>ORMF010856543.1_pt1 | contig 14834 bp, 9 predicted proteins | sample 1779871 | NCBI WGS metagenome assembly ORMF01 (sample SAMEA104232316, study PRJEB22302) | groundwater metagenome | biome: forest; feature: aquifer; material: groundwater | place: USA | collected 2011-08-07 | depth 5.4 m | reverse complement strand
GATGCTCGACCAAATTGAGCAAACCATACCTCCCACGCTGCGACAGCAGCGCCATCGAATACTCGACTCAGCATCATCCGACCACATACCAGAAACCGGGAATCCAGCAAGGCTCAAAGCTGGCTGAATTTCTACACCCTACAGCGCGACTAAGCCGCAACCGAACGAGAAAGGATAATTTTTACCACGAAGGTCGCGAAGTTAAGAAGCTTGAAAATATTAAGAGTCCGAAACCTTCGTGTCCTTCGTGTGCTTCGTGGTGAGTCCTTCTCCATAATGCCTGAAGTCCCCTACTTCTGAAGCTCCCAGGCCACTCGCTGGACCTCGTCCATCACCCGCAACAGGTTGCCGCCCCACAGTTTTGCGATTTGCTCCTCCGAATAGCCGCGGCGCACAAGCTCCAGCGTCACATTGAACGTTTCGGCGGCATCGTCCCATCCCGTCACGCCGCCGCCGCCTTCGAAGTCCGACGCGATGCCGACGTGATCGATACCGATCAGATTGACCGCGTAGTCGATGTGACCGACGAAATCCTTGACGGTGGCGGACGGATCGCCCGGATGTCGTTTGTCGATTTCCGCGAGTTTCTTGTCGTAGTTCGCGCGTTGCTCCGGAGTCAGCTTCGCCAGCGCGTTTCGTCCCGGCTCCCTTTGCCCCTGCGCCGGCTCGGGCAGACCAACTTCTTTCCTGAGCGCCACAAGAGCGGCGGCACGTTCGGGCGAGTCGGGCTTCTGCGTTTTGATGAAGCTTCGGTATGCGAACACCTGGATGACGCCGCCGTTCTTTTTGAGCGCCAGCAACTGTTCGTCGTCCATGTTGCGGCTGACGCCGCAAAGGGCGCGCGCCCCGGAGTGCGAGGCGATGACCGGCGCCTTAGACAGCGCCACCGACTGCATCATCGTGGCCTTCGAGGCATGTGCGACGTCAATCATAAGACCCAAGCGGTTCATCTCGGTGATCGTCTGTTTCCCTAGCGGCGACAATCCGTTCCACTTCCAGCCGTCGCGCTCGCCCGTGTGGGAATCGGCGAGCTGGCTGTGGCCGTTGTGAGTCAAAGACAAATAGCGCGCGCCGCGATCGTAGAACTCCTTGACGCGGCCGATCTCCTCGCCGACCGAATAGCCGTTCTCGACGCCGATCAACGCGACTTTCTTCCCCGCCGCGTGAATGCGCCGTACGTCGGCAGCGGTAAGCGCCAGCTCGACCTGGTCCGGGGCGATTTGCTCGGTGAGGCGATGAATCGCGTCGAATTTGTCTATAGCGGCTTTGTAAGCGCGCTCGTAACCTGACGCTTTGAACGCATCCGGGTTTTGCGCCTCTCGGGTCTGACCGACGAAAACGCTGAAGAACACTGCGTCGAGCCCGCCCTCGACCATCTTGGGCAAGTTCATCTGAGTGTCCAGGCGCTGGCTGTAGTTGCGCTCGGCGGTAAAATTCGCCGGCGAAAAGTCGACGTGTGTATCGATGGTGAGTACGCGTTCGTGGATGTCTCTGGCTCTCTTCATGAGCGCCTCTTCGGTGAACGACGTCCTGGGTGGTGACAAGCTGCATGCCGCGGCCCATGCAACGGCCGTGATCGCAAGTGCAGTGAAAATTCGGTGACCATACATAACCTAGTCCTTGGGGTGGCGTTCTACGCCGCTCAGTCGAAAAACCTATGTGCCGACTCGATGAGTTCTTGCCGTTGCTTTTCCGGGTGAAGCCAGCGAATTTCGTGGTCCTGGCGAAACCAGGTCAACTGCCGCTTGGCGAGGTGGCGAGTTTCCTGCTTCATTTCGTCGACAGCTTGCTCGATTTTTGACACCCCCTCTAGCACCAAACCCATCTGCCGATAACCGACGCTTTGGAGCGGCTTGAGATCCAGGCTATAACCCTTCGCTGCGAGATCACGTACTTCGTCCAGCAGACCGTCCCCGATCATCCGCTCGCAGCGCCGGTTGATGAGTTCGTAAAGTTCCGCGCGCTCACGCTGGAGTCCGATCTTGAGGGTATAGAAAGACTCATCGCCGAAGTTATGTTCCTTCTGCCACTGGCTCATCGGCTTGCCGGTGAGTTGGTGAACTTCCAATGCGCGAATGATGCGCTGGCGGTCGTTCGGATGAATGCGCGAATGGGCCGCCGGATCGATTTCAATCAGACGCTGATAAAGCGCGCCCAGCCCTTTTTCTTGAATCTCGCGTGCAAGTTCGCTGCGAAATTCCGGATCCTGCTCCGGGCCGACAAACAACCCCCGCGTCAGCGCCTTGAGATAAAGCCCCGTACCGCCGCAAACGACAACCTTCTTTCCCCGCGCGTGAATATTGTCAATCGTTTCAAGGGCCAAACGGCGGAAGATCGCAACATTGAATTCCCCATCCGGATCGACGACATCGATCAAGTGGTGCGTGACCCGCTCTCGGTCGGCGCGCGACGGCTTCCCCGTGCCAAGGTTCATGAAGCGATAGACCTGCTGCGAATCGGCGTTGATGATCTCGGCGCCGATCCTTGCCGCCAGGGCAACGGCCATTTCGCTCTTCCCTGCCGCCGTGGGACCAAGGATGATTAAAAGTTTGGGTTTCATTGAAGGATGGGAAACCTTCCGTTCAAAGTTTAAGGTTCAAGGTGTCATCCCGAGCCCTTCGGTGATACTCAGGGCAGACTCCGCGAGGGATCTAAGAAAGATTTCTCCCTTCGGTCGAAATGATAACGTACGCTGTTTGCGCCTTTGCGCGAAAAATCTTCCTTCGTGACCTTCGTGCCTTCGTGGTGAAGACTATCTCTTGGTTGCGGGTGTGCCGCGTTAAATTCAAGGTCTAATATCGGAACTTTGAACCCGGAACCGCGGGTTCTAAACGGTGCGCTTGAACATGCGATCCAACTCGTCGCGGCTGAACCCCACCAGAACGGGCCGCCCATGGGGGCATTGGGTGGCGAACTCGGTCTGGTCAAGCTCTTGGAGCAGGGCGCGCATCTCACTCATCTCGAGCTTGCGGTTGGCGCGGATCACGCTATGGCAGGCGATGGTAGCGAGCCGCTCTTCGAGGTGTTGGCGAACTGTTTCTGATTTCTCCACCTCCGCCGCCTCGGCGATCATTCGGCGCAAGGCGTGCCGATAATCCCCTTCCGGCAAAAAGGCCGGAACCGCGGTAATCGCATAGTTCTCAGGGCCGACGGTCTCGATGAGATAGCCGAACCGTTCCAAGAGCGCCAGCTCTTTTTCCAAGAGCGCGACCTCGCCGGCGCTGAGCTCCAGGGTCTGTGGAATGAGGAGATTTTGTGTCTGCATTTTGCCGCTATTCAGATCCCGGCGCAGCTTTTCGAAGGCGACTCGCTCATGGGCGGCGTGCTGGTCGATGAGCGCCAGCCCTTGCGATGAAGAGCAAACCAGGTAACAGCCGAGAATCTGGCCGAGTACGTTCATCGATGAGAAGAATCCATCGCCGACGGGCAATACCGCTGCTTGCGGGGGGAGCGGAAACGCTTCTACTCGACCCGTCGGCACGTCCTGCCGCCGGGCCGTAAAACCCGTCCATGGTGCCGCCGCCTCGCGCACACCGGTAAAGGCAACCCGCTCACTGTTGCGGAATTGCGCCAACGGTCCTTTGGCCTCTCGTTGCAACGCCTGGCGAATTGCCGTGGCGACGCCTTCATGAACATCCGATTGCCGGCGAAAGCGCACTTCGTACTTCGCCGGGTGTACGTTGACATCGACATCGGCGAAAGGAACGTCGAGGAACAACGCCACCGCTGGATACTGTCCCTTCATCAGCAAGGTATCGTAACCCTGGAGCACCGCATGGGTCAGCACTTTGTCGCGCACGAAACGGCGGTTGACGAAGGTGTGAAGATAACGGGTGTTGGGGAACGAAGTCGGCGCCGTGCTTAGAAAGCCACTTGCCGAGAGGTCACCGTGTCTCGAGGAGAATGGCCCCAAGCTCCGCGCGACGTCGCGTCCCAACACCTGCTGCAGCCGGTCCTTGGCCTCCTTCACCGCCGCATAATCCGCCACGTTGCGCCCATCATGTTGCAGGCGGAAATGAACGGCCGGGTGAGCCAGCGCCAGGCGGTTCACCACGTCGCAGATATGGCTAAATTCAGTGGCGGGAGACTTGAGAAATTTCCGCCGTGCCGGCGTGTTGAAAAAAATATCCCGGATTTCAATGGTCGTGCCGGCAGCGGCCGCAGCCGCTACAATCTCCTCTTTCTTTCCCCCTTCCACGCGCAGCCGATGGCCCGATGAGCTATCGGGCGAGCGAGAGATGATCTCCATCCTCGACACCGACCCGATACTGGGTAACGCTTCCCCGCGAAAGCCTAACGTCGCAATGCGGAACAGATCCTCGTCTTCGCGAATTTTACTGGTCGCATGACGCTCCACCGCGAGCGCCAGGTCTTCCACAGCCATCCCCTCGCCGTTGTCGGTCACGCGAATGAGCGCCGTGCCGCTTCTTTCAAGCCAAACGAAAATCTCCGTGGCGCCGGCATCGAGCGAATTTTCGATCAGCTCCTTCACCACCGACGCCGGCCGTTCGACGACCTCACCCGCCGCGATGCGGCTCGCCATCTCATCCGAAAGAATGTGAATCTTCATTTATTTCGTCATGTTCTCATGGGAAACGATAGCTCGAGGTGAGATATTTGGCCGAGCGCCCTCGCTCAGGACTTTGACTCACGGGCAGAGTAGAAGGTGCCACGGGCTCGCCCGTGGGTCTCCACTACCTTGCCTAAGACGCGGCCGTCCGCTTGATGAAGTCGGCGAAGAGCGCGGCCATCTCGCCGGCTTTCTCGTCCCATTCTTCCCTCGGGCTTAATGCCTCGTCATAGTGCTTGGGGAAGAGAACGTGCACCTCGCTTTGTTGGAGCAGGCGACCGAGGGTCTCGCCGGTTTGACGCCCATGGGTGTTGTCGTTTCCGGGAACGATGCACGCCGGGACTTTGATCGATTTCAGATCTTCCTCGGTCGCGCCGATGACCGGCAGGTCGGCACCCTTGAGAAAGTAGTCGCGCCAATGCGACATGACGGCGATGAAACGCTCGGGGGCCATTTTCATCAACGCGGTACGGTTCTCGGGCCGTGCGGCGATGCGTTCTTTCCAGTGTTCCATTTCACAGACCGCGGCCATCCCGCCTTCCTTCGCTGAGGCCATGTACTGACCGTAGTATTCTTGCGCCAACCGCTCGCAGGCGAAGCGGCCGCCGGTGACGCGCCAGAGCAGCAGGGCGCGGACGGCGTCGGGATGACGCAGGGCGAAAAGCAGCGCCGTCCGGCAACCGGACGAGCTGCCGCCGACGACGGCGGGAAGAGCGCCCAGTTGCCGGAGCAGCTCGTGAATGTCGTCGGCCCAGATCTCATATTCCGAATCTCCGCCGTCGATGACGACATCGGACGCGCCGCAGTTGCGCCGGTCGAAGATGACGACGCGGTGGCCGCGCTCGGCCACGCAGGAAGCGAGCAGCTCGATGCCGCTGATATCGCGCCGGCCGCCGGGTGACAGCGCGACCCACGGGCCGCGCTCGCCCAAAATCTTATAATTCATATTAACGCCGCGCACTTTTGCTATGGGCATGTTTCTCCTCCAATCATTCGTCTACGCCGGTGACAAACAATTTTCGGTTCTACCGGTTCGCATATGGTTTGTGGTCCATCGGGTCGCGCACGGACGGCCGCGAATATTCATCCTTAATGACCTGCTTCATTGATGCCCCCTCGCAGGTTTCATTCGCTGCGCCGCCGCGGCTCGTCAACGCTTTTTGTAAAGGCCGTCGATGTAGCCGCTGTCATCGAGCGCCTTGATGAAGCTCGAATCGACGAAGTCCTCCGGCTTGGCGACTTTCCCTTTTAGCTCGGTGGTAAGAATCGTCTTGATGCCCTCGAGCGAAGGATATTGCTTTCTCGGCAAGACCGCTTCGCTCAGAAGATTGTCCCAGGTCTTCTCCAAGACATCGCGGTCGACAGTGCGGCCGATGAATCGCGCCAGGGCCCTTATGGAAGCTTCCTTGTCGGTGTAAATTCGGTGCACGGCTTCGACCTGAGACTTGACGTAGCGCCGCACGATGTCCGAATGCTCGCGAATATATTTTCTGGTCGTTGCCGCGGAAGTATGCTGGTAAACGAGCCCGAGCTTCGGCAGGTCGGCCAAAATATTCATGCCCCGTTTCTGCGCGATGATGCTTGCGGGAGGCTGCACCACGGTCGCTTGCACGCGCCCCGCCAACACCGAGTCCACCCGCGCGGTGGTGCTGCCGATCTGCACGATGGTGACGTCCTTTCCGGGAGTCAAACCGACCTTGGACAAAGCGTAGCGGGCGATGAAATCTGAAGAGGACCCAAAGCGGCTGATGGCGACGGAGCCGCCCTTGAGCTGCTCCGGGGTTTTGATCTCGGGACGTGACAGCAAGTAATAGTTGAGCGAGGTGACGCCGCCGGCGATGATCGCCCCATCGGAGCCGGCGATGACGGAATTGAGGACCGCGGGGCCCGCCAACTGAGCGATGGGGGTGTCTGCGGAGACCAGCGCCATCACCGCCGTGGTGCCGCCGGTGAAAAAGACCAGCTGGACATCCAAGCCGTTTCTTTCGAAGATGCCGGCGTCCTTGGCGATCCAAGCCGGAAGCGCGTCGCCGCTGATCGCGCTATACCCTACGTTGATCCTCGTCAATTGGGCGTGGACGGGCGCACTAGAAATAATCGGCAGCGCCACGGTGAAGACAGCCAAGAAAATTCGTTTCAGGTAATTCATTTTTCGCTCCTATTGTTTGGTTGTAGGGGCGGGTTTCAAACCCGCCCCTACTTTGCTTCAATAACGGTATTTCGCTTCCAGCTCCTTAAGCTCTTTGTTGCCCAGTTCGGCGTACCACTTGCGCGTCTCTTCGATGCCCGCTGTTTCCTTGAAGTAGCGCGCCTCCGTGCCGCTGCGCTTAAGCTCTTCTAAGCATTGGCGCATGCCGTGCAAGGCCGCCACCTGCAACACCGTCGGAATACAACCGACGCGACCGCCAAGCTCTCCCCAGCGTTCTATCTTCATCACCTGGCGCGGCGGGACTCCGACCATCGGCTTGCCGATGCGGGCATAGGCTTTGATCTCCTCCTCGGTACGCGCGCTCAGCCAGACCGCATCCGCGCCCGCCTCGCAACAAGCCTGCACACGTTCGACGCGCTCCTGCAGCGAATCCTTCGCCTCGGAGCGGGCGATGATGACCATGCTCTCGTCGCGCCGCGTATCGACGGCGGCCTTGATCTTGGCGACGAATTCTTCTCTGGATACCAGGCTCACGTCGAATCCTTCATGTCCCGCGCGCTTGGGCGTGAGCTGGTCTTCGATGTGAATCGCCGCGACGCCGGCCCGTTCGAATTCGCGCACGGTGCGCACGACGTTCACCGGGTTGCCGTAGCCGGTCTCGGCATCGCTGACGACGGGGAGATTCACCGCATCGACGATCTGGCGCGCCTTGTCGATCATTTCCGTCAAGGTGAGCAGCCCGGCGTCGGCAAAACCCAGGGAACGATGCTGTCCGCTGCCCGAAATATGCACGAGCGGGAATCCGAGCCACTCGACTAAACGCGCCTGGATACCGTCGTTGCAGCTTGGCGCCAGGTGACACTCCGGCTCCAGCATCATGGCGCGCAGAGTCTTTCGCTTTGTCGTAGCCGCCGCTTCCATCAACACTCTCCCCTTTCTCCCATTGTCTTCATCTATCGACTCCCGCCGTCTGCGTCAATGGGGTTCATTGCCGATTCGGCGCGGGCAGTGGCGGCAATCCGCCGGCATTACTGGACATTTGCACTGCTGTGAAGTAATGGGGAAATGAATCCATGAAGTGAAAGGAGCAGTCATGGCGTCAACACTGATCACCGGACTCGGGTTGGTCGGCACTTCCTACGCGCAGCATGCGCTCAAGCGCGGAGAAAACATTGTTTTCTACGACGTCGCGCCGCGCAAGGATTTTCTGGCGCACAAGCTTGGCGGCGCGAACGTGACAGTGGTCCAACGCGACGTGCGCGATCTGCCGGCGCTCATTGAGACGATTCAGAAATTCAAATGCGATACGGTGATCCACACCGCCGGCCTCATCGGGGGCAAAGTCGGTAACCCGATCTACACCGGCCTGCAGATCAACGTCATGGGCACAATCAACGTCGCCGAGGCCGTGCGCCTCACCGGAGTGAAGCGGTTGGTGCAAATGAGCACCTTGGGCGTTTACGACCGGCGTCAGGGCGAGCCGACCCCGATTGACGAAAGTTTTCGCCGCGGGCCGGGCGAGGCTTACGGCAACTCCAAAGTCGCCAAAGAGCTGGTGGTCGAAGCCTATCAGCGCAACTTCGGCTTCGAACTGATCGTGCTGCGCCTCGCCAACGTTTATGGCGTCGGCCACTTCGCCGGCGGTTCCAGCGGCGGAGAAATGGTCCAGAACATGCTCCAGACCGGCATCAAGGGCGGTGTCGCGAAGATTGCGCAGGAATCGGCGCGGGACTTTGAATACATTTATTACAAAGACCTCGGCCGTGCCCTCGACAGGTCGGTCACGACTCCGTTGAAAGAATCCGTCACGTTGAACATAGGGACGGGCGTCGTGATCAAATTCGACGATCTGGTCGCCACCGCGGAAAAACTTCTGCCCAGATTACAAGTGGAATTGATCCCCGGCCAGCGACCCCGCTCCGCCAAGCAGCCGATGGTAATCGAAAAGGCCAAACAGGTACTTGGTTGGACGCCGGAATATGACATCGTCTCCGGCTTCAAGGACTATATCGAGGAGCTGAAAGCGCTGGGGTAGATGACCCGTTTCGGGTTTCGGGTTTCGAGTCTCGCGTTAACTCCGAGCCTAAGAAGATTTTCGGATTCGGACATTCCTCCCGCGAAGGCGCAAAGACGCTAAGCGACAGGCCCAAGGCCTGTCATCCCGAGCGAATGCGAGGGATCTAGGAAAGATTTCTCTCTTCGTTCGAAATGACAATGCTCTTCCTTTGCGCCTTTGCGTCTTGGCGGGAGATAATCCGATTTCTTCTTTTGCGTTCTTTGCGACCTTCGTGGTGAATTTCTAATCCGGAATCTGAAACGTCAGCACGCCTTTCTTGCCGCTTTTGTATCCCTCATAGCGCAACGTCTTGCCATCCGTCTCGACGATAATCGCGCCGTCTTCGTCCGTGCGTAGAACCTCCGCACCGACGTTCCGATAACGCTCTCTGACCTCTTCGCTCGCCGGCCTGCCGGCGATGCGCCCTCCCGCGGAAATAATCGCCAGTTTGGGCCGGACCATCGACACGAATTCCTCCGAACTGGCGGTCGCGCTGCCGTGGCGCGGCACTTTGACGACGGTGCTGCGCAGCTCCGACGCCTTGCTTTGCAGCAGGCGCTCATCTTTCTTGTCGATGTCCCCGGCCAAAAGGTAGGACAAGCCGCGGAATTCGAAACGGAGCACTACCGACGCATCCTCTCCGCGCTCCGGCGGCGCATGGAGAACGCAAACTTTTACTCCGTCGATGACGCGGCAAGGCTCGTCCTGGCTGAGCGCGATACGCGTGATCTTCGCCTTTTCGACCGCTTCTTCCAGGTCGTCGAAGCGCGGTCTCTTTGCCTTCGCCGGTCCCGACCAGAATTCCGCGGGAGCGAATTCGTTTACCAGCGCCCGCATGCCGCCGTAATGGTCGACGCGCGCGTGACTCACCGCAAGATAGTCAGCTTTAAGAATCTTGCGCCTGCGCAAGTACGGCCCGACGATCGCCTCGCCCGTGTCGAAATCGCCGAAAGCGGTGCCGCCGGCGTCAAGAACCATCACCTTGGAGCCGGGAAACTCGATAACCGCGGCATCGCCTTGACCGACGTTGAGATGGGTCACCCGCAGTTCCTTGCGATGGTAGCGTTCCCGCCACCAGTAAGTGCCGTCGGCGATAAGCATTAGCGAAACGGCCGCGACGGCGACCCTGGCATACCGATTGGACCGGATCAGAAACAAAAACGTTATGAAGAAATAGAGCAGCGCCACTTCGGCGAGGTTGGGCGCCGGCACGCCGATATTCGCCAACGGCAGATTGGCCAAGAGGCGAACCACCCAGAGGGTCAGTTTTACCAGTAGGTCCGCGACCCAAACGAACGGCGCCGCAGCCGCCGGCAGGGTCAACGAAAATAAACCGATCAGTAATCCGAGCGGCACGACCACAAAGCCGACAAGCGGCACAATCAGCGGGTTCGACAGAAAACCCGCGAGCGACAGATGGCCGAAGTAATGGGCGATGAGCGGCCCGGTGCCAAGCGTGGCGAGCAAGGGAACGGCCAGATGCATTCCGGCTTGGCGCAGCGGCGCCCGCCACCATTTCCGCTCCTGGGGCAGCTCGTCGTTTCGGCGCGCCGGAAACCAGTCATAGACTTTGCGCATGCCCCAGGCGATGAAGAGCACCGCGAGGAAAGAAAGCTGGAAGGAGATATCCGTGATCACGCCCGGCCAATAGAGCCCGATGAGCAGAGCGGCGAACGTCAGACTTGTGAGCACCTCCTCTTCGCGGTCAAGCAGCACCGCCAGCTCGTACACGCCGATCATGATCGCCGAGCGCACCGTCGGCACCATCCCGCCGGCCAGGGCCGTGTAAAACACCACGGCAATAAAGGAACAAAAGGTGGCGACCTTCAGGAGATTGCAGCGCAACAGGAGAAAGGTGCTGAAACCGAGACCGTAACGCACCAAAGCGAAGATCACGAGGCCCAACATTCCGACATGCAGGCCGGAGATCGACAGCACGTGATTGACGCCGGCGGCGGTAAAATCGTCACGCGTTTGCTTCGGAATCTCGCCCATGTCGCCGACAACCAGCGCTTTCATGAGCGCGCCGCCGTCGTGGGAAAAGTTGCGCTCGATGAAGCGGCGGATTCCCCGGCGCAACGATTCTACGGCGTTGCCGAACCCATCCGGCCGGCGCGCCACCAACTCGACTTCCTTATCGCTGTCGAGGAACCCGGTCGCATAGATCTCCCGGTCCGCCAGATACGCGGCATAATTGAATCCGCCGGGATTGCCGCTGTTGCGCGGGACCCGCGGCTGCAGCCAAAAACGTATCCTGTCGCCGTAACGCCACTCGCGCCCGGCGAAGCGGACGCCGATAATGATATTCCCGGAAACCTCCTCCGACCCGGTTGGGTGCCAGATTCGTTCCGCTTGAACCACCCAGCGGCTGCGCCCCGGCAGCTTCTCCGGTTCGCGCCGGAGCCAGCCTTCCAGGTAGAAGCGCGAGTCGTCCTTCATCAATGAACGCAGATGATTGGGCGGAAAACTCGGATGAAGCAGCTGGACATGGCGAAAATAGCCGACGGAGAAAGCGAGCGTGGCGACGACGATGAGAGCCCCCGAGCGCCGGCTACGACGAAATAGTAGCAGCGGTAGTGAAAGCAGCAGCAACCCGGCGGCTTGCGCGGGCAGCGGCGGCCAGGGCCCAGCGGCAACGGCTTGGCCCAAAAGCAACGCGACCGTGACCGCGAACAACCCCGCCGACGGATGGCCTCCGATCAATGCAGATTCGCTAAGCCGACGAGCCTCGGTGGCCATCGTTCGCTCGCTTAGCCCGCACCAGGCATGCTTCGAGCAAAAGGCTCGACATAGTGGAGACCGAGGAGTGAGCCTCGCAGGGAGCGGGCACAGGACCGTAGAGCCGCGCCGACTTGTTGGGGCTTGGCCGTAAGCTTGTGCTTTTTCGTTGTCATACGCTGTACCACTTCAGCTTGAGGGCCTCCTCAAGTTAGAGGCCCATTGCCCGCCCTTCGAGTTCCGTCAGGGTGGTGAGCCAAGTCGAACCACGACCGTAGGGGCTCGCTCCTCGGGGGCCCATCTGTGACTAATCCAGATTAGCCCGGCGCCGACCTCAGCGATTCGAGGATTTCCTGGGCGACCTTCTCACTGATCGAAGGCACCTTGAGCAGATCTTCCAGGGTCGCCTCCTCGATGCGTTTGACACTGCCGAAGGCGCGCAGCAGCGCCCGCTTACGCGCGCCGCCAACACCGGGAACTTGGTCCAAGATGGAATAAATAGTCTGTCGTGCGCGCAGCTTTTTGTGGTGCGTGATCGCGAAGCGGTGCGCCTCGTCGCGCACGCGTTGAAGCAAGAAGAGCGCGTTGGAGTTGCGCTTGAGAATCACCGGGTTGCTTTGCCCCGGCAGAAATACTCTTTCTTCAGAGCGGCGAATTTCCGCGCTGCGCGCCGCCGCCTGCACCCGATCCTTGGCCAAGCCGACGGCCTCGACGCCACTCACGCCGATTTCCGCCATCGCCACCATCGCCATCGCCAACTGGCCCTTGCCGCCGTCGACGACGATCAGATCCGGCAAATCGGCTTCCTCCTTGCCACGCTTGAAACGGCGCTTGAGAACTTCCAGCATCATGCCGAAGTCATCGCCGCCCGACGCCGCATCGATCGTGCGAATGCGATAGTGACGGTAGCGCGTCTTATCCGGCTCGCCGTTGACGAAAGTCACCATAGATCCCACCGCATGAGCCCCGTGAATGTTCGAGATATCGTAACACTCGATGCGCTGGGGGAAGTTCTTCAAGCGCAGCTGAGCTTGCAACTCCCGCAGCATCTTTTCCCGCGCCTTTTCCTGGTCATGGCGTTCGGCGAAGCTTTGGCGCGCGTTTTCCACCGCCATCTCGACCAATTGCCGTTTGTCACCGCGCTGGGGACTTAGAATCCCCACCTTCTTGCCCTTTTGATCGGCGAAATATTCTTCGCGTACGCCGGCATCCTCCAGCGCCACGGGCAGAAGAATCTCATCGGGAATAAAGCGCTGCCCCTGGTAAAATTGCGTGAGCAGCGCGGCCATGACTTCTTCGTCGGGAAATTCGAGATCTTCGAGGGAATAGGCTTGATTACCCGTCAGCTTCCCTTGGCGCACGAACAGCACCTGCGCCTCGATGAAGCCGCCCTCGCGGTAGATACCGAAGATATCCTGGTCGCCGCCCCAGTAAGAGACCATGCGCTGCTTTTCGAGCGTCTTCTCCACCGCCTGGATCTGATCGCGGATCTTCGCCGCCGCTTCGTATTCCAGCGCGTCCGATTTTTCCTCCATGCGCTGCCTTAATTCGGCGATCAGCTCCTGCTGCTTGCCGTCGATGAACAGCATCGCCTGGCGGACCTGTTCGCGGTAGGTTTCGGCGGAGACCGGCAACACACAGGGCGCCCAGCAGCGCTTGATTTGGAACTGCAAGCAGGGACGCGTGCGGTTCTTGAAGTTGTGGTCGGTGCAATTGCGCAGCAGAAAATGCTTTTCGATGATGTCGATGGTCTCCCGCGCTGCCACGGCGGATGAGAACGGACCAAAGTAGCGGTTGCCGTCCTTGACGATCTTGCGCGTGGCGAAGATGCGCGGCCAGGGATGTTGGGTGGTCACTTTGACGCTCAGATAACTCTTGTCGTCCTTTAAGCGGATGTTATAACGCGGCTTGTATTGCTTGATGAGGTTGTTTTCCAGGATCAGCGCTTCTTTGTCATTGCTGGTCACTAGGGTTTCGATGTCGTCAACCCGCCGCACCAGAAATTCAATCTGCAAGCGTTCGTCGGAGGCGTTGAAATAGGCCCGCACTCGAGCGCGCAGGTCCTTCGCCTTGCCGACGTAGATGACCTTGCCGCCCTTATCGCGCATCAAATAGACGCCGGGGCAGGCTGGTAGTCCGGCGAGCTTTTCCTTAAGCGTCATCATGAAGCGGTGGCATGTCGGCGCCTTGATCCAGCGGCGACTCCCGAATCAACAGCTCTTTCTCTTCCAGTCCGCGTATCCGGTCCCGTAGTTCTGCGGCCTTTTCAAATTCCAACTCCTGGGCGGCTTGTTTCATCTCCTTTTTTAACTGCCGGATCATGCGCGATAGCTCTGCGGCGCCATACTTTGCCGGGCTTTCGGCCGCCAGGGGAAGTTCCAGATAGTCCGCTTCATAGATTTTCACCAGCGGCGATCCCAGGGACTTCACCACTGTCTGCGGCGTGATGCCATGCTCTTGGTTGAACTTCTCCTGGAGCCGGCGCCGGCGCCCAGTCTCATCGAGCGCCCGCTTCATGGAATCCGTCGTGGAGTCCGCGTATAAAATCACCGTGCCGTTGACGTTGCGCGCCGCCCGGCCGATGGTCTGGATCAGCGACCGTTCCGAGCGCAGAAAACCTTCCTTGTCGGCGTCGAGAATCGCCACCAGAGATACCTCCGGCAGGTCCAGCCCTTCGCGCAACAGATTGATTCCCACGAGGACGTCGAACTGTCCCAGGCGCAGTTGGCGGATGATCTCGACGCGCTCGAGGGTCTCGATATCCGAGTGCAGGTAGCGCACCTTCACGTTCAGGTCCTGGTAATAGTCGGTCAAATCTTCGGCCATGCGCTTGGTCAACGTCGTCACCAACACCCGCTCCTGACGCTCCACCCGCTTGCGTATTTCTTCCAGAAGATCGTCCACCTGATTGCGCGCCGGGCGCACGAAGATTTGCGGATCGACCAGCCCGGTGGGCCGAATCAATTGTTCCACCACCATTCCATCGCTCGTGCTCAGCTCATAGTTCGCCGGCGTGGCGGATACATAGATGACCTGACTGACGCTCGCTCCGAATTCGTCAAAGTTCAGCGGCCGGTTATCGAGCGCCGAAGGCAGGCGAAAGCCGTACTCGACCAAGGTCTCTTTGCGCGAGCGGTCGCCGCGGTACATGCCCCCGATCTGCGGCACGGTGACGTGGCTTTCGTCGATCATCAGCAGGAAATCGGCCGGGAAATAGCTCAGCAGAGTCGGCGGCGGCTCGCCGGGTTTTCGTCCGGTCAAATGGCGCGAGTAGTTCTCGATGCCGGGACAGAAACCCATCTCTCCTAACAGTTCGAGATCGGAGAGGGTCCCCGGCCCGG
>ORMF011696670.1_pt1 | contig 14840 bp, 15 predicted proteins | sample 1779871 | NCBI WGS metagenome assembly ORMF01 (sample SAMEA104232316, study PRJEB22302) | groundwater metagenome | biome: forest; feature: aquifer; material: groundwater | place: USA | collected 2011-08-07 | depth 5.4 m | reverse complement strand
GCTCAAAAGACTTTGCACCTTCTTCGAGAACAGGCGCGTCAAAGGCAGCGGGGGACTTTCGCCCCCATTGACGTGAGTCTCCCGAGTTTGCTGTTTTCGAGAGATACCGTTGGGCAAGAATTGCCGGGTTTAACGTTTCAAGGTCTCCATTCGCGCTACGAGGACGGCGTGGCTGGCATTTATGAGGAACTGCCAACTCTATTCGTCTTTCTCGGCAGCTCCGTCGGCAACTTTACCCCACCGGACTTTGCCCGCTTCTTCCATCACCTGTCCCACTCCATGGGCCCCCGGGACTTTCTGCTGCTGGGCCTGGACCGCGTCAAGGAAAAAGAAATCTTGGAAAAAGCCTACAATGACTCCCAGGGGGTGACGGCCGACTTTATACTGAACGTTTTCCGCACGATCAACCGCATTCTGGGAAGCGACTTTGACCTGGACAAGATCGGATACGATTCCTGCTACAATTCAGAATGGAGGCGGGTGGAGATGTACGCCGTCTCCGAGGGAGACCAAGAAATTCACTTCCCCAATCATGGGACGTCCATCCAATGGCGCAAACGCGACCGCATCTTGGTAGAGATCAGTCGAAAATTCGACCCCTTCCAGCTCCAGCAACAACTGCGGTGTTTCAATCTGGAAGCCCTCGAGCACTTCACCGATCCCAAGCAGTGGTTTTCCCTCCTGCTCTTAAAAAAAGCGTGAGCTCTTGGAAACCGGGGCAGATTCCATGGTTTCGTCGAGCTGCGTCCGGAGAAGGTTCATTGCCAGTTTTGGTAGAGATGAAAGATCACCACACAACCAAAAACCACTATAATCGCGCCGGCGACCCGGCTTATCCACCGCAGACCTTCGGAGTCGAATTTGTTTTTGGACGCGCAGATCATGGACTCCAGGACGACCCACCAGAGCGCCGAACCGACGAACACCCCGAGGGTCAGGCTGGCAGCCGAAAGATAATTGCCACCGGCCTTTTCCACCCCGAGTCCCGCAAACATCGCGATAAAGGAGAGTAGAGTCACTGGATTCGTCAGCGTTAGGAAAAACATTGACGCATAAGACGTCGCTAAACCGACCTGCCGGGCCGGGACGGTTTCCCGGCCGAGGGGCTTCGCTCTAAAGAGCCTCGAACCCAGATACAAAAAAAACAGACCACTCATCAGTCGAAGCCATTTCTGCTCGCCCGCTAGAAAATCTGCCATCAGCGTCCATCCGAAAGCCGCGATCGCGGCTGCCACCGCGTCCGCGGTGGCTACTCCGAGGCCGGAAATCAGCCCGTACGGAGCTCCCCAGGACAATGCCCGGGTAATGCATAAGAGTCCGATCGGTCCCACCGGCACAGCGATGACCGCTCCAGCAAGCAGTCCTTTAAAAAAGAAATGCATCTTCAAACCGCCCTAAGAATCCGAAAATTTTAGGCGCTTTCAACGGGCGCAACGGAAGCCGATGTTGTGATGGCCCGAGTTGAAGTTTCGTGAAAGGTCGCGACCTCGGTAAGTTGTTGCGAGTTCATCGCCAGAGGAATCGTGGCCGCCCCCTCTTGTCCCGCGTATAGGGCCGGGCTTTAAGTCTTCACGGCCGTCGCGGGCGTCATAAGGGTATGGAAAGTAAGCGCTGCTCACCCATTCCCACACATTGCCGGCCATATCCAAAACCCCATAGGGACTGGCGCCTTTGGGAAAGCTACCGACCGGGGCAGTCTGGTTCCAGCCCGCGTTGAACTGCCCCCGAGAAGGGTCCGGAGGATCATTTCCCCACGGGAATCTGCGCTGATCATTGCTCCTTGCCGCTTTCTCCCATTCCGCCTCCGTAGGCAGCCGTTTACCTATCCACGCGCAATATTCCAGCGCTCCGAACCAGGAAACCTCTACCACCGGATGATTTTCAAAGCTGGAGGCTGGCACCCAATGATCTCCTTTTTTACGGATGCGCGCGTCGTTGTCGTCCACGTCATAGAGCCTCTCCCCTTTTTTACTGACCGGGCCCGCGGCATTCAGAAAAGCGGCGAACTGCCCGTTGGTCACTGGCGTCCGATCGATGGAAAAGGCCTGGAGCTGGAGCCGATGAGCGGGTCTCTCGTCAACCGGACCTTCATCTCTGCCCATGACAAAAGGAGCTGCGGGAACCGATACCATAACGGTCTCGGGACGGTTTTGGGCCCAAGCGCCGCACGCCAGCCACACTATTTCCAAAATGACAATGACAAAGGGCCTGAGGCCGTTCATAAAAGGAGCCCTTAGCGTTCCACCGGCTGAGAGACGCGGGACGCCCGCCAGAGCAAACTTGCCACGTGCAGGGGGGTATGTCAAAGTGAGACTATGGCCGACAGCGGCACATTCCAGAGGCGCGGGATCGTGGAAGGTTTTTTTGGGCCTCCGTGGAGCATGTCGCATCGAGCAAGGATTTTCGAGTTCGGCGCGCGGAGAGGCATGAACACCTATCTCTACGCGCCCAAAGATGATCCTTACCATCGGCAGCGTTGGAGCGAGCCTTATCCCAACAAAGAATGGAAAGAGATGCTCGGACTCTTGAGTCTCGCCCGGCATCACAAAATCGACTTTGTCTATGGCTTCCATCCGGGAAAAGGGCTCCACTTTTCCAAAAAAGAACCCGTTCGCCTCCTGCTCGCCAAGGCCGCGCGTTTCTATGAGGCCGGGGTGCGGACATTTGCCGTGCTCTTCGATGATATTCCTTCTCGATTGGAACATGAGGAAGACCGAAAGCGGTTCGGCCATAGCCTTGCTCGGGCGGAGGGATTCTGGCTGAGGGCGATTCTTGACCAACAGCCCGCCGTGTGGACCGGCGTGGAGTGGTGGATCTGCCCTTCACGCTACACGGAAGACCCGCTCTTGGAACGAATGTTTGGCCGTTTCGAGCCCAGGTTTTTGAAAACCCTCGCCCGTCACTTGCCTGAAAAAGTCGCCTGTCTCTGGACCGGTCCGTCGGTGGTCTCCAAAAGAATCCACCTACGTCACCTGCTAAAATGGACTCGCTCCCTCCCGCGCCGCGTCATTCTGTGGGACAATTACCCGGTGAATGACCTGAGAATGAGCCACGAGATGCATTTGAGTCCCCTGAATGGCCGCGACCCCGGACTTCCGGAGAAAGTCTACGGATATCTCAACAACCCTCTATTGCAGGCGACCCTGAGCACCATTCCGCTGGCGACCTGCTTCGATTACGCGTTCAGGCCGAAGCACTATGACCCGGAAAAAAGCTGGGAGCGGCTCATCATCGAACGATTCAGCAAAGAGGCGCTTCCCCACTGGCGAGCTATTCGGGAATTCTGCGAGCGGACGAATAGACGCCGAAGTCAAAAACGCCGCCTATCCCTTTCACCCGCGCAGCGCCGGAACCTTGAGGAGGCCTTTCGTTACCTCAAAAAAAATCGGCGGCGACGTTGGCGCCAAGAACTCCATCCCTGGTTCGAGACCATCCGGGAAACGCTTGAAAGGCCGCCAAACCCCCTTTAACAAATTCGAGGAGCCAGTGCAGACCCGTCAAAGTCATTTAAGGATGCTCCTTTCCATCATGGCCTTTTTACCTATGGGAAGGCGGCCAATACACCTATGCCTGCACTTTGGGGGTTCTCGTGTTTCTGCTCATGGTAGTGATTGGATACTGTGGCACGGCTATTAGGAGCAAAAGTCGGTGTTGTGGAAAGATCGCTGGGGCTATTCTTGGGATTTTAGTCAAACAGCTTTTGCCGAGCCGCTTCAGAGATCGCAACCACAGCGGGGTTCTTGAGCTTGCGCTCCACCGAGATGGCATAGAAACGTTCGCGCACAGCTTCCACCCGACCCACAATCTGGACACTGTACTGCCTCCGCAGCTCGGCCTCGATTACCGAGGGAGCAACAAAGAGACCCACCCCGCTTTCCCCAAAAACCTTCAGCAACGCGCTGTCTTCGAATTCCCCTATCACCGTTGGCCGGATCCCTTCGGCCTCAAACCAATGGTCAAGCGACCGCCGCAGCATTGTGTTGTCAGTGGGAAGCAAAAACGGTGCACCATTGAGCGAACGGGGGAAGCGGCGGCGATACCTCGCGGCAAGCGGCGCCGCGCCGAAGACAGTCACGCCGCACTCGCCGAGCAAATGGCTAAAAGCGCGGACCTTGACCGTTGATCCGATAGGCGCATCGGTCAGCACCAGGTCGAGCTCGTGCACCGCGAGCTGAGCTAACAAGTGATCGTGCTTACCTTCCCGGCAGATGATCCGGATGGCCTCGGACAGCTTAAAGGCTGGCTCAAGGAGCCGGTGGGCGATGAGCTTGGGCAAGACGTCAGCTACGCCGACTACCAGCCGTATAGGCCGACCCGTCGGTCGGCCTTTGAGAGTATCCATGAGCTCTCGACCCAGCGTGAAGATCTCATCGGCGTAACGAAACACCATTCGGCCCATCTCAGTCAGCGCCAGGTTACGGCCGACTCGGCTGAAGAGTTTCTCGCCGAGAACCTCTTCAAGGGCTCGGATTTGCGCGCTAATCGTCGCCTGGGTGAGAGAGAGGTGCTCGCTCGCGCGGACGATACTGCCCTCTCGTCCGACGACCCAAAAATAGAGCAGGTGATGGTAATTCAGCCATTCCATGGGCAGGTCTATACTTCGGTTTTTCCTAACAATCAATCAGAAATTATGAATTTGTCTATGAATGAGAGATGGTTTAAGAGTCACGAAGATTTCTGGGCAGAAAGGAAGCGCTTATGAGGATCGGCATTCGGGGACGGCATATAGAGTTGACCGAAGCATTGCTGGCCCACGTGGAGCGCCGCCTGCGGTTCGCGCTGAGCCGATTCGGACAAAAGATCAGGCAGGTAGCGGTGCAACTCACGGACCTCAACGGCCCACGCGGCGGAGTTGATAAGCAGTGTCGGGTTACGGCAACCCTCTCTCCGTCGGGGAGGGTGATGGTGGAGGAGATCGACGCTGCCCTCCACACCGCGATTGATCGTGCGGCAGAGCGTCTAGAGCGCTCCGTCGTGCGTGAGCTGGAGCGGAGGCGTGAGACCTAGAGCACAGGAGTGATGCAGCCAACCATTAATCTCAACCGTCATGGTTGATACTGGCCTTTTTCTTACAAAGAGGGTGAGATGGGAAAGCGGATCATTCTCATAGCGGTTCTGGCAGCCATTCTGATGACTATTTTATGGTTCTATGGATTCTTGGAATTGGGATAGATTATCTCAGTCTATCTTTGCTCAGTGATTCCTTCGGGGCAAAGCGAAGAAACGCCCGCAACAACTTTTACGAAATATGGGTCCTTTAACAAAAGGCCGGTGGAAAAGACCAAAGGTGACAAGTATGGGAGTAACACAACAGCTCCGTCACGCCCTGGAGGAGTCTTTCGGAGGACGATTGGGCGCAAGCGGGGATATGGAAGTTAAGATAGTTGATGACTTGATCCTACTTCGATGCAAAGGTGCTGTTTCTCCCGCTGAGACGGACCTAGGGACCATGAAAGCCGGACGATTACTTCTCCAAGAGGTTAGCGAAAGGCTGTGTCAGGAGCTTCAGCCCGACCTGAGCAGGCTTCTTCGCCGGATCACGGGGCGTCGCCTCCTTGATATCTGTGTCGGCATTTTTTTCAGACGACGGGAGAAAATTTACCTTTTCACCATGAGCAGTAGCGTTAAGCGTTGAACAGAGAGAATCCGTGGACCCCAAACAAGATGCACTGGAAAAGTGGATTCCCGTTTTTTTGGTTATTTGCGGCGGCATCGCCTATGTTGCCTCGTTGTTTTTTTGAAGGAAGGAAAAGAAGCTTCTCAAGGAGGGTGAAATGAATACGATGAAAACCACATTCTTAATGGCGGTTTTGACAGTGATTTTGGTCACGGCCGGTGGGGCGCTGGGAGGTGAGGGGGGCATGGTGATGGCCTTCCTCTTCGCCCTGGTCATGAACGGTGTCAGTTACTGGTTCAGTGACAAGATCGTTCTCCGCATGTACGGGGCAAAGGAGATTGGGCCAGAAGAGGCCCCGAAGCTCCGTCGGACTGTACAAGAACTGGCGTTACGTGCGCAGATGCCCATGCCTAAACTCTATCTGATTCCTCAGGAGGCCCCGAATGCCTTTGCCACAGGGAGGGACGAGAAGCATGCTGCCGTGGCAGTTACGGAGGGCATTCTCCGAATCTTGGACGAAGCGGAACTTCGAGGGGTATTAGCCCACGAGCTCTCCCACATCAAGAACCGGGACATCCTCATCGGGACCATCGCCGCCACCATGGCAGGAGCCATTTCCATGTTAGCCAACATGGCCCATTGGGGGATGATTTTCGGCGGAAGGAGCAACGATGAACGGGGGGGTGGCCATCCCATCGTTGCCCTAGCCATGATCATCATCGCGCCGCTCGCCGCCATGTTGGTTCAGATGGCCATCTCGCGCAGCCGGGAATTTAGCGCAGATGCCACCGGCGCGGCCATTTCGGGTGATCCCCTAAGTCTGGCCAACGCGCTCAGAAAGCTCCAACGAGGCGTCGAGCGGACCCCTATGGAGGCCAACCCTGCCACCGCTCACATGTTTATTGTTAATCCCCTGACCGGCGGAGGCCTCATGGCCCTCTTTAGCACTCACCCGCCTGTAGAGGAGCGGATCAGGCGGCTTGAGACGATGGGAGGCACAAGACAATGAAAGCGCCGGGCATAGTGATCTTGCTTTTTGGGCTTCTCGTGCTCGGAGGTGGAATCATCGGTTACATCACCGCCGGAAGCATGGCATCCCTCATAGCCGGGAGCGCCTTCGGGCTTGGCCTTCTGGTCAGCGGTCTGGGCGTGCTTAGAGGCAAAAAGCTGGGGTTTGTTTTTGCCCCCCTGATAACATTCCTGCTTACTGTGTTTTTCGCCTACCGCTTGGCGCAGAGCGGTGACTTTATTCCGTCCGGACTCATGGCAGTCGTAGGCCTTGTTACGCTGATCCTGTATTTCGTCCTGCGCCGCTAGGGAGGCTTTGTGACATCGGAGCGTTTATCTTTGGGGAGCTTGTAACGTCTTTTTTTGGAGATGTTTATTCTTGAGGTAAAGGAGATCTTCGTGAGCGCCCTTAATGATATGAACGCCGAAAGCATGAGTAACCTTATTTTCTCTGCCGACCTGTTATCGCGCTTTGAGCACGAAAAGGTCCACGGTGTCGAATGGGGCTCAAGGGACGATCAGGGCTTGAGAAGATTAATACTGGCGGTGCTGGAGGATGCTATCGCCTGCATCCAGACTGATCTTTTTAAGCCATCCCGCCGCCATGAGAAGCTGTCCCAGGAAGCGGAAGAATGGATTTATTCAAACGACGACGGGGTCTTCTCCTTCACTAACGTCTGCGAGACCTTGGGTTTCGATGCGGAGGCGCTCAAAAAGGGGCTGGAACGGTGGAAGGCAAAACAGATAGTGGCAAAGGTCGAGGAAAGAAAGCGGCTCATCTTAAGCAAAGGGAAATGCTTAGGAAAGAAGAAAACGGCTGCTTTAGGACTCGATCCGTTGTTGGGGATTTAAGGCGTTACACTTGGAGAGGCGATTTGTGAGACCGTCGAACTGCACTGGCCATGAGAGGATAAGATGAAAAAATTGACTCGGCTATTTTTCTTTGCCCTTGTTTTACTTGTCATATTTTTCAGCCAGGCGATTTCCCTCTACACGGACTGGCTCTGGTTTCAGGAGGTCGGCTACACCGAGATCTTTACCACAACTTTAACCTTGAAACTGATCCTGGGATTGGTTTTTGGCGGGCTCTTTTTCCTGTTGATCTATTTTAATCTCAAGCTGGCGGCCCACGCGCCGAGAAACATTCGTTTTTTAGAACAAGAGAACGCCATCGAGCTACCCAGTCCGGAGCTGGTGGACCCGCTGGTGCAGCGCTTGCTTCTGCCGGTTGCTCTTGTCCTGGGATTGTTTGCCGGACCGCAAGCAGCGGACCATTGGCAGTCTTTGCTGCTATTTTTCAACTCGGTTCCTTTCGGCCTTGCAGACCCTCTCTTCAGTCGTGATATCGGCTTCTATGTTTTTCATCTGCCGGCCCTCACCGCCTTGTACAACTGGCTGACCTTCCCCCTTGGGCTGACCATTTTAGCGACCGCCTTCACTTATCTCCTTTACCGGGGTGTCCAGTACGGTCCGCGAGGGTTGTTTCTCAGCGAGCGGGCCAAGAGCCATCTTCTTTGCTTGGTTGCTGTCTTCCTGCTGGTTAAGGCCGGAGGTTACTATTTGGATGCCTTCGAGCTCCTTTATTCATCCCGGGGAGCCGCCTTCGGCGCTACCTATGCGGATGTCTACGCCAATCTTCCGGCTCTCCGCATTCTAGCTTTGCTGGCTCTCATTGCTTCCGGGCTTTCTCTCTTCCAAATCTATCGACCAGGGTTTAAGTACCTGTTCGTTGGATTGGGGGCTTTGATTTTGGTCCATCTGGTAGGGTTGAATCTCTATCCTTCCTTTGTGCAGCGTTTTCGCGTGGTGCCCAACGAAGCCGTTGCAGAACGTCTGTTCATCGAACGCAACATCCAGTTCACGCGGCGCGCCTACGGTTTGGATAAAATTGAGAGCAAAGACTTTCCAGCCGATGAACAGCTCACCGCCGCCGATCTCAAGCGTAACGACCAGACCATCAAAAACATCAGATTGTGGGAGCATCGTCCTCTGCTGGCGACCTACGCCCAGCTCCAGGAGATCCGGACCTATTATAAGTTCGTCGATGTGGACAATGACCGCTACCTGATCAACGGCGCCTATCGCCAGGTCATGCTTTCGGCGCGCGAGCTGTCCCACCAACATCTGCCTAGCCGCATCTGGATCAACGAGCATCTCACCTATACCCACGGCTATGGCGTTGTCTTTGGCCCGGTCAATCAGGTCACGCCGGAGGGCTTGCCCGAGTTCTTCATCAAAGACATCCCGCCGGTTTCCGACGGGCCGATTAAAATTACCCGCCCGGAGATCTATTACGGAGAACTGGCCAATGATTATGTCTTTGTAAAGACCACGGCCCAGGAACTGGACTATTCCGCAGGAGATAAAAACATCTACACTAACTACGAAGGCAAAGGGGGTGTTCCCATTAACTCTCTCTGGCGCAAGCTTCTCTTCTCGGCCAGCTATGCAACCCTGAAAATCGCCCTCTCCAACGATATTACGCGGGAAAGCCGGATACTCTATCACCGGCAAATTCAAGAGCGGGTTAAAAAAATCGCCCCTTTTATCACTTTCGATCGGGATGCTTATTTAGTCATTTCCCGCGAGGGTCGTCTTGTCTGGATTATCGATGGCTATACGACCTCGGACCGCTACCCATACTCGGAGCCGACACGAAGACTGGGAAACTATATCCGTAACTCGGTCAAGGCGGTGATCGACGCCTATGATGGCAGCGTGAATTTTTATCTTAGCAGCCAGGATGATCCTATTATCCTGGCCTACGCCAGAGCATTTCCGGGCCTTATGAAACCCGTGGAAGCCATGCCCGAAGATCTTCGCGCTCACGTCCGCTATCCCCAGGATCTGTTTGCCATCCAGGCGCGCATGTACTCTACCTATCACATGCAGGATCCCCAGGTCTTCTATAATAAGGAAGACCTTCTGAGCATTCCGCGCAAAGCCGTGGATGGGCAGGACCGGGAGATGGAACCCTACACCACGATCATGCGCCTTCCCGGAGAGAAGAAAGAGGAGTTCGTGCTTCTTCTGCCCTTCACTCCCAACAAAAAGGACAACATGCGGGCCTGGCTGGCGGCGCGCAGCGATCCGCCCCATTACGGCAAGCTGATCGCCCTGGACTTTCCCAAGGCGAAGTTGGTCTACGGACCGAAGCAGATCGACGCCCGGATCGACCAGGATGCCTCTATTTCCCAACAACTCAGTCTCTGGAATCAGCGGGGTTCGCAAGTAATTCGGGGAAGCATGTTGGCCATTCCCATTGAGCAGTCACTCCTCTACGTCCAGCCGCTTTACCTGGCGGCGGAGAAGGGGTCCCTTCCTGAGCTGAAGCGAGTCATCGTGGCCTTCGGCAATCAGATCGCTATGGAGGAAAACCTGGAACTCGCTCTCCAACGCATTTTCGGTGGTCGGGCCGCGCCGGTAACGGCTCAAGCGGGCCAGGTGAGCGCCTCCCCTGGGGTCGCGGGAGCTGAGAAGAGCCTGGGGCGCCGGGCCATGGAGCACTACACGCGCTCTCAGGAGTTCCTGCGTCAGGGAAATTTGACGGGGTTTGGCGACGAGCTTAAAAAACTTGAGTCGTTACTTAAGGAGATGCAGAAGGGCCTCTAAGAAGGGAAACGCTGTGGAATCGGATCGATTATTCTTATGGATCGTTTTTAACGCCTTTGTCCTGGGGATGCTCGCCCTCGACCTGGGAGTGTTTCACCGCAACGCCCATAAAGTCTCTCTGCGCGAGGCCCTGACCTGGAGCATCGTGTGGATCACCCTGGCCCTCATCTTCAACCTGGTCGTTTACTATATGTGGGGATCAGAGAAGGCGCTGGAGTTTCTCGCCGGTTACCTGATCGAGAAGTCCTTGAGCGTGGACAATATCTTCGTCTTTCTCATGATCTTCCACTACTTCGCAGTTCCGGCCATGTACCAGCACCGGGTCCTCTTCTGGGGCATCCTGGGCGCTCTCATCTTGCGGGCGATTTTCATCGCCATGGGCGCCGCGCTTCTTAGCGCCTTCCACTGGATGATCTACATCTTTGGCGGTTTTCTGATCGTCACCGGCATCAAAATGCTGCTCATGGGGGATCATAAGCTGGAGCCTGAGAAAAACCCGGCTGTCCGGCTGCTGCGCCGGGTCATGCATGTCACCAAAGAATACCACGGGCAGCGCTTCTTCATTCGTCGAGACAGGCGCCTCTGGGTTACGCCTCTCCTCTTGGTCCTCGTGGTGGTTGAGACCACTGACGTTATTTTTGCCGTGGACTCCATCCCGGCCATTTTCGCCATTACCCTGGACCCATTCATCGTCTATACCTCCAATGTCTTTGCTATCCTGGGACTGCGTGCCCTTTATTTCCTGCTAGCCGGGATCATGGACATGTTCCGCTACCTCAAAGTGGGGCTTTCCTTCGTCCTCTGCTTTGTGGGCGTCAAAATGATGATCGTCGATCTCTACAAGATTCCCATCGGTCTCTCCCTGGGAGTGGTGGCGGGGATCTTGGCACTTTCCATCCTGGCTTCACTCATGAGTAAACCCAAGGGTGCAAGGGTTCCTGCCTCAGGCTCTGGCCCAAGGGACAGATAGGGCATGAGTCCTCAGGGAGCGCCATCCGCGGCGGCAAATAAGGTCTGGATTTGGTTAGGGGTCATCCTTGCAACGCTGGTGATTGTGAAATGGGCATCGATTCGGACAGGACCTTCAGCAAACAAGGCCATCGTGGCAATACGTGTAGCCCAGCGGGAGTTGGTTGAAGCCCAGTGGGTTCCCGCGAACAAGAGCGCCTCTGTCCTCAATGATGCCGAAGCTGCACTGAACCTGGCCTGGTCACTGCTTGAAGAGAAACGCTATGAAGAAGCAATCTTGGCGGCACGCAAAGCAAGTCAATTGGCAAGAAAGGCTGGGTGAGATGGACAAAAGTCTGATCACAGGGTTGCCCCTTTTCAAGCGGGGAAAGGTGAGGGACATTTATGATTTGGGCGATCGGCTGCTGATGGTCGCCTCGGATCGCATCTCCTGCTTCGATGTGGTTCTCCCGACCAAGATACCCGGCAAGGGAAAAATCCTGACCGCACTCTCGGCGTATTGGTTCCGCGAGATGGCGGACATTGTGCCGAACCACCTGCTTACCACTGAGGTTGAGCAATTTCCCTCTATCTGCCACCGCTACCGAGAGAGGTTAAAAGGCCGCAGCATGCTCGTGAAAAACGCCGCTCCGGCGCCCGTCGAATGCATTGTGAGAGGTTACCTTTTCGGCTCAGCCTGGAAAGAATACCGTGAACGGGGCCAAGTTTGCGGTATTCCTCTGCCGGCGGGACTCAAGGAAGCCTCACGTTTAGAAGAGCCGGTTTTTACCCCTTCCACCAAGGCGCCTGTTGGAGAGCATGACGAAAACATCACGTTCCAACAGATGGTGGACAGAGTCGGAAAGGAAAAGGCGGAGACGATGCGCGATCTCTCCATCGCCATTTACCTCCGCGCTCGAGATATGGCTGAGGCAAAGGGAATCATCATTGCGGATACGAAGTTAGAGTTCGGCTTGGTGAACGGAGAGATCATCCTGATCGATGAGCTACTCACTCCCGATTCCTCCCGCTTTTGGCCTGTAGAGGGATACCAGCCGGGAAAGGCGCCTGACAGCTTTGATAAGCAGTACGTGAGGGACTACCTCCTGAGCCTCAACTGGGACACAAGGCCCCCAGTTCCGACCTTACCACAAGAGATCGTCCAGAAAACGCAGGAGAAATACACCGAGGCCCTGCGCAGGCTCACCGCACCGCCGGAAAGATGTTTCGGCCGATAAGCACGCTTAGAAGGGTGATGGGAGGAAAACTCATGTCAGCGAGTCCCGGTGGCCGCGTCGATATTGTACCCCAGGGGGAATCCCACTTTGAGGTGCGCTTTTTCGAAGGCGAGAACGATAAGCGTTACCGTAGCTGGTCTTTGCCTGCTGCTACCGCGGAGGCGATCACCCGATGGTGGCTCAGGCGGTCGCTTCCGCTGGGAGAGGTGCCCATCGGGGGAGAGCAATCAGAGGGGCTTGAGATAAAGGCCGACGAAAGCCGCTCCGGGTCACTCAGGAGAGTGGAGGGGGAAACGGATATTCCAGCGCGTTATCACGGGACCCCGATCGCTGATTGGCTGCGCTATCACAATCTAGGGGAGGGCCCCCATACTTATGATTCCCCGCAGCTTCTGATCGTCACCTGTATAGAGTCTATTATCCATCTTCAGCTTCCCAAGAATTTCGCCTGTGTGCTGCGTCTGGCCGGGGCCAATCTTCGCCACCGGGAGTTTGATCTTGCCTGTGTGCTGGCTTTCGCCGGCGTTCGACACGTCTGCGTGGTCGGCCACAAAGACTGCGTGATGGAAACGCTGAAAGACAAGCGGGAGAACTTTACGTCCGGTCTGCAGAAGATAGGAGGTTGGAGTAAGACCAGGGCGGATCTGCAATTCGATCTTTTTGTCCCTCGGCTCGGTTTCCCTAATGTCGTTGACTTTACCCTTTTCGAGGCCGCCTGGCTGGAGAGGAAGTTTCCGGGAATCATGGCTGCCCCTCTCATTTACGATGCAAAGGACGGCTCTCTCTATCAGATTGTGAGGCAGTGATGACCATCCCCTTCAGAAAACGCCTTAGTTTCTATGTGCGCCAGAGGAAAAAGAAGAAAAGCTTATAACAGGCTTAGCGCATCACGCAAAAACGTGGACCAAAAACTCGGTAAGATTATCAGGAGGTGAATAATGGAAAAGGCTTCTCTCTGGGCATTTTTATTGGTCGTCATGCTTCTTCCTTTATCGGGTCCGTCAGCTTACGAAGGCGGCGCCGTAAGCGATGGGGGGACGATCTCAGGATTTGTCAAGTTTAAGGGGACAGCGCCGGCGCCGAAGAAGCTCGACATCACCAAGGACAAGGAGGTCTGCGCCAAGACTCCCAAGCTGGATCCGTCTTTGATCGTCTCTGACGGCAACCTGGTCAATGCCGTGGTCTATCTCGCGGATATCAAGAAAGGGAAAAAGATGGAGCCGCAGAAGATCACTCTCGACCAGAAGGGCTGCGAGTTCGCCCCCCATGTCCTGGCTTTCCCCGTGGGCTCCACTGTAGAGGTCCTCAACCCTGACGGGATCCTACATAATTTCCACACCTTCAGTCAGAAGAACAGCCCGACCAACATGGCCCAGCCGAAGTTCAAGAAAGCCGTGACCGTAAAGATCGAAAAACCTGAGGCCTTCCGGTTCACTTGCGATGTGCACCCCTGGATGAACGGCTGGTTCTTCGCAGCGGCAAATCCCTACTTCAGCGTAACCGATAAGGCGGGAGGCCTGAAGCTCACCGATGTACCGCCCGGCGCCTATACCATTGAGGTATGGCACGAGACCTTGGGCAAGCTGAGTCAGAAGGTGACGGTAAAAGCCAAGGAGGAGGTCAAGCTCAACTTCGAGTTCGCGAAGAAATGATGAGGTCATTGAACTTGTTTTGCGGAGAGCAATGACATTCCTGCGCGTTGGCAGGATGGCTTCCTCCCGTGCCTTTATCGTGATTTTAAGATCGCACGTTCCGATTTGGGGAGGCCGGTAATGGCCTTGCTGCTTTTCGTCCGAAGCACCGAATCACTAACCCGAATCGTCCAGATTTAAGTATTCACTCCAATGCCTGAAAATATCTCCGACGGTTTAAACGACAAGCCGCAAAACGGCTTAAATGGCCTGCGGCATTGGCGATACGATCTTCGCGCCGGTTTGCAGGTGGCCTTGGTTTCCCTGCCTCTTTCCCTGGGAATTGCGATTGCGTCCGGCGCTCCCCCGGTGACGGGTCTTATTTCAGCAATTATCGCCGGTTTGGTCTACCCCCTCCTGGGAGGCTCCTATGTGACAATTAGCGGGCCTGCCGCCGGGCTGGCCCCTGCCTTGTTGGCAGGAATGCTTACCCTGGGAAATGGGGACCTTGCAGTCGGTTATCCTTTATTGCTCGTGGCCATCTGCTTGCCCGGTGTGGTGCAAATTATCCTACCTGTTTTTAAAGTGGGCGAATTCGCTAAAATGATGCCGATTGCAGTCATGGAGGGCATGTTGGCCGCCATCGGCTTGATGATCATCATTAAGCAAATACCGGCGCTACTGGGCGATCTTGCGGCGCCCAGTCAATCGATCCCGCTGGCGGTGATGAATATTCCCAGGAGCTTTTTTGCTATCGAATACGACATATTTTTTATCGGAGCGATC
>ORMF010748650.1_pt1 | contig 14840 bp, 16 predicted proteins | sample 1779871 | NCBI WGS metagenome assembly ORMF01 (sample SAMEA104232316, study PRJEB22302) | groundwater metagenome | biome: forest; feature: aquifer; material: groundwater | place: USA | collected 2011-08-07 | depth 5.4 m | reverse complement strand
TCTCCATCCCCAACTAAAAAGAGCATCATGCGGCATACATTTTACTAATATTACACCAATAAGTGATCCCAAAAGAATTCCAGCGTTTACACCAGCATATAATGCACCCTGCCCAATCATAGCTTTTGATTTGGGCACATGTTCATAAACAAATGTAGCTGAACCTGGGATTTCGCCACCAATAGCCAATCCTTGGCATATTCTAAAAACAAGAAGAAGTATTGGAGCAGTCGCTCCAATAGCGGCATACGTCGGAAGCAACCCTATGATAAAAGTGGGCACCGCCATCAAAAAAATAGTAAGTGAAAATATCTTTTTTCGTCCATATTTGTCACCAAAATGTGCAAGAATAATCCCCCCAATAGGTCTGACAAAATAGCCTGCAGCAAAAATACCCCAAATGGCAAGCATCGATATAAATGGAGATGCTTCTTTCCCAAAAAACAGATGTGACAGTATCGTTGCAAAAAGAGCAAAAATAATAAAATCATAAAACTCTAAAATGCCACCAATAGACGATACTGCTATCACTCTGTAATCTTTTGATGTTAACTCTCCATTTATCATTTAATTACCTTTGCTTATTCAACTTCAATATTATCATATTTTTTGTAATACATAACAGTTAATAAACCAATAATACCTGCAGCCAACACCAAATATCCTGGAGCATGAAGAGAACCTGTAGCCTTGATGAGCAGCTCATCAAAAACTGGCGTAAGTCCTCCAAAAATTGCAAAAGCTATATTGTAGCTTACAGAATATCCTGAAAATCTAATATTAGGCTTAAAACTCTTGAGCATCAGATATGAAAATGAAGCTACAAATAAACCAAAGCTAACGCCAAATATAACGTATGTAAGTGCAAGCAGTACAAAACTGTGCATTGATACTATATAGTACGAAGGAACTCCAAATATTAAAAAAATAATAGAAGCTATAATTATTATTCTTCTTGGATTCCATTTAAATTTATCTATCCAAACTCCAGTATAATATATGAAAAATACGCTGACTGCAAGACCTATACAATTAAGAGTAAATGCTGTTGCCAATCTGTAATGCAATGCAACTATTAAATGAGGCGGAAGATACAAAAAGAAATTTACCACTGTTACTGCAACAACTAACACAAGTAAAAATCCAGCTATTGTCGAACCTTTAGAAGTTTTAAATACCTCCTTTAAAGGCATCTTCACTTGTTCACGATGCTCTAACATCTTTTTAAAAACAGGTGTTTCTGACACTCGTCTTCTGAGATATACTCCGACACCTCCAAGAATACCGCCGATAAAAAATGGAATTCTCCACCCCCAACTAAAAAGTGCATCATGCGGCATACTGTGTATTAATATTGTTCCTATCAATGCCCCTAAAAGAATACCACCGACTAATCCTGCATATAATGCACCCTGCCCTGTCATGGTTTTTGATTTTGGTACATGTTCATAAACGAATGTAGCTGAACCTGGAATTTCACCACCAATAGCCAAACCTTGACATATTCTAAAAATCAGAAGAAGTATGGGTGCAGTCGCTCCAATAGCAGCATACGTCGGAAGCAACCCTATGATAAAAGTGGGCACAGCCATTAAAAAAATCGTAAGTGAAAATATCCTCTTTCTTCCATATTTGTCACCAAAATGTGCAAGGATAATCCCTCCAATAGGTCTAACAAAATAGCCTGCGGCAAAAATACCCCAAATAGCAAGCATCGATATAAATGGAGATGCTTCTTTACCAAAAAAAAGGTGAGACAGTATTGCCGCAAAAAGGGCAAAAATAATGAAGTCATAAAATTCTAAAATACCACCGATAGACGATACCGCTATCACTCTGTAATCTTTTGATGTTAGCTTTTCTTTCATTTACTTAACTCCTTACTATACAAATGTTAAATTCCCAAAATATTCAGGTCTATGAAAATCTGGTTCTTCCGTTTCAACTTTATTCCAGCATCCCCACGAAGGGTCCTTCGTTTCATCGCCGCATTTATAGAAATTAGCTTTCCACAAACTACCAGAAACAGGTTTTTCAGCTCTTGCTGCATCTTTGAAAATTAGAAATGGAATTTTATATGCAACAACATATTCATTATTAAGCGCAATTGAATTTTTTATAGGTACAGATTTTGGTAAAGTTGTATATGTCTCAATAAGATTTATCAACTGTTTGTCAATAGGAACTCTATTATGTCTCTCAGCCCCAAACTTCAAATGAATTGTTCCAATACAGTTTACTTCAAAATTAAAGTAACCTTTATTATTAGGAGAAACAAAAAATTCAACGCAGCTATCTTTGCAAACAGGAGAATTAAGCTCAGTAAATTGTGCTCTAATGAATTTTTCTTTCACTATAAATTTAACGTAAAGATATTTATCTGAATACAAAACAGAAAATTTAACAACAGGAGGTAAAGGTAACTTCGCAGAGTGCCATGGCCACTCATCTACTAAATCAGGCTCTGACAAATGCCAATTTAAATTTTCATCAAGCGAAAAGTCCCCTTCTACATAATTCACATTATAATCTTTCATCGCATTACCTCAATTCTTTAACGATTCATCCTTAATTATACTCATAACTAATTGGTTTTAGAAAAGCTCCAATTAAATCTGAAGCTATTTTATCGTAAATTAACCAATTTTTGGAATACCTTCGGTATATTCATCTAATACAAAAAGATGTGACAAATCTTATGCTCATCATGATTCCTATAATGTATGCAGGAGCTGTAAAAACTATAGAAATTATTTTAGCAACTTCATTTTCTTTTTCTGCCATAACAGGAATATTATCACCCATTTCAGAAAGGGTTCCGTATATTGAAAAATAACAATCAACTATCAGTACCATAATAAAAGCAATCAATGTCAATATGCTAAAATTGTACCAATAATTTGAGTACCAAAAAATGTAAATTAAATAAAGCATAAAAATACCGCTCAAAATATCATAAGCAGTAATTAGCTTTTTAACTTTAAATTTAAAATGCGCATATACATTTGTCACCAATATTATTGCAAATATGATGACATAAATTTTGATCCAAAAAGGCATTAGCTTATCCGCTTCAATTTTATGAGATATGCATTATTATTTGTAAAAATTTGAAATATAAAGAGTAAACTATATCGTAGAAAACGATAAAAACAATTTTTATAAAATCACAATGTTTATAATAGAAATTTATGAAAAGAAAAATTTACGAAATAACTGGAATAGTGCAAGGCGTAGGCTTTCGTCCAACCGTTTTTTGTTTGGCCGAAGAAGCTGAACTTGGCGGCTGGATTAAAAACTGCACAGGAATGGTAATGCTTGCTCTCGAAGGCAACGAAATAGAGATCGACAATTTTATTTCAACCTTAAAAAACAAAATACCCAAACAAGCTAAGATAGATTCAATTATCGAAACTCACGAAGAAGAATGTCCTGCTAAGTCTAAATTCAAAATAAATGAAAGCGAGGTATCAAAAAAATCCAAAATAGCGATACCCGCTGACCTTGCAATGTGCGATGATTGCCGTTCAGAAATACTAGATAAAAATAATAGAAGGTATCTATATCCTTTTACTACATGCATAAATTGCGGCCCCCGCTATACTGTAGTCAATTCAATGCCATACGACAGATGCAGAACAACTCTTAATGATTTCCCTCTTTGCCAGGATTGTCTTGAAGAATATACTGATCCAAAGAATAGAAGATTTCATGCAGAAAGTACTGCTTGTCCAAAGTGCGGACCAAAACTCTTTTGCACAAACTCTGAAGGGAAAACAATACAAAACTTAAACGTTATTAGTGAATTTAAAAAGCAAATTAAAAAAGGTAAAATAATTGCTGTAAGAGGAATTGGTGGTTTTCTCCTCACAACAGACGCGAAAAACAGATCTGCTATTATAGAGCTTAGGAAACGGAAAAATAGACCGTCTAAACCTTTTGCTGTAATGGCAAAGGATATTGAAACCGCTAAAAAATACTGCATTATTTCTGATGAAGCAGAAAAACTGCTCTGCTCAGCCTCATCGCCAATCATAATTCTACAATTGAAAAAAGAGAGTGAATCGTTATTGCCCATTGACTTAATATCACCTGATTCTATGACTATAGGAATGATGATCCCATATTCTCCTCTTCATATGCTGTTGTTTGATGAAGAAACTGAACTTTTAATAATGACAAGCGGAAATAAAAGCGGAGAACCTATATGCATAAAAAATGATGAGGCTTTTAAAAAATTAAATGGAATTGCAGATGAATATCTTTGCCACAATAGGGAAATTAATTTAAGAAATGATGATTCTATTTTTGCTGAACAAACAGGAGTTATGCAAATATGGCGCCGCGCAAGAGGCTTTGCACCTAATGCAATAAAAATATCTTCAACTTTTAAAAAAAATATCTTAGCTATGGGCTCGGAACTGAAAAACAGTATAGCTTTAGGGTATGATAACGAAGTAATAATGTCTCCACATATAGGCGACCTTTCAACGCCTGAAGCTATCGATGGAATGAAACAGGTTGCTTATTGTCTACCAGAATTTTTAAATAAAAAACCTGAAATTATTGCCGTAGATTTACACCCCGACATGCATTCCACAAGGCTTGGAAACGCAATAGGCAAAGAACTAAATATTAAAACTTATAAAATTCAACACCATCACGCACATGCAGCAGCATGCATGGCAGAACACAACATTAATGATGCCATCGCAGTTGTCTTTGACGGCACAGGACTCGGCACTGACAATACAATATGGGGAGCTGAATTTTTTTCGGTAAAAAACAGATGCGAATTTAATCGATTTGCCACTTTTGAAGGAGTACTTTTACCCGGAGGAGATAAAGCTGTTACTAATCCAATACGACAGCTTCATGCGAGATTACGAAAGGCTGGAATAACAGACTTTCAAAAATTTAAACAAATTTTTTCTATTTCAGATGCCGAATGCAACATATGGAATCTTCAATATGATAAAAAAATTAACGCACCAATAACACACTCTGCGGGAAGACTTTTTGATGCTTTTTCAGTACTAATAGGAGCTTCACCTAAAAATATCACCTATGAAGGCCAAGCGGCAATAAGGCTTGAAAGTGAAGCTGAAAAGTATATAAAAGTTCAAAATTATAAAGAATTCACTGATTCATTTTATACTATTATTAAAGATAATGGTTTATACACTGTTTCATGGGATAACATGTTTAAAATAGTTTACAAAATTGCAGATAAACTTAATTTAGAAACTTCATCTGCATTACGCAGTAAATTTGCATACTATTTCCACGAAGCCGTATCAGACAGTATAGTCGATATCCTTTCAAAAGTTCAAAAAAACGCCGTTACAAATAATGTAGTTCTCAGCGGTGGTGTTTTTATGAACAGAATTTTAACATCACTAACCTGTGAAAAAATAAAAGAACAGACAAAATTAACCCCATTCATTCATATTAACACTCCACCTAATGACGGCTCAATATCCCTTGGTCAATCAGTAATAGCAAATGCTATACTTAAAGTATGTTAAATTTATGCCGTGAAATTTTTGTAATTGAGTGTGGAGCAATGCTGTGCAATACCTAAATTTCAAATCGTATGAGTATATAAATGAGATAGACATCTCGTTTTAAAATAGTATATTAAAATTCAAAATAATGATAGAAAGAGTGTTAAGCATGTATAGAATAGTTGTTTACAATATTGCGTATGGAACAGGTGCCCCTGCAAACAGCTCCGCAAATATTTTCAACTTTATCAGATACATCATGCCGACTAGACACAACTTCAATAAGATAAGCCGTTTCCTTAATTCCACAAAAGCTGACATCATAGGATTAACAGAAGTAGATACAGGCTCTTTCAGAATGTCGATGATAAACCAAGCTGAAAAAATAAGCAAGTACATGAACAATTATCATCACACAACGACTAAATACGGAGAAAATATACCATCTAAAATTATACCTATACTCCGAAAACAAGGAAATGCCGTTTTAACTAAAGATGTGAATGCAAAAAGTATATATCACTATTTCCCAGGTGGATTTAAAAAGCTTATTATAGAGGTAGATATGGGGAATTTCTGTTTTTTCCTTCTTCACCTTGCGCTCTCACAAAAAGCAAGAAAATTTCAGTTGGAACACATGTCCAACCTGCTTTCGACAAAAAAAGTCCCAGTCATAATAGGTGGTGATTTTAATACATTTAGAGGTGCTACAGAAGTAGAAGATATTCAAAAAACCCTTAATTTAATAAACCCAAACTTAAACCACGAACCTACCTATCCTTCATGGGGCCCAAAACACCAGCTCGATTTTATTCTCTGCTCAAAAGAGATTAAAATTAAAAATTTTGAAATCCCAAAAATTAAACTCTCCGACCACATGCCTGTAATTCTAGACTTCGAAATACAAACTTCAGATTATTAAAACATTCAAGATTATGTGCCAGAATATTACTTTTTGGGGAAATTTAGCAGCTGAGAAGGTTTGTCTATCACGAAGTCAGGTTTTTCTTTTAACAATAATGCTTTAGAGTTGAATCCCCAAGTAACGGCAATTGAACTAACTTTTGCTTTTTTAGATGCAATAATATCTCTAGCTTCATCTCCAATGTAAAATGTTGTTGCAGGCGAATAAACATTTCTGTTCTTTATATATTTCTTTATTATTCTGTGCTTCCCAAACAATCTATTTTCAATTTTAACATCATCGAAAAAGTCTATTTTATTTCTCTTTAAAAAAGGGATTACCGATTCATAAGAGTTTGTAGTAATCATAGCCATGTACAGGTTCATTTTACGTAAATCAATCAAGGCATCGCAAATTCCATCGATAGGTTTAGCATTATCCATCTTTAAATGAATTCGTTCTCTCGCCAGCCTTATAAACTTGGGAATTTTTCTATAAGATATGCCGAGTTTATTTAAAATCTGAAACGCCGTAAGCTCTTTAAAATTGCAATCAATTACACTTCTATCTAAACCGAGTTCCTGATAGTTTTCACGAAGAACTTCCAAAAAAATCGGATATGTGTCAGCAATAGTTCCATCAAAATCAAAAAGTAAAAGTGTCATTTTTTTAGTGCCTTGTTTTTTATCAAAATATTAATTTTAAGGTTAAGAAATAATTACCTTACCAGCAGTTGCTTTGAAGCTAAGATAGACTGTTTTTCCGATTTCCAAATTCAGTTCATGCTGTGAGGCAGGCGTAATAAGTGACGATATTTTGACTCCATTGACATCTGCTGTTATATCAATCCCATTCTTCACCTTTTCCATGTCAGAGATGACGCCTTTAAAGTTATTTCTCGCACTGGATTCGTTAAAGGTATTTGAGATTATTATATCTTCGCTTCTCAATATAAGACAGGCATTATCGGCTATTTGATAATAGGATGTATTTATATTAACCAATGAATTGCCTGATATTGTAAAAACTCCTGCACTTGAGATCTTTCCTTTATAAAAGTTTTTTATTCCTATAAAATCGGCTACAAATTTTGTTTTAGGATGAAGGAATATTTCGTCAGGTGCCCCGACCTGAGTTATATTGCCGTTTTCAATAACAGCAATACGTGATGCTAAAGCTATAGCTTCTTCGTAGTCGTGAGTAACATGAAGCAAAGTCATAGGTGTTTTGTTTGCTGTATTAACTTCACCTCTATTAATTTTCCTCAATAATGAACGTATATCCCCCTTCATTTGAGTATCAAGTGAGGCTAAAGGCTCATCCAAAAGCAATAAGGAAGGCTCAGAAATCAGCGTTCTAGCAAGAGCAACTCGCTGAGCTTCGCCAATAGATAGTGTATCAGGATAACGGTTAAATAAATTCTCAATACCCATCAAAGCGGATAAATCGACAATTTTATTTCTAGAAAACTTTAATTCCCCTCGCCCAACAGAATAAACAATATTTTCCCATACATTCATGTGAGGAAAAAGAGAGTGGTTTTGAAAAACTAAACCTATATTTCTTTTTTGAATACGTTTGTCAGTAATATCAATATTGTTAAGCTTGATTCTTCCTTTATCAGGGAAAATGAGACCAGATATAAGTTCAAGAAGTACACTTTTACCAGCACCAGACCTGCCTAAAAAAACAAAATATTCTCCTTCATTTATTAAGAGATTAACATTGTTAATTTCAAATGAACCAATTTTTTTTGAAATATTTTCAAGTACGAGCATAATCAATACCTACTTTTTTTGGTGTCATACCCCATTGATGAAATAGCTCTAAATATAACGAAAAGAATTAGACATACGATTATAAAAAGCACAGTTGCAGGTAACGCATATTTTAGCCCAAACGTATTAAATCTGTTGTAAATAAGTACTGAAGCAACCATTGGATAGTAGGCGATAATAACAACAGCACCAAATTCACTCAATCCCCTGCCCCACATCATGACAAAACCCGATAGAATTGAACGCCATGCCAAAGGAAGACTTATAGTGAAAAATACCCTGGCATGAGATGCTCCAAGAGTGTAGGCTGCCTTCTCATAACGCACAGGCACAGATTCAAATCCCTCTCTGGCACCATTAATTAAATAAGGCAGACTAACAAAAGCCATCCCAACCATAATTCCTGCAGGGTTGTCCACGAAATTTATTCCAATGGAATTGGCAAAATTTCCAAAAGCTGTTCCTCTAGAAATAACACAAAGCAGCGCTATACCAGCAGCGGAATGAGGAATTACAACGGGAAGGTCAATTATACCGCTTACAAGCCGTTTAAACGGAAAATTTTTCCTCGCCATTAGATATGCAAACGGTACGGCAAATATCGAAAAAATAAAGGTGGCAAGAATTGACGTCCATAGAGTTGTCCAAATGCTGTTCATAACAACATTTGAATGCACAGCCTCAATTAAAGGTCCTATTGATGTATTAAGTGCAAGTCCTGCTAGAGGAGCTATTATAAAAAGTATAACCAGTCCAGCAGCAAGAACTGTAACTAATTCAAAAACAGACCTTCTTTCAAATTTCATCAATGAACCACCAATCATCAGCCACTTATTTTACTTGGCAAACTTCTTCAAAGAAGAAGGTATATTTGCATAATTTGAAGCAGCATATGGAATTATTGGTTCCTGTCCTGATTCTTTCATTATTTTTTGACCTTCTGGTCCTAAAAAAAACTCTAAAAATTGAACTGCAGCTTTATTGTCTGGAGCATTTGATGGTATGGTCAAACCGTATATAATTGGACCGCCAATCTTTGTTATTGTTGTACCTGGAGTTTTTCCTGAAAGATTAACACTTGCCTGCCTATAGTAATTATCATAGGCGACAGAGCCTAAATTTATCTCTGGCGGCAGCTGAATGTATTTAAGACCATGTTGAATTGCAATGGATTTATAAATAAATATGTAATCAATCTCACCTGTGTCAAGAAGTCCAAGAAGATCAGTTTCTTTCGGTCTGATTATTCCTTCCCCTTTTTCATGTTTAGCTTCAACTTTTGAATAAAGCTGTGGTTCATTATAGTATATAGAAGCAAGTTTTAGCATCAAAAGAGTCTGATAGCCGCATGGGTCATCGTTTGGATTAGAATGTCCACAGATAACATTATTTTTTTCAAGTATTTTGTACCAATTTGAACTATTTATTTCTGAAGCATACTTTGATTTATCTGTATAAACTATAGACATTTGATTTGTTGCAAATTTAATATCCCATGTTGCATACTTAGGCATAAGAAGCGAATCAATCACGCTATAATCTGCAGACATCATTATGTCACATTTCTGACCTAAATCTGATATTTTTCTTGCACACATTCTGCTGCCAGCGGCTTCAGTAATGATTTCAACATTAGGATGAAGTTTTTTATAAGCCTCTTTTACCTTAGCTAAAGGGTAACTCAAACTTCCTGCATTAAATATAATAACTTTTTGTACAGGTTCTTTAGACGAAGCTTTGCTGTTTTGTTTTGAACACGCACTAAACATAAATGCTGCGGCAATCAATATTGATGCCAGAAATACGATCTTTTTCATTTACTCCTCAAGGTAAAATTACTCGTTAACTGCGAATTTTATTAAGGTATTAGAATTTTTAATCAATTCAAAGAACAATTAAACTTTATACACTTTAAATATCAGCTATAGTATTCATACACTAAGCACTGTTTTAAAATAGAATTATACTAAATATGGATAAATATGATGAACATTCTTATTAAAAACGGCATCATTTTTGCCCCTGGAAAAATAGGAAAAGCCGACATTCTTATTGTTAATAACAAGGTTGTCAAAATTGCTCAATCAATAAGAAAAAATGATTTTAATTTTGATTTAACAGAAATAGATGCATCTGAAAAGTTTATTACGCCAGGTTTTATTGATTTACATACGCACATAATTGGCGGAGGCGGCGAAGGAGGATACGCAACAATGGCTCCTGAGATACAATCCAATGATGTCCTTTCAGCTGGTGTTACAACTTTGATTGGACTTCTAGGGACAGACGCAACTTTTAGAAGCGTAGAAAATCTGCTTGCTAAAGCCCGCTCACTGGAATCACACGGTATAACCGCCTACATAATGACTGGTTCATATCAATATCCATCGCCTACAATAACTGGTTCAGTAAAAAAAGACATTGCATTCATAGATAAAATATTGGGCGTCAAGATCGCCATTTGTGATCACCGGGGCTCACCATTGGATTCAAAAATCCTTGCAACGCTTGCTTCTGATGCAAGAGTTGGCGGAATGCTGAGCGGAAAACACGGTTTTGTAACAATCCACACTGGCAATGCAAAAGAAAAACTAAATATTTTATTTGAAGCAATAGAAAAATATAACACGCCTGCATCACACTATCTTCCAACTCATATTAATAGAAATTCAGACATTTTTAATGATGCTGTTCAATTTGCTTTAAATGGCGGCAACATCGACATAACAGCCTCTCCAAATATAGGCGAAACAGATGGTTTTATTACATCTGGAATAGCTATACGAAAAGCCTTAGAGCGTGGAGTAAACAAAAAAAGAATAACTGTAAGTTCAGACAGCAATGGGACATGGTCAAAATATGACTCAAATGGGAATATTATCGAAATTGGAGTTTCATCAATTAAAGACCTCTACGAAGATTTTAAACTTATGCTGACTGAATACAACTTCACGCTGGAAGAAGCCCTCCCTTACTTCACTTCAAATCAGGCTGATTTTTTGCAGTTTAAGCACAAAGGAAGAATTATAGAAGGAAATGATGCCGATATTCTGATATTAGATAGTAATTACAATATTTCCAATGTAATCGCAGGCGGAAAGATATAACGAAGCTATATCGAAGGTCTTCCAAAAATTGGTTAATTTACGATAAAACTGACTCAGATTTGATGTGAGGTTTTCTAAAATCAATTAGTTATGGATATATATAATTCTCATTTCTAGTTGAGCTTTCTCTTCAACAAAAATTTTAATAATTTTATCTAAAATATTCATAGCAGCATTGCTGCCGTTGTTATCACCTTTTTCAAAATCATTTTCTGTTTGCCCCATCTCATTTGTAACATGTGCAATGCATACTAGGTATTGATTTGCCGTTTCAGCAAAGGCATACAACCCTGCGGCTTCCATCTCTACCAAATCAGCTCCCATTTCAACAGCTGCATTTATGCTTTCCGTCGTTTCTCTGAATGGTGCATCAGTTGTCCAACTTACAGCAAAACACTCTTTATCCTTAAACATAATATGATTTTTAAATACATTTAATAACCGTTCATTCATGTAAGAATAAGTTGATGGTGCCAGATAATGATAACTCACTCCTTCATCTCTTATTGCCTTTTCTATTAAATAAAAATTCCCATGAAGCTGCTTGTCAGTCAATTTCCCCGACGATGTCAGCAAAAACATAAGCTTACAGCCCAAACAATAAACTTCTTCAGCCACAAGCACAGCAAAAGAAGCACCAACAACGAAAGGTATAATACCTACAGAAAAGTCACCAATTTTAAAGACATACAACTTTGTGTGATAGCAGCACCATGTAGTATTTTCTTCAGCCAAATTATGTTTTAATAAATATTCAGTTAAATCTCCGTCTGGATCGAGTACGCAAAATTCAGGAATGTTGGCTTTCTTGATTTTTTTCTGACGCATTGCTTCTCTCAACAAATTAGCAACAGTAAACACAGAATCAGAGTTATAAAACTTATTTTGTATTATTGGAATTTTGCCTAAATGCATCTATCACCTCATTTGAATTTAAAACTTTTCCATAAAAACATCAGGAAAATTTGTAAATATACCATCGACTCCTAAAGCTTTCATGCGATAAAATTCATCGATTTCATTGATAGTATAAACGAACACCTTTAAGCCTCTTCTATGTGCGTCTTCTACATATTCATAATTGATAAAGTCTGATGAACAGTGTATTGAATAGGCATTCATTTTTTGGGCAAACTCAGCATAATTCATAGGTATAGAACAAGTAAGTGCACCAATCCTTAAAGAAGAATCAATTTTATGAATTGTGCTTAGCTCAATATGATTAAATGACGATATAAGAAACTGTTCTTTGCTCCAACCTTTTTTTAGATATTCTCTTATTAATTCCACCGTAAGAAGAGCAGTATTTTCTCCTTTCAGCTCAATATTTACAGATGCACTACCGCCAATCATCTTTAACACTTCTTCCAATAACGGAATATATTCACCATTACGAAGCCGCAATGCAGATATTTCTGAATAAGTTTTATCTGAGACTCTTCCAAATCCATTGGTACAGCGTTCAAGCTTATCATCATGAAAAACAACTAAATTATTTTCAACGTTGTAAACATCAAGTTCTATCCATCTGCAATTTAATTCTAATGCTTTTTTAAATGAGGCAATGGAATTTTCAAATGCATACCCCATAGCCCCGCGATGTCCAAATATGATCATAAAATATAGTAAACTCACTATCTCTAATTATTTGACAAACCTTGCAGCGATGAAAATATATAAAATACTTTTTATTATACTCATGCACTTTGAGGTTTAGGTATTGCACAGCATTGCGCCACACTCAAGAGCCTTTTGCAAAACTCATTTAGTGTAGCCTGTTAATAACTTTTTTCGTACATAAAATAGCTTTAGAATGCTATTTCCCCTTATTATACCAAAATTTCTCGAAATTTATATAGTTTTCCCTTATGCTGTACCCAGTTTTGTAGTTGATGTTGGAATTATAATATTTTCTATATAAACATGTTATATAATTTTTCACATCTAAGTACTATTACAGAAAGCATGATGTTTAACTTTACTTTTTTACGGCCTTTAACAAATATACTTTCTAATCCGTAATTATCTTTAAACTTTGAATTTGCCCTTTCAGCTGATGTTACTATGGCGCTTATAGGAATTCCAGCCTTCTTGGTTCTTTTTCTACAACTACACCTTTTACTGGACGACCTCTTTTTTTATTGTGCTTCTTTCCATGTGAATTTTTTCTGCAACTTTTCTCTCTGCCTGCAACAAATGCTGCATCTTTGCCTGCATGACCAATAATCTTATGGGATAGATTTTCTGTTATTAAATCATTGTGAATTAAATCTCCCATCTCTGTATTAGAAAACGATTTAAACCACCTTTAATGCTGATAACAATAAAAAAAGGCTAACGCACAATTCAACTCGAAAGGAGGTAATTATGGAGAAAATCCAGCAAGTGGGCGGTCGTTTTAAAGTTAGTTGTCCTAGTCATACAGTTAACTATTTCAATCGTAACTTTATTACATTTATTGTAATAGAGTTGAGGCAGTCAAACTGCCTCCCACTTGCCATTTTTTAAACTTAACATTGTATTAAAAAAATACAAGTTAAATCATTAACATTAACACAAAGGTTTAAGCATGAGAGTGTTAAAAATCTCAAGAAAAAAATGCTAACTGAAGTATTACAAGCAAGTTTTCTTTCAGTTAGCACCCTAGCCTTAAGTTTATTTGCAGTTTAGTACTGCTTATAACAAAAGGCACAGCGATACTACTAATATTATCGCCGTTATTTTTTCAGTCAATAGTGAAAACAATTTTAAAAGCCTCCCTTTAATGGGGGCATCTATAACAATAAATTAAATAAGGATATTAAAAATATGAATATACCACCTGCCCCAGTTATTGGGGCTTTTTTCGTGAGTGGTTATGTTGATATTATTTTTAAAAATAAGTATAATAAAAGCAATAAGGAGATTTATTCATGCCGATAATTAGTACTTTTTTAGGAATATCTGTTTATATTCAATACAACGAACATAATCCGCCGCACTTCCACGCCAAATATGGTAAATACAAAATATCAATAACCATTACCGACGGATTAATTACTGGTTCATTTCCTAAAAGAGCGTTAAAGCTTGTTCTTGAATGGTACGAATTGCATGTTAATGAATTACTTGAAGACTGGGAGCTTGCGGAAAAACACAAACCATTAAAAAAAATAAAACCATTGGAGTAATCATTATGTTTATTGAAGTTATAAAGGCGGAATATATAGACGGCTATAAACTTAATATTAAATTTAATAATGGCAAAAAAGGAGTCATAGATTTAGAGCATGATTTATGGGGAGATGTTTTTGAAAGTTTAAAAGATAAAGAAAAGTTTAAACAGTTTAAAATTAAGTTTGATACTATAACATGGAAAAACGGAGCCGATTTTGCTCCTGAATATCTTTACAGTAAATTAGGAGATTGAATTATGACTATCAATGAATTTTGCGAGAAATATAAAATATCTCAATATCGTTTGACTCAGATTGTGAAAGTTAAAAAATCAACTTTGTATAGCTGGACAATAAAAAAATAATTGATGTTACTATTTAACGCCTTT
>ORMF011060124.1_pt1 | contig 14841 bp, 11 predicted proteins | sample 1779871 | NCBI WGS metagenome assembly ORMF01 (sample SAMEA104232316, study PRJEB22302) | groundwater metagenome | biome: forest; feature: aquifer; material: groundwater | place: USA | collected 2011-08-07 | depth 5.4 m | reverse complement strand
CGCTGTTCTTTGGCCGCAACGAAGAGGACGGCCTGCGCTGCGTGTACCACGGCTGGAAGTTCGACGTGACGGGCGCCTGCATCGACATGCCCAATGAGCCTGCCGAGAGCAACTTCAAGCACAAGATCCGGGTGGGGGCGTATCGGTGTGAGGAGCGCGGGGACGTGATCTGGGCCTATATGGGGCCGGAGGCCGAAGCGCCCGCGCCGCCTGCGCTGGAGTTTGTGTCGGTGCCGGCCAACCACCGCTTCATGGTGAAGCGCTACCAAGACTGCAACTGGGCGCAGTCGCTGGAGGGGGACATCGACTCCAGCCATGTGGGCTTCCTGCATAGCGAGTTGCGCAATGGTGTGCGCACCATGGCTCCCCGCTATGGCGCAAAGCGTGACTACATCACCGAGGACAGCCATCCCCGGTTCGAAACCCTGGAGACGGACTACGGCTTGGCCATTGCGGCCCGGCGCACCACCAACGAGGGTGACTACTACTGGCGCGTGACGGCTTTCGTGCTGCCGTTCTACACCATCATCCCCACTTCCGGCGACGGCCCCATAGGGTTGAACGCATGGGTGCCGATGGACGACGAAACCACCATGGTGTGGAGCATCAACTGGCATGCTGCCCGTCCGCTTACGCCTGAGGAGTTGCAGGGTTTGCGGTCGGGCGCGGTGCGGGTGGGCACCGCCGACTTCCTACCGCCGGCCTCGGAGCCGGGTGGCGCGTGGAAGACCAAGGCCGACATGCGCAACGACTACCTGCTGGACCGAGCAGCGCAGCGGACGACGAGCTTCAGCGGCCTCCAGGGGTTCTGGAACCAGGACCGGGCCATTGTGGAAAGCATGGGCACGCTGTTGAACCGGACCAGGGAGCACCTCGGCTGGGCCGACAGCGGTGTGATCCACGCGCGGCGGCTGCTCCTACGCTCGGCCAAGGCGCTCGCCGCCGACGGGCGCAAGCCGGCGGGCCTTGACCCCGCAACTCAGCAGGTGCGCGCCGTCGCAGCCGTGCTCCCGGCAACCACTCCCTGGGTCACCAAGGTGAAGGAGTTGAGCGTGGCGCGCCTGGGTGAGTGGGTTGCCTCACCGTAGCGGAAGCTCGGAGCACCGCTGAGCCGGCGGCGACAGCCGAAGAGACGATCTGAAGGCGATGATCATAGGCGGCTCAAAGGCGGGCCGATGCGAGACCCCCGCCGTTAGCGTTACGTTGACAAAGGCCTAGAGGGCACCTAGCGTGTAGCGCAATTGGCGAAAGGGATACGCTCGTCCCGGCTCCGGCCCCTTGTTCCAGATGCGAATCAGACCACTGGAGGTCCACCAATATGCTCAGCGCGGAAATGAATGACCGGATCGCCCGCGTCGGCCCCGGGACCCCTTGCGGAGAGCTGATGCGGCGTTACTGGATTCCTTTTCTGCCCACGGCCAAGCTCGATGAAGACGGGGTTCAAAAAGTACGCCTGCTGGGTGAAGACCTTACGGTGTACCGGGATACTTCGGGGAACCTTGGATTGATCGGTGATCGGTGCCTGCACCGTGCGGTCGACCTGCAGTGGGGCATCCCCGACACAAACGGCCTGCGTTGCCCTTACCACGGGTGGCTCTTCGGGGCCGACGGCCGCTGTCTGGACACTCCCCTAGAGGCCGTCGAGAGCACGTTCAAGGACAAGCTGCGAATCAAGGCCTATCCCGTGCGGGAACTAGGCGGCTTACTGTTTGCCTACATGGGCCCGTTGCCGGCGCCGGTGCTGCCGCCGTGGGACCTGTATGTGTGGCCCAATGTGGTGCGACAGATAGGCACGGTCACCCTGAATTGCAACTGGCTCCAGTGCCACGAGAACACCGGCGACCCCCTGCATGGCGTCTACCTCCACGGGCATCTCTTCAAATACGCCTTGGAGAAAATGGGCGCCTCTCCCGAACGCGTGGCAACCGAGTCGCGCGCCGGCATCAACGCCTTCATTAAGAATGGCGTGGGTGTGAAGGGGCTCTACGCGAACCCCACGCAGTACGGGATGGAGAAGGGCGTGGTGTACGCGAAGGAGCTGGGCGCCGACCGTGACTACCGGAGCCGGCATTCCACGGTCATCTTTCCCTTCTACACCCAGGTGGGCGTTGCCGGATCGCCCCGCAGCGAGTTTCAAATCCGGGTGCCCATCGATGACACCCACACCTACCACATCACGTACACCAGCTATGCGGCTCCTCCCGGCCTGGAGGCGCCACATCAGGACACTGTTCCTTGGTACGAGGTACCCATCTACGATGAGGCCGGCAAGCGGATTCTCGACTCCATTACGAATGGCGACATGATTGCCTGGTGGTCTCAGGGGCCGCTCACCGACCGCTCCAAGGAGAAGCTGGGCCGCACTGACGTTCCGGTCATCTTCCTTCGCCGTCAACTGAACGAGCAGATCACGCTCGTGGAGCAAGGCAAAGACCCCATGAACGTCTTCCGCAATGCCGCAGCAATGCCAGACATCCTGCATGGCAGCGGCGTACCACCGGCCGATTGGACGGCCGAGGACTGGGTGCAACGCCAGGCCGGTTCCGCCACCACGAGCGGCGCCGATTGGGTGCAGCGGCAGGCCGCGCCCGGGCGAACGAGCAGCAACGCTGCATTCCGCATGCACAAGGAAGGGGCGCTGCGCGACACCGATCGCTATGGCCCCGCCATACCACTCATCGCTGAGTTGCATCGTCGTATCGAGGAGGCGCAATTGGCAGGCACGGCCGCTGTGGAAGCGGGGCCCCTTTGACCTGTTGGGGGCGACGGGCCTCTCCGGGGTTGTGGCTGCAGGCTGAAAATGGCGAGCGGCAGACATATAGGGAGTTGCGGGAGCAACTTGCTATCGGAGCGTCCCGGCGCGAGCGTTCACTGACAGTAGAGGAAAGGACCTAACCATGACCGAATTGCGACCGGTGGCGGTAGCACTCTTGGGAGCGTGCCTTCTGGCATGCAGTGCGCCCCAACCGGGCCCAGCAGCCCCGACGGGTGACACCATTGCGCCAAAGGCGGGTGGCGTGTTGAGTACCATTGGGGAAGACCTCACCGATTTTGACCTGAGCAATCAAGGCAAGACCATCGAGAATTCGCGCGACCACGGACTGGTCTACGAGACGTTGCTCCGATTCAATCGGGGTCCGAACGTAGCGTTCGTCAGCCAGGTACTTCAGCCGCGGCTGGCGGAGCGTTGGGAGGTCTCGGCGGACGGGCGCGCCTTCACCTACCACCTGCGGCGTGGCGTAAAATTCGCTAACATTCCGCCGGCGAACGGTCGGGAACTGACCGCAGCGGACGTCAAGTGGAGCATGGAATACTACTCCCGCACCGGCGAACTCCAAGACAAGAAGCTCAATCCAAGCCAGATGGCTCCACTGTTCGAAGGGCTGGACGGCGTCGAGACGCCCGATCCCTACACCGTGCGGGTGCGCTTCAAGGAGCCGTTCGCTCCGTTCCCCAACTACTCGGCCTCGCAATGGATGCCCATCGCGGCGCGGGAGGTCTTCGAGGCAGACGGAAACCTGTCCAAGCGGCTCATCGGGACCGGGCCCTACATTCTCGATCTGCAGAACTCCCAGAAAGACAGCCGCTGGTCGTTCACGAAGAACCCGAGCTACTGGGGACCCAAGCCGCACCTCGACGGCATCCGACGCCTGATTATCCCTGACGAGAGCACCCGGCAGGCAGCTTTCTTGGTCAAACAGATTGATATCCTGGCCGCGCCCGGCAACTATACGTCTGCGCTAGACATCAAGAAGAACAACCCAGACGCAACCATGGTCGTGAACCTCAACCCTGGCCATCGGAACCTGTTCTTGTCGCAGAAGAGCGTCCCGTTACAGGACATCCGGGTGAGGCGCGCAATATCGCTTGGCTTAGATAGGGAAGAATACGACAATGTTTGGAGCGGCGGCAAAGGCGCTTGGGCACTCACCGGCTCGTTCCCCGGGCTGTTTTCTGACGGCGAAGCGCATGAACTCTTGAAGTTCGACCCAGAGCAGGCCAAACGCCTGCTGGCAGAGGCCGGCTATGGCAGCGGGCTCAAGCTTACGATAATGCCACTTAACTCGACCGGTATTCCAGAGCAACTGATCCAGGCCCAGTTGAAGCGCATAGGTATTGACGCAACGTTCGTTATTCTGCCGCGCGAGCAGAACAGAGCGAAGCTCTACGTCGGAGACTTCGATATCGTGGTTCAGGGCGATGGCGGGATCAATGATGCCGACTTTGATGGCCTGCAATACAGTTACTACAGTGGTTCGCCACAGAACTGGGCGATCATTAAGGATGTGGAACTGGACAAGGTAGTGGTCGCTCAACGGCGCGAAGCGGATCCGGCCAAACGCCGCGAGGCGCAACGCGCAGTCGTGAAGCGCATCCACGAGATGTCCTGGAATCCCGGGGGTATCTTCGCGGCGAAGGTCGTGTTTTGGCATCCGTACGTGAAGAACTACGCCCCTCACTTTGCAGTGGGTGAAGATGACGCGTACGTCTGGCTGGACAAGTGAGGAGCCTAGGCCCACAGCCACAAGCCCGCGCTGCGTGCTAATGGCGCCCTAGGCGCACCCACTCCAGGCATAAGAGCGAACGTAAAGTAACGCCCGCCGGATATCGGCGGGCGTTACTTTATGTACTGAGGCGTGGGTTAGTCTTCCCAGGGGCCGGTTATGGTGCGTGGGCTACCGGGATAGGCCGGATCGTCGATGATCGTTTGAAATGGCGGGAACAGGATATCGAGATCGATGTGCGGGCCGGGAGGCCGCTCAATGGCCGAGATGCGTTGGTTGAGTTCCTGTTGCTGTTCTATCAATTGTTTGACGAAGGCGATTACCTTGGGGTCGCCGCCGGACACGGTCTCTAACATTTCCAGATCGGCTGTCGAGGTGGCGCGTTCGTGGCTGGAGCCGGCCGAACCACCATGCCATACATTGGGCGGGTTATACCAGACCAGTGGGTGCAGCGCATCGGTGAACGTGACGGTCAACTCACCGCTGACGTGGGTGTGGCGAATGCCCTTCTCACCCCACGAGAGGTTCGCCTGCACCATCACCTGGTCGTTCCAGAACATGGTAAATACTTTGCGCTTGTAGTTGCCGGGGACAGTCATGCGACGCCAACCCTGCTGAAGCTCCGGAACCGTGTAGGGGTTGACTCTTGAGGTGGGTGTAAATGATGAATAGTCGCTCATTCGATGGCACTTCCTTTACCTCAACAAGACTCCCGTACGGGCGACGCCAATCCTCAGGGACCAAGCAGTGCCCTGGGCGGGTACCGGGGCCGTGGCGGAGCTTCGTTCTGGTGCAGAGCCGTTCCGTGCGGTCTGCCTATGATGCCTGTCCTGCCACGTTTGCACAAGGGACTGCCAGAAGGGGCCGGCAGCCTGGCGCGCTCCATCGCCGCCACCTGTAGTAGGATGGCCTCATCCCGCCGTCACCGCCCGAGCCTGCCATGCACAAGCCGCAACAACACGCCATCGGGTTCCACCAGGCCTTCGGCAGGGTGATGAAGCCCACGGGCTGGCACCCCGCCGGCATCGCCGGCTGGCTGGCAGCGCGGGCCGCCCCGCCCCAAAGGAGCGCGTGATGGCCACCCTGCTCTCGGCTGCGGTAAGCGTCGCTTAGTGCCGGTAGCGGTCCCGGTAGCAGCCGACGTCGGGCAGAATGCCGAGGTCCCACCGCACCGGCAGTAGCTCGCCGTATCTTCAAGCCGTTATTAATCGAGCAATCCTGGTCCTGCTAACCTGCTGCGTGGTTCGCTGCGCCCGGCCGGTCGGCTGGACATAGGCGAGAAAGCCGGGTTGCCTCCACCCAGTCGGCACCCCGGGGCAGGATGGCTGAGCCGGAGCGAACGCGATACAACTCAGGGCGGTCGACACCGGCTGGGGCAGCGCCCTTGGCGGCAAAGCTCTTAACGACCTGCAGTAGCCGCCGGCGGACCTGGATGATCATCGCATCGGTGGTGCCCAGGTGCTCGCGCTGCCGCGTGTAGATGCGGCCCATGCTTTCGGTGACCGCCTGGTCTTCCGGGTTCTGTCCACCCGGGATGCCGACGTAGCGCAGCGTGCGTTGCACCTCGCGGTCGATGAGGTAGTCATTCTCCCGGTTCGTGACCGGGCGCCACGCGCCACCCGGTGCAGAGGTCGGCGGCAGGTACTCGTCGGGTATGCCCCAGTACTTGCTGGGCACCCCATCATTCACGTTCCGCAACGTTGGCTTCTCCGGCGCCACGAGGTCTGAGGAGATCATCCACAGCACAGTGGTCTCATCGTCCATCGGTACCCAGATGCGGGAACCCGCCTTGGTCGCCTCCGGGCCCCCCTGGTCGCCTACAACCGGATCGGTGCCACCGATCATTACGTAGAAGGGGAAGAGATACTGCGTGATACGAGTGTATTCGTCGTTGCTTCCAACGGCGTATTCCCCGGCATTACGAGAGTAGCCATACATCGCGCCGTAGTCCGTAAGTACCACCTGCAGGCGGGGGGCGCCGTCCTGATAGCGATAGCCGTTGGCGAGCGGTTTTCCATCATCAGCGCGACGCAGGAAGGTGTGAAGGAAGGAGGTATGGCTGCCATCCAGATCGCCTTCCAGCGCTTGCACCCAGTTGCAATAACGCAGCACCTTGCGGTGGTGCGTTTGTTCTGCCGGGGCTAGCATCCACTCAAAATCGGGCAGCGGCGGCGGTTCTAGGCGGGGCCCCATGTACACGAAGATGGTGCCGGCGATCTCCCGACACGGGTAGGCGGTGATGCGAATCTTGTGGCGGAAGTTGCTCTCGGCCGGCTCGTTGGGCATGTCCACGCACTGCCCGCCGACATCAAACTTCCACCCGTGGTACACGCAGCGCAGTCCCTCCTCCTCGTTGCGCCCGAAGAAGAGCGACGCTCCGCGATGGGGACACGCGTTGGCCAGGAACCCAGGGCGCCCACGTGTGTCCCGGAACGCGATGAGGTCCTCGCCCAGTAACCGCACACGCAGGGGTGCGCCGTCGGGCACGGGCAGTTCGCTGGAGAGCAGGGCCGGTACCCAGTATTGCCGGAGCAGGCGGCCCATGGGCGCATCGGGACCCACATGGCAGAGCAGTTCGTTATCTGTGGGACTGAGCATATTGGTGTCCGTCTCCTATGCAGCACCACACGCTGGCCTTGCGGTGCGTCAGCGTGCCGCTTTGATGTGCTCGATGTGCGTCCAAATGCCGGTAATCGAACCCGGGAAGACATAGTCCGCCACGAAGGTAGGATTCACGACCGCGTCGGCTGGGAGCCAAAACAGGGGGATCTCGAGGATGTTCTTGAAGGAGATGTCACCGATCTTTCGGTAGAGCTCCGCCTGCCTTTGCTCGTCGAAGGTCATCTTCAGTTGTGCGAACAGGGTTTCGACCTCTCCGTTGTAGACGTAGGTGGTGTTGGGAGCGCCCTGGCAGCAGGTGTGGAAGCTCCACACAGCCCGGTACTGGGTGGAGCCCGTGATTCGCATACGAAAGTGGTTACTGAACTTACGCTCGTTGGACTGTTTGCTGATCGATGGTGCGTCGAGCTGAACCAGCGTAACGTTGACCCCGACCGCCCTCCAGTAGCCGGCGATGGCCTCAAGGGTGTCCTGCTCGCCCCCCGCCAGACCGCCGGTGGACTCGGCGAAAAGGTTGGTGCTGAGCGGGTTACCTGGGCCGAAACCGGCGTCCGCCAGCAGGCTGCGCGCCTTAGCGGCGTCGTAGCCGTACTGCTCCCGGGACTTCGTCTGCCATTCCGGGTTCCAGCCAAGGCGGGTCGGGTGGAAGTGGGGCGTCACCATCACTTCGCCCTTGCCGCCCAGGAACGCCTTGTTCATCTCATCCCGGTTAATGGCCTTGGTCAGCGCCTGGCGGACGCGCAGGTCATTGAGCGGCGAGTCGATGAGACCCTTGGAAGGGTCCTTCAGATCCGCCAAGAAGCAACAATAGGGCGCCAGCGACGATCGGAAACCGGGCACTTTTCCGGGCACTACCTTCATGACGCCCTGCTTTTCGACTTGGGCTACCAGGTCCTGGGGCAGACTCGTCAGATGCACCTCCCCGGCCAGCAGGCTGGCGAGCCGGGTCGAGGCCTCCTTCATGAACCGAAACTCGAACTCAGGAAAGTCAGGGGTCATCCGCCAGTTCTTGGCGGGGGTACGCTCGAAGCGAATGTAGGAACCTGCCGCCCGGCCCAGGAATTGGTAAGGGCCGGTGCCGGCAAGCGGTTCGTTCTGTGGAGTGGGCTCACCGCGTGCGTCGTAATCGGCCTTACTCACTATGGGGATCGACTGGGATTGCTGCGGCAGCAGTTCCATCACGCCCGCGTCGAGCGCAGTCAAGTGCATTACCGCCTCGTAGTCACCCACGGCGTCGATGCTGCTCACCAGCTGCCGCCATTGCCCGCTGGCAGGGTGCAACGAATCGGTCTTCACGAGCTGATTGTGCGTGACCAGCACATCCTTCACGGTAAATTCACCGGCGCCCTTCTGAAAGGCAACCCGCTGGCGTAGCTTGAGCCGGAACACGTTACCACTGTCCAGCCGCCATTCCGTGGCTAGTTGCGGTATCAGCCGGCCGGTTTGCGGGTCGGCCCCGATCAGGAAGTCGTACATGGGGGCAAGGTGCCACATGGCTTCAATGTTCACCATGCGAGTCGAGTTGGTCTCGGTGCTGGGCGGTGGAACCGCCATGACCACACGGTTGACCTTCGGCGGCTGGAGACCGCTCGTGGCCGTGCCCGCCGGCGGCGCGGGAGAGGCTTGCGGGCCGCCTGCCAATGCCGTGGCCACCAGCGCGCACGTCAGTGGCCGAAGCACCTGCGTCCCTAACCCGACGACAGCCCGTCTGGCGCCTGAGGGACTTTGCGGTCCATGGTTTGGCACTGGTTTCATGCGCTCACCTCTGCGAGACGTCCGATAGCCAACTACTCGTGCCAGTGCACCCGGTTCCACTCGGTCATGTCCTGCACGTCTCCGGGCGGGTCAGCGGGTGGCGGCAGTTCCCCGTGGTTGTAGAGGCGGGCGGCGTTCTTGCATAACACCTTCGCGCGGTCGTCCGGAGTGAGGTGTCCGATGTCCTGGGCGATGAACTGGGTGGCGCCGGGCCAAATGCAGGCCGCGTGAGGGTAGTCATTCGACCACATGAAGGTGTCTTTCCCGTAGTCCGCGAGCAGTTTACCGCCCACGACATCGCTGATAAACGCACCGTAGACCTGGCGGTAGATATACTCGCTGGGGTCTCTGGGCAGCCCACGCTGTTTGCCTAAATTGGCGTCCGACGGCCCAAAGGTCACCTGGTAGTAGTCGAACTCCTGCGCGAAAAACGGGATCCAGCCGACCCCCGCTTCCGCGACCACCACGTTCAGTCCGGGGTACCGCTCCATCACACCGGCCGCGATCATATTGCCGACTGCGTTCATGCAGTCCCATTTGTGGCCAGCGGTGCCGTCGGGTATGAGCCCGCTGCGCTTCTGCGGGGAGAATTTTATGCGCCCTGGACCCGAACCGATATGCATGTTCACGGGCATACCGAGTTGCTCGCATGCTGCCCAGAACGGCTCGTAGTGTTCTGAGCTATACGGCAGGTCCTCCGCTGGCACGAGGCCGATGTCCGCGCCCCGCAGGCCGGCCCGGTGACAGCGCGTCAATTCGCTGACCGCGTGGTCGATGTTCCATAGCGAGATCATGGCTAGGCCCCAGAACCGATGGGGCGCGACGCTGCAGAACTCGATCATCCAGTCGTTGTAGGCGCGGCAGCACGCCTCCTCCAGCTCAACGTCACCGGTTACCCATGCCTGGGTGCCGAGGGTCGGATAGAGCACTTCGGCACTGATGCCGTCGAAGGCCTGGTCTTTGAGGCGCTCGTGGGGATCCCACCCCCCGGTGCGCAGGTGGTTCTTGCCGAGGTCGAGATAGGGGAAGCGCAGGGCCCGGTGCTTGTAGGCAGCGGGCAACCGGCGTTCCCACAGGTCGGGTGGCTCGGCCATGTGCGAGTCGGCGGAGATCCGCTGCTCTCGCCCCAATGCTTGGAGCTCGGCTTCGGTGATAGTTAGGGTGCCTAACCGTGGATATGGCATTGTGTGCTCCCCTCGTTGACCAACCTATTGACCGCGCCGCCTGCGTACGAACGGCGCAGATATCGTGAACAAGCCCAGACTCTTACATACGGCGCTCCGACGGCCAAGATATTGCTTCCCCCGATCTTTAGACGCTGAAGAGATTCGTAACAACCCCGAGGCTTACGCACCCACCCACCCTACTTAGCCTTCACGTACTCCAGGTGAGTGTAGGTGCCGGTTATCGAGCCGGGGAAAGGGTAGTCGGCCACCACGTTGGGGTCTACCACTGCCTCGGAGGGCAGCCAGAACAGCGGCACGCTGGTATAGCGCTCGTACGCAATGTCGCCGAATTGCCGCCACATAGCATTGGCCTTCGGTGGGTCCAGCGTCTTCAGCAGTTCGGCGTACAGCGCCTCTAGCTCGGGCAACTCCACTCCGGTGCGGCCGCCAATGCCCGGCAGGCCCGACTGGTAGGGCGCGACCCCGGCAAGCTGGCGCACGCTGGTAACGATGGCGTAGGCCGCGCTGTCGTAGTCGAGCCGGCGGCTCTTCTGGGCGTAGGTGGTGGAGTCGCTCTGGTCGAGGGGCACGTCAAAGCCGGCGGCCCGCCAGTTGGCGGCGATAGCCTCCTGCATATCGAACAGGGCGGGGAAGTAGGCGTAGGGACGCAGCTGCATAGTCACCCGCGGGGCGTTGCCGGGACCATAGCCAGCCTCGGCCAGCAGGCGCTTGGCGGCCTCGGGGTCATAGCCGTAGGCGTCCTTAAAGTTCTGCTGCCAGGCCGGGTTCCAGCCGAGGCGGTTGGCATTGAAGAACTGGTTGTACAGCGGCTCACCGCGGCCCCGCACAAACGCCTTGTTCAGGGCGTCGCGATCGATGGCCTTGTTGAGCGCTTTGCGCACCCGCACGTCCAGCAGCGGGGTGTTCATGTGCACGTAGAGCGCACTGGCGTCCGGGTTGTGCACCTCTTCGGGCCACATGTGCTGGCTGTTGAGGTACACCCCGATGAGGGGCAGGAACACATGCTGCCCGGAGGCTCGGCCCTGGATGGCCCTAAAGCCCCGCTGCTCAGCCTGAGGCACCAGTTCCGGCGATAGCGCGGCAATCTGAATCTCTTTAGTGAGCAGCGCTGCCAGAATGGTGGAGCTCTCCTTGATGAAGCGGAACTCCAGCTCGGGGAAGTCGGGCGTCTGCCGCCAGTGCTTCTCAAAAGCCTGCTTGTAGCGGATGTACTGGCCCTGCGCCCGCTCCACAAAGGCGTAGGGGCCGGTCCCGGCGATGGGGCGGTCCTGCAGGGTGGGCCGGCTGCGCGAGTCGCCATCGGCCTTGCTGGTGATGGGGAAGATGTTCTCGGACTTGCTGACCCGCAGCAGGAAGCCGGCGTCGGGGCCGTTCTGCACCATCACCAGCTCATGGTCGTTCACGATGTCGATGCTTTTGAAGCCGCGGAAGAAGCGCACGGTGCCGGGCGCCAGCGGCTCGGTCTCCGAGTCCTTCTTCATCGCGTCCAGGGTGTACACCACGTCCTGGGCGGAGAAGAAGCCTGTGCTCCCCTGTAGCGGCACGCCCTCCCGCAGCTTGAAGCGGAACGACCGGCCATCGGGCTCCAGCTTCCACTCCGTAGCCAGCTCGGGCACCAGTTCCTTGCCCTCGGGGGTCACCCCTATCAGTGCCTCGTACATCGGCATGGTGGTCCAGGCGGTGGTGGCCACCAGCAGCGAGCCCTTATTGCTCTCGGCCGGCGGCGGGTTGGTGCCGATTACCAGCTTCTGCACCTTGGGGCCGGTGCTGGCCGGCGCGGCTCCGCCCGCCGGCGCGCTGGGCTCCGCAGCGCCGGCGCAACCCACACTGGAGGCAAGTACCAGCAGCAGTGCGGCCTTGGCTACACTGGGAAGCAGGTTAGGGTTCATCGGTTCCTCTTTCGCTGGCCGGGCGACGCGTGGGAAGTCGAGGCGCCACAGCTGTTGGCACAAAGCGGCGGGCGCCGCTAGCGGGTTTCTTAGAGCGCGACGCGTGGGCCGGAAGCCCGCCTCGGCTCACGGGTAAACGATTATCTCGATGGAGTTGGAGTCAGGGTCATTGACGTAGACGCTGGTACCCTTGCCCAGTGCTCCGGTACCGGGCCGGGGCCCCATGCGGGGGGTGAGACCGCTCCGGGTGAGCTGCGTCATCACATCGTCCATCGAGCCCTTCCACGCGATGGCGACGTGCCCGCCGCCGGCCACGCCGGTGCGGTTCAGCGCCGCCACGTCGGCGGGCGTCACCACGTTTATCTGCTCGCTCGGGCCGATGTTCAGGAACGCGCGCCGCCGCCCGTTGCCCGCGAAGATGCCGTCGGCGGTCTCGATGCCCAGGCTCCGGTAGAAGTCTAGAGCGCGGTCAAGGTCGCTGACCACGAGCTCGAAATGGTCGATGTTGTAGGTACCCATGGTGTCCTCCAAACGTGCCGTCAGGCTATGTGCACCCCAGATCCGCTCCGTCCGGAACGGCGGCGGTGCACTGCCTAGGCTTGCTAGTCGTGCCAGTGCGCTTTATCCCAGGTGGTCATGTCCTGCACTTCGCCGGGCGGGTCGGCGGGCGCCGGCGGCTCGCCATTGTTGTAGAGCCGAGCGGCATTGGTGCAGGTCACCTTGATCCGAGACTCTGGCGTGAGATGCCCCAAGTCTTGCGCGATGGCGGCGGTCGATACCGGCCAGATGCAGGCAGGGTGGGGGTAATCGTTGGACCACATGAAGGTGTCCTGGCCGTAACGGGGCAGCAGGTGGCCGCCGACATTATCACTGATGAACGCGCCGAAGACCTGCCGGTCGATGTACTCGCTGGGCGCCTTCGGCAGGGCATCGCCTCTGCCCGAGAAGATGTTCTTGTAGTAGTCGAACTCCTGGGCGAAGAAGGGGATCCAACCGACCCCGGCCTCGGCCACCACCACGTTCAGCTTCGGGTAGCGCTCCATCACGCCGGCGGCAATCATGTTGCCGACCGCCTTCATGCAATCGAACTTATGGACGCCGTCGGGTAGGATGCCGGCCCGCGGCTGCAGCCCGTTGTTGAAGCTCCTGGGCCGCCCCGGCCCGGAGTTAATGTGGAAGTTCACCGACATCTCGAGTTCCTGGCAGGCCGCCCAGAACCGCTCGTAGTGAGGTGAGCTGTAGAGCAGCTCATCGGCCGGCACCAGCCCGATGGTGGCGCCGCGCATGCCCTCGCCTTTGCAGCGCTCCAGCTCCTTAACGGCGCCATCAATGTCCCACATGGAGATCATGCCGAGGCCCCAGAAGCGGTGGGGCGCAACGCTGCAAAACTCGATTACCCAATCGTTGTACGCGCGGCAGCAGGCCGCTTCCAGCGCGGGGTTGTCCGTCTGGTAGGCCTGGTAGCCCAGGGTGGGGTAGAGCACTTCGGCGCTCACGCCGTCGAGCGCTTGGTCGCGCAGACGCTCGTGGGGATCCCAACCGCCCGCCCGCAGGTGGATAGGCGTCTCCAGCAACTTGACGTTGGGAAACCGCAGCGCTCGGTCTTTGAACTCCTTAGGGAGTCGCTTCTCCCATAGGTCGGGCGGCTCCGCCATGTGGGAGTCGGCCGAGATGCGGGGCTCCTTCGCCACCACCGCGGCCTCAGGATGCAGTTCGGTGCCAAGCCGAGGGAAAGGCATACTCTATCCTCCTTGCGCTAACTACGTGGCCATTTTATAGCTGGATGTGCGGCGCTGTGTCAACTTGACCCTTGGAGCGGGCTCCGAGCGCTTCCGGCAACGCAGCGCACTCTGGAGTCCGACCAAACGGCGGGGTGTTCGCCGTGGTCTGGGGGGTGGCTCGGTGGTTAGCGGGCATGCTCAAATGCCGCTGGTGGCAGTGGCCCAGGAGGTCAGGCGCAGCCTGGAAGACGCTGGACACGGGCCGGGCGGCTTCTTTGGCCTGCGGGCTCGGGGATGGGCATCCTACGTCGTTCGTCGATGTATCAGGCGATGCAACCGCCCTTCCGAGCAGAGCGTTGGTCGCGAGGGGTACAAATTGTTGCCAGACTTGACGTAGGGCGAGGCGTTCTTCCGTGTATACTGCACGCGCGAATCACCTATAAAGGGGGCGATCTATGCTGAGTGCCGCGGATAACGAACTCCTATGTCGTGTGGGAGCAGGCACCCCGATGGGCGAGTACCTGCGGCGCTTCTGGACTCCCGTGCTGCGCTCCTCCGATTTGCCGGACCAGGACGGCGATACCAGAGAGGTCCGCATTCTGGGCGAAGACCTCATCGCCTTCCGTGATACAGCCGGCAGGGTGGGGCTGATTCAGCCGCGCTGCCCCCACCGGCAAGCGCCCCTTTACTACGCCCGCAACGAGGAAGGTGGCCTCCGCTGCATCTACCACGGCTGGAAGTACGACGTGAGCGGGCAGTGTGTCGACATGCCCTCGGAGCCGAAGGAATCCAACTTCAAGGCAAAGGTGCAGGCGAGAACCTATCCCGTGCAGGAGTGGGCCGACATCATCTGGGCCTACCTGGGGCCGGCGCACCTGCAACCTGCATTGCCGCAACTGGAGTGGGGCCGCGTGCCCTCCAGCCACCGCACCATGGTGCTGTACCAGCAGGACTGCAATTTCATCCAGGCGATTGAGGGCGACCTCGACTCCAGCCACCTGGGGTTCCTGCACCGCGACGGGCGCGCCCAGGGCGACGCGCTGCTGCGCGACATGGCCCCCAGCTGGCTGGTAGCCCTCACCGAATACGGAGTAATGGCGGGGGGGCGCCGCCCGTAGCACGACCAAAACCCCATCTCGCGCCCCCCCGCCGCCACGATCTTGAT
>ORMF011184783.1_pt1 | contig 14845 bp, 12 predicted proteins | sample 1779871 | NCBI WGS metagenome assembly ORMF01 (sample SAMEA104232316, study PRJEB22302) | groundwater metagenome | biome: forest; feature: aquifer; material: groundwater | place: USA | collected 2011-08-07 | depth 5.4 m | reverse complement strand
TATGAAAAGACTTGTTCCGCTGGCAATCGCAGCCTTGGCCGGATCACTCCTGGCGCAGGCCCCACCCAAGACTCACCTCAAAGTCGGTGACTCCGCTCCCGACTTCAAGCTCCCCTCCACCAAGGGCGGTACGGTGTCTCTCGCTGACTTCAAAGGGAAGAGCACAGTCGTGCTCGCGTTTTTCCCCGCCGCCTTTACAGGTGGTTGAACGAAGGAAATGACGGCGTACCAGGCTGGTATCGCCAAATTCCAAGAGTCCGGCGCAACTGTATTCGGTATTTCCACCGACAACGTGCCTACTCTGAAGCATTGGTCTGAAGTGGAATTGAAGACAGACTTTGCCCTGCTGAGCGATTTCATGCGCAAGACATCGGCCGATTATGGCGTCCTCATGCCGGACCGCGGCATCGCCAACAGGTCCACCTTTGTCATCGACAAGGATGGGAAGATTCAGCACATTGAAGAAGGCAACACTGCGATTGACCCCACCGCCGCGGGCGCAGCCTGTTCACGGTTGAAGCACTAGACGGGAATCATAGACGTCAGTGCGAGAGTCCATCACCACGGCCGACCGGCGCCTCCTGCTGCTGGTTTCGGCCGTGGTGGTTTTTTCCCTGCTCTTCGCCGCGCGCAACTACACCGCCGCTTTCCCCCAAGCCTCCATTGATCTGCGCCTGTCCCGGGACGAGATCACCGCCCGCGCCGAATCCTTCCTCAAAACCCAGCGCCTCAACCCGGCCGGGTTCCGCAACCTTACCCTGTTTGACGCCGCCGACGACGCCCGCTTGTTTCTGGAGCGGGAATTGGGTCTGGAAAAAGCCAATCAGCTCATGGCCGGAGAAGTCTCGGTTTGGAGCTGGCGCGTGCGCTGGTACAAGCCTCCGGCAAAGGAGGAGATGGTCGTCTACCTCTCCCCCGGCGGCCGCCTCACCGGCTTTCACCACGTCATCGCCGAGGCAGACCCCGGCAAATCCATGGAACAGGCCCAAGCGCGGCGCATCGCCGAAAGCTTCCTCGCGCAGCAATCCAGCCTTCCCCACCGCCTCGTCCTCGAACAAAAAGAGCAGCGCCCCAACCGCATCGACTACATCTTTACCTGGGAGCGGGAAGACTTCCTGGTCCACCAAGCCACCTACCGCCGCACCATCGAGATTTACGGCGACCGCGTCGGCGCCTACTCGGAGTACCTCCACGTTCCCGAAAAGTGGCAGCGCGACTTCGCCGCCATGCGCTCCAAGAACGACCTTTACTCCCAAATCGCCCAAGCCTTCTACGTCCCGCTGATCATCGCCGCGCTGGTCCTGATTATCCAATCGGTGCGCCGCCGCAACATCACCTGGGCGCCCCTCATTCTGATCTCCGGAGGCGTGGCTGTCCTGATGGTGGCCAACGAGTGGAACAGCCTCCCGTTCTTCCTCGACGGAATGCCCACCTCCTCCACCCACGCGGAAGGCCTTACGCTCGGACTGCTACAAGGGCTCGGCGCCGGTGTCGGAGTTTTCTTCTACCTCATCCTGGCCGCCGCCCCCGGCGAGACACTCTACCGCGCCTGGCAACCGCAGAGGCTCCGCCTTGCCGCCGCCTTTTCCATGCGCGGAATTCAAACCCGTGAATTCTTCCGTGCCAGCCTCGCCGGGTACGGTTTCGCCGCCGCACACCTGGCATTCCTCGTCGCCTTTTACTTACTGGGGAAACGCCTCGGCGTGTGGAGCCCGCAGGACGTGGCCTACTCGGATCTGCTTTCCACTTCCCTACCCTGGCTCTATCCACTGACCATCTCTTTGCTCGCCGCCTGCTCGGAGGAGTTCTGGTTCCGGCTGCTGGCTGTGCCTTTGGTCCGGCGCGTCACCGGCTCCACCGCCCTCGCCCTGATTGTCCCCGCCTTCGTCTGGGGATTCCTCCACGCCAACTATCCGCAACAGCCCGGCTACATCCGCGGCATCGAGGTCGGGCTCATCGGCGTAGCCGCCGGCTTTCTCCTGTTGCGATTCGGCATCCTGGCCACACTCATCTGGCACTACACCATCGATGCCGCCCTCATCGGATCCTTTCTGTTGCAGTCCGGCAGTTGGTACTTCCGGATGAGCGGCGTCATCGTCGCGCTCGTCGTCTTGTTTCCTCTCGGCATATCGCTCTGGCGGTACCGCCGCAATGGTGGATTTCTCCAATCCCCAGACCTGCTCAACTCCGCCGATCCGCCGCCACCGGCCCGGGAACAACCGGCTCAAACCGACCTGCTCCCTGCCCTTACTCCGACCTGGAATCCGCGCTTGCTCTACTTCCTGGCCGCGATCCTGTTCGGGCTTGGAATGCTCCTCCACACCTACCGCTTTGGTGACTTCATTCAATTGAAAACCACGCGCGAGGCAGCCATCGTGGCCGCCCCCAAGCCTCCCGAAGGCTACCGGACAGTAGCTGAGTTTGTCCCCAACCTGGACGAAGCCGCTCTCGAGTATCTCCGCCGCCAGTCTGGTCCGGAGGCCGCCCAACGAGCCATACAGACCCACACACTGACCGGAATCTGGCGCGTGCGGCACTTCCGTCCCCAGGAAAAACGCGAGTGGGTTTACTACATCAACACCTCCGGTCAGCTCTTCCGCACCGACCATGTCCTGGACGAAAAAGCGCCCGGCGCAAACCTCACCCCGGCCGAGGCGCGCCGCATCGCGGAAGACTACCTGGCCTCACAGCAGAAACTCGATCTGCTCCAATATAAACTCATAGACTCCTCCCATCAGCAACGCGATCATCGCACGGACCACAGCCTGGTCTGGGAGCACACTACATTCAAGGTGGGCGAAGCCCGCGCCCGCGTCTCGCTTGAGATCCTCGGCGATCTGCCTTCCACATACCGCCGCAACCTGAAGATTCCCGAACAATGGCTGCGGGAGTTCCACCGCCCGCGCCTCCAAGCGTATCTGCTCCCGGCCTTGGCCGGAGCCATTTTCCTGTTCCTCTTGATCGTTCTTGTCAAGCTACTCGGCCAGCATGATTTCCATTGGCGGACTTACTGTGTTGTCTCCGCATTGGCCCTGGCGGCCTATCTTGCCGGACAAGCCAACGACTATCCCGGCTTTTACTCCCGCTACAACACGGCAGTGCCGTTGGGAGACTACACTAGCGACGCCATCCTCGGCCTTGCCATGCGCGCCATGATGATCAGCTTTGCTGTTTTTCTCGGCGCTCTGATCACAGACGCCTTTCTCCAACTGGCGCAAGGCCGCCGCCGTCTTCCCGCCCCATCTCTTTCCGCCACCGCCTCGCTCGGCGCCATCCTTTGGGGTTTCCCGCGCCTCACAAGTTTCCTGGAGCAACAGATTCCCGGAGACCGCATCAGCCTCCCCTTGTGGAGCCTCAATGGACTGGACTCCTACCTGCCGGCCCTGGACCAGCTCACCGCGGCCTTGCTGGCCGCCGTGGCCGGAGCCATCCTGGCCGGAGCCGTACTGGCCGCAAGCAGTGTCCTTCTTCCGGCGCCTCGCCGCTACGCTTGGATGGCAGGCATTGCGATCGCCACCGCCCTCCCCCGGGCCTCGGCTCCCGCTCTCATCCTCTTCCACCTCGTCGCGACCTTTGCCGGCCTATGCCTGCTCATCTTTCTCGTCCGCACTTGTGCCGCCGGGATACTCTCGCTGGCCCCCGCAATCTTTCTTGGCGGAATCCTCTCTGACGCATCCGGTTATATAAGTCAATCGCTGCGCGAGTTACAAACGCAAGGGGTCTGGATGATAGCCGCGGCTATTGTCTTGATGTCCGCCTACTACTTCCGAGTAACACGCGCAAAACGGAGCTGCCGTCCGCAGCGCTAACCCGAGTGTTTCTGGCCCGTTTGGGGGCACGGACGGCGCCCTTTGCGCTTAGGAATCCGCAGCCGCAAGCGGGCCTGACGCCGCCGCAACCCTTCCGTCGTCTCATGCTCCAAGGCAGTCTCGGTGAACTCCAGCGCCATGGCCCAATTCCGCTCCCGGTGCTCATAGTGCTTGGCGAGTTCCTCCAGCGCGGTGACGCGATGCGCGTTGCGGCAGCCCGCCAATTCCGCATAGAGAGCCACCGCCGCATCCACCCGGCCCAGCTTTTTCTCAATTGCAGCCGTATCCCACAGGGTTCGGAACAGCAGCTCATCCGGCAGCGCGCCGGCCACCGCGCGCCGGAACATTTCCAGCGCCTGTTCCAGTTGCCCGGCCGAGCGTAGCCACCGCCCCAGAGAAACCATCTCTGCCGGATGACGCACCGCTCCTTGTGTTACTTCCCGGAACGCGGCCGGAACCAGCGCCGTCAGCGCCGCCAGTGTAACAATGTCGAGCACGTTGTGATGAAATACCTGTGCCAGCCGCGAAGCCGACCCCGATCGCAAATAGTCAAAATAGATATGCGGGATGAGCGCCCCCGGAACATCCCCCTCGCGCGTCAACCCTAGAATCTGCGATTCCAAATAAGTAAGACTGCAACTCTCCATGCGCAGCCGCCAGAGACGGCGCGCACCATGCAGTAAGTCAAGGTGTGGAATTTCAGTAAATGGAGGCCGCCGGCGCGCCATGCGATAACGCGTCTCCAGCAGCGGAAGATCAAAAGATTTCCCGTTGTATGTAACCAGCACCTGCACGTCCTTCAGATCCGCCGCAAGCTCATCCAGCGCACTGGCCTCCTCGCCAAAGTCGCGCAGAAAGTATTGACGGACTCGAAACCCCTCCGGCGTAATCCTCCCGATTCCAATCAGAAAGGCGCACGTGCCTGAGCCGCCGGCAAGTCCGGTGGTTTCCGTATCAAGAAACGCCCATTGCAAAGGCGATGCCGGAGGTATCGTGCCGCTCGAGATGCCATCCAGAAAATCATCCGGCAGTTCAGCCAGCTCCGAAATGGTCAGACTCCCGTACCGCCGGAAATGCTCAAACACCTTGCCGGTCTGGTAGTGCGCCCCGGCTGCATTCTGAACCTCGCTGCCGGGAACACACGATTCCAGCCCTGCGCGCACCGGAGCCCATTGGGCAGCTCCCAACCGCTCATCCACCCGGCGAGCCGCGGATGCCATGCGCTGGCGCAGAAGATCCAACTGATGCGACAGGTCGAAGGCCTTCTGACCGCCGCCGCCGCCGGCAGTTCTGTCCTGCGCGTCTTCCCCAAAACCAATTGGCTCAAAACCAGTGAGCATGTTCGCCTTTTATTTGCCAATATACACGGGTCAGGTGGCCGGTGTAAACTCTAACCTTGACCACAAAGACATGGATTGGGATTATTATCGCGTCGGCGCTGTCACTGTTGGGGGCCATGGACTTCTATCAACTGGCCGCCGAGGCAAGGCTTCATGCACCCGATCCTTATCTGGTGGCAACTCAGTTGCCGCGCTATGAACCCGTGAGACTGGCCGTAGGGGAAGGCGTCCAGCTCGGCTACTTGTCCAACCTCGGCTTCGAATCCACGCGCGGGTCCATGATGGCCTACCTGGCTCAGTACGCCCTTGCCCCCCGCATGCTGGTTTTCAAGCCGGCTGGCGAATGGGTGTTGGGGAACTTCACCGAAAAGCTGGACTATGCCGCCAAGGGCAAAGAGCTTGGACTCGCCGTGGTACAGGATTTTGGAGATGGCTTGATCCTCTACCGGAGGACAAAATGACATCGCTCGCCTTGGCGCTGGCGGTGGCCACCGGCTGCTGTTTGCTTTCCCCTGTCTTCCCGCCCGGCCGTTCTCGCCCGGCGTGGTTAGGATGGCTGCTGCTGTTCTGCGCTGGAGCCCCGGCCGGAATCGGCCTCGAATCGATGGTCTATTTTCTGCTGACCTGGGCCGGCGCCGCCTCCGCCGCTCTCCTTTGGGGAGCAAGCATCGCGTTGCTGGCGGCTGGCGCCGTCATCGCCCGGCGGTACGCCCCAGCCGGCGAAGCCATCGAGGTCCCCGCCAACCAGAACCGTCATCTGTGGTGGATGGCGCTGGTAGCCGCGGCCGGCCTGTCGCTGGCAGCCGTCAGCGTGGCCAGAACCGCATCGGGCGCTCCGCATGGGGACTGGGATGCCTGGGCCATGTGGAACCTGCGCGCCAAATACCTCGCCGGACCAGACCAAAGCTGGCGCAACTCAGTCTCCAGGGACCTGCAAAGCTGGCCCGACTATCCGTTGCTCGTCCCCGCCTCCGTGGCGCGGCTCTGGCGGATGGCCGGCGAAATCAGCACCACAGGCCCGCAGGCGTTGTCCTTGCTCTACACCACGTGCGCGGTGGGGCTCGTGTTCGGGTTACTCGCCATGGCGCGCGGATGGACCGCCGCGGTCCTGTCTATGCTGCCCATGGCGGCCAGCGCCAACTTTTGGTCTCAGGCCTCGGCGCAATATTCCGATATTCCACTGAGCGCATACATGGCCGGTTCGCTGGGGCTGGCCCTCTTGCGGCAGGACCGCGCCTCGCTCATGGCCGCGGGACTGCTGGCCTCGATGGCTGCCTGGACCAAGAACGAAGGTGCTGTCTACTGCGCTCTCCTGCTGGCCGCCGTGTTCTATTTCCGCGGCAAGGATCGTGCCAGGCCGATGCTGATCGGAGCGCTGCCAGGCCTGCTCGTAGTGGCGGCCTTCAAACTCATGCTCGCGCCGAGGTCCTCTTTGCTCGCCGACCCGATCGCCTCACTCCCAGGAAAACTATTCGATCCGAGCCGCTGGATGACCATCTTCTCGCTGGTGGCGGATGAAATTGTAAACATGGGCATCGGCGTGGGGCACCCGCTCCTCATACTGGCCGCGCTGATCCTGGCGTTCGGAATGAGAAAGGACTCCGATTGGCGGTTCCCAACCACGCTGCTGGCATTGCAGATAGGCGCCTATCTGGGAGTCTATCTGATCACCCCATCGGATGTGCGCTGGCACGTGGGTTCCAGCTTCGGCAGGCTCCTCGGGCAGGTTTGGCCCTCGATCCTGCTGACCGTATTCCTGGCCATGCAGGTCCAAATGGGCTCCGCTTTGGCCGGCCCGGCGTCTAAGTCCCGCTCTGTGAGGTAACAATATGCGCATGCTCCTGACATTTGTACTCCTGCTCACCGGCCCGGCACTGTGGGGCCAAAAGAAAACCATCTTCCTGATCACTGACGCCGAAGGTGTTGGAGGCGTCTGCCGTCAGGATCAGACCGACCCCAAAGACGCCGAGATGCGCCAGCTCCTTACCGGTGAAATCAACGCGGCGGTGGAAGGCTTCCTCGCCGGTGGAGCCGATGAGGTCCTCGTCTGGGACGGCCACGACGGCAGTCAGACCTTGTCCACACTCACCATCCATCCGAAAGCGAAACTGCTGATGGGAGCACTCGGCCCCTCCATGCTGATGGAGCGGCGTTTCTCAGCTGTCGCCTATGTTGGCCAACACAGTAAAGCCAACATTCGCGCCGGCATCATGGCACACAGCTACTCCTCTCTCGGCATACAAAACATGTTGATGAACGGGAAGGCCGTCGGCGAGATCGACGTGATCGCCGCGATGGCCGGCCATTTCGGCACCCCCGCCATCATGCTCAGCGGCGACCAGGCGGCGGCCGATGAACTGCGTGAAATCGTCCCGGATGCCGAGATGGCGGTGGTGAAGGAAGGCCTTGGCCGCTACTCCTGCATCAGCCTGTCGGCAACCTCCGCCCGTGACCTGATCCGCGATGCGGCAAAACGGAGCGTTGCCAAAATCGGGAAGATCAAACCCTACACGGTCCGCGGGCCAGTGACGCTCCAAATCGAGTACACCACACGGAACTCTCTGCCCATCGATTCCGAGGCAAGGGTTGGAGCCGAAGTGCTGGATGACCGAACCATCCGTTTCAAAGGTAAAGACATCCTTGAGGCGTGGCGCCTCTACCGGACACGCTAGTCGGATCTATCCGAATGATCGGCACTATTCTCGCGCCTTACAAGATCACGGCCAAGCTCGGCGAACGGGGCATGGGCGCGGTTCCATCGCGAGGCGATTTCTGACGGCACGCCGAGGGCAGGAATCGCCTCGCAAACCATGGATTCTTGCTCAACCAGATGCCAACTCCGAGATCCGCACTCTGCGTCTCTTCCCCGCTGAAAGCAGAATCTCGCGGCGTTCCTGCGTTGTTTGAACGGCCGCGAAGTCAACAAGCGGAGAGCCAAGGAGTCAATGGAGAACATGGCGTTCTCGTCAGATTGGCAATAGTCGAATACGGTTCTGCGCCAGGTCAACGGTGACGATCGCGCTAGCGTCCAGGTGGTCGCCTACTGCCACAATGGCCCGGAGCACAAGTTCTCCGATTGCGGACGGAAAAACGTCTTGCGTCCGCATCTGAATCACGCTTGGACCATGTGCCTTGCTCGAGGCGAGAAGCATGCCAAAGTCGAGATCGCGAGTGAAAACCACAAATCCGTTGGAAGCGGCGTAATCGAGGATCCGCGAGCCGGGAGCCGATGCATCCCCAATCGTGGACCAATGAGTAGCCTCGATCCCATGCGCGCCAAGAAACCCGACCCACATTGGACTCAGGTTTCATGTCAACCAGGATCTTCATGCCGCCGGAAGGGGCAACTCGATCTCTTCGACGCGCCAAGCGGCGTATGCAAGAGCTTGGCGGATGTCTTCGGCCTCGAGGTAAGGATAGGCCTCCAAAACCTCCGCACTGGTATGGCCAGCGGCAACGAGGCCTACAATGGTCCCAACGGTGACACGTATTCCTCGAAGACAGGGCTTGCCCCCCAAGACTTCGGGATTGCGGGTAATTCGGTCGAGTTCTGGCATTCTGACGCCTCCATTCTAGTATCACCGAAGTTGAGAGGTGAGTAGCGGAGCCTCCTCAGCAATAGCATAGCCAGTGCGCGCGAGCCTCGCCAAATCCTTACAAATAACCCGACCAGGAGGGCGCATACTTGAGACGATTCAATGCGAACCCTTTCCTGGTCGTGGCCGGCGCGCCATCCGGTGGTTTCCTTCCTGGCAGTGCCTGCGATGCCCGCAGCGGCCCCGAACCCGAGGGGACTCATGCCGCCACCGTTCACTTCACATGCTTGCGGGCGCGGCTCCCAGCCCGGTGTTGAGAAAACCGGCCCGGTTGGCGAAGTGATTTGGCGCCCATTCCGTCCTGGACCCTGGCGGGCACTCACGCCCGCCCCGGGCATGGCAGCTATTACTGAGTAAGCTGACTTCGATATAATTCCAGCACACTTGGACCTATCCGAATGATCGGCACTACACTCGCGCATTACAAAATCACGGCCAAGCTCGGCGAAGGCGGCATGGGCGCGGTGTACCGCGCCACCGACTTGAAGCTGCATCGCGAAGTGGCGATCAAGGTGTTGCCCGAGTCGTTTGCACTAGATCCGGATCGTATGGCGCGTTTCCAGCGCGAGGCGCATGTGCTGGCCTCGCTCAATCATCCGAACATCGCGGCGATTTACGGATTGGAGGAGCGGGCTCTTGTCATGGAGTTGGTGGAGGGGGAGACGCTGGCAGGTCCGCTTCCGTTGGAGACGGTGATCAGTTATGCGCGGCAGTTGATTGATGCTTTGGAGGCGGCCCATGAAAAAGGGATCATTCATCGGGATCTGAAGCCGGCCAACATCAAGATCACCCCGGAAGGACAGGTGAAGGTGCTCGATTTTGGGTTGGCGAAGGCGGTGGAGCAGACGGCTCCGGTGGGTGATCCGGATCTGTCTCCAACGCTCACGCTGACGGCGGCGGCGACCCGGCTCGGGGTCATCATGGGAACGGCCGGATACATGGCGCCGGAGCAGGCGCGCGGACAGTCGGTGGATAAACGGATCGATATCTGGGCGTTTGGTGTTGTGTTGTACGAGATGCTCACCGGCAAGCGTCTGTTTGCCGGAGAAACGGTGAGCGACACACTCGCCTCAGTGCTTGCCAAGGAGATCGACGTCCGTGGACAGCCTTTGGAGAGGCTGTTGCACCGCTGCCTCCAACGGGACCGCAAGATGCGGCTGCGCGACATTGCCGATGCTCGCGCCGATTTGTTGGAGGCCAACCTGCCGGCTCCGGTGGCCGCCCCGGTGCAGCGGCGCGGGTTGGCGTGGCCAGCCATCGCCGGCGTGCTGGCAGTGGCTCTGGTTGCGGCGGGGATCGGGTGGTGGATGGCTACGCGGCCCGTGCAGCGGCCGCTTCTCCGTGTGGATGCCGATCTCGGTCCGGCCATCACCATGCCCAATCTCCCGGGCGCAGGCGCTATCCTTTCTCCGGATGGGGTGCGCCTGGTCTTTCTTGCGAACAACGCACACGGCAAATCGCAATTGATGATGCGCCGCATGGACCAGCCCAAAGCGGTCCTCATGGAGGGAACAGAAGATGCCGCCGATCCCTTCTTCTCCCCCGATGGCCAATGGATCGGATTCGCGGCGGGGGGCAAGTTGAAGAAGATCTCCGTCGACGGCGGCGCGCCATTGACCTTGTGCGATGCCCCCGGTCTTCGCGGCGCCAGTTGGGGTGAGGATGGCACGATCGTCGCCGCGCTCAATGCCGACACCCCTTTATCGCGGCTTCCGGCCTCGGGCGGCCCGCCAGTCCAACTGATCCCATTCGACAAAGCGCACGCGGAAATCCGGCAACGCTGGCCGCAGATCCTGCCCGGAGGCAAGGCGGCCCTATTCACATCCGGCACACGAAACAATGTGTATGATGACGCCAACCTGGATGTTGTGTCGCTGGCCGATGGGACAAGGAAGACCGTCTATAAGGGTGCTGCCTGGGCGCGTTACCTTCCCACGGGACACTTGATTCTCTTGAGGAAGGGGACGCTGTTTGCGACGCCCTTTCATCTGGACCGGCTGGAAACCTCTGGTACACCCTCGCCACTTCTCGAGGATGTGGCCAGTTCCATTGGAGGCCGTGCGCTGTTCGACTACTCACTCACGGGCTCCGCGGTTTATCAGAGGGGCGGATCGGACCAGACCATCAGGATCATTCAATGGATGGACAGCTCTGGCAAACTGACGCCTCTATTGGCCAAGCCCGGATTTTATTTCGATCCCCGGTTCTCACCGGATGGCAAGCGTCTGGCCCTTGTCATAAACGAGTCTGGCAACGATGACATCTGGGTCTACGACTGGCAGCGGGATGCCATGACGCGGCTGACCTTTGATCCACAATCGGACGATAGTCCGGTTTGGACGCCGGATGGCCGCTACATCGCATACCGGTCTCAAGACGGGATCTACCTCATCCGCGCCGATGGCGCTGGAAAGCCGCGGCGGTTAACAGAGAGCAAGGCTGCCGATCAAGTCCCCTATTCCTTTACGCCGGACGGCAAGCGGTTGAGCTTTTCCGATCGTCCCTTCGACCTTTGGACCTTGCCTCTGGACGTCGATGACTCGCAAGTGCGTTCCGGCAAGCCGGAGCTCTACCTGGGTTCGGCCTCGCCCGAGGTTTGGCCGTCCTTTTCGCCAGACGGCAAGTGGATGGCCTACGGATCCGGCAGGGGGATCACCGAAACGGAAGTATTTGTCCGGCCATTCCCGGACACCGGCGGCAAATGGCAGATCTCGGTAGGGGGAGGTAACCAGGTGGTTTGGTCGCGCAACGGTCATGAACTGTTCTATCGAACCGGGGGCAATCGGATCATGGCCGTCTCGTATGCGGTGAAAGGCGGCTCCTTCGTGGCGGACCAGCCCCGGCTTTGGTCGCCGCAGCCGTTTGTCGGGCCGGGCAGCGTGGTCAATTTCACTCTCGCTCCGGATGGCAAGCGCTTTGCGGTGGTCACCTCGGCCGGGGTGACCGGCGAGGAGAAGCCCCGGCCTCAGGTGACTTTCTTGTTCAACTTCTTTGATGAGTTGCGGCGGCGGGTTCCGGCAGGAGGCGCGAGGTAATGATCGGCCAATCCATCGCCCATTACAGGATTACGGCGAAGCTCGGTGAGGGCGGCATGGGGGCCCGCCCTGCTTGCGTGCGCTGGAGAAGGTAGCCGCGGGCTATTGCCGCTTGGCGGTCATGTCGTATTCGCGTTCGCCCGCGTTGACGTGAAACTTGATCTCGTCGCCGGCGAGTTTGCCGGCGTACTTCATGGTGATTTCGTTAACGCCGAAGTTGCGAACCACGCTGAAGCTGACATTGTCTCCGTCGACTTTGCCGTCCTTGATTTCCGAATCGCTCTGCCGGCCGCTCACGGTGCCGGTCAGCTTGGCTCCCTCGGCTTTGAGCTTAATGGTGGTCTCGCGCGCGCCATTGGGTGTCTCGACCGATCCCTTCCAGGTTCCGGTGGCATCGGCGCAGAAAGCAGGAACCGCCAGCACGAGGGCGGCCAGTGTTAATAGTGACTTCATAAGACTCTCCTTTTCGGACTTGAGCGATCAGCGCGCTCAGGCCCCCTAGCAGTGTACTCGTTTTCGCAGCCTCGTTGGGGAATCTGCTACTCTATGCGAGTGTCCGCCAGCGCTCCCACCAACCAACCACTCAAGGATCTGTACGCCTTTGATCCTTCCGAAGTAGTAGAACCACCGCGAACATTCTTCGCAATCATGCGGCGAATCGGGCCGGGCATGATCCTGGCCGCCTCGATTGTAGGGTCGGGCGAACTGATCGCGACCACGACGCTCGGGGCCGAGGTCGGCTACGTGTGCCTGTGGGTGATCCTGTTGAGTTGCTTCGTCAAGCCCGCGATTCAGGCCGAGATCGGGCGCTACAGCATCTCGACCGGGGAGACGGGGCTGGCCGGATTCAATCACGTTCCAGGCCCCAGGGCCGGGGTGAACTGGGTGGTGTGGGGCTGGGTGGCGATGATCTCGATGACACGCTTCCAGATCGGGGCGATGTTTGGAGGAGTTGGACAGGTGTTGAACCAACTGGTGCCGGCAGTGCCGGTGACGGTTTGGGTGGTGGCCTTGCTGGGTGTTACGCTGCTGCTGCTGCTTGGCGGCGGATATCAGCGGATTGAGCATCTGGCGACGGTGAAGGTGGGGCTGTTCACCATGCTCACCTTTCTTTGTGCCGCGCTATTGATGCGGCGGCCCGAGGATTTCAGTTGGGGAGAGATTACGCAAGGTTTGACCTTCTCTCTGCCGGCTGGTGGATTAACAACGGCGGTGGCGGTATTCGGCATCACCGGCGTGGGGGCGGCCGAGCTTTTCATGTACCCATATTGGTGCGTGGAGAAAGGCTACGCGCGCTTTGCCGGCAAGCGCGAGGCGACACCGGAATGGACCAGCCGCGCCAAGGGCTGGATCAACGTGATGAACATGGACATTCTGGCCTCGATGGTGATCTACACCATCGCCACCATCGCCTTTTACCTGCTGGGCGCCGGAATCCTCCATAAACGCGGATTAGTCCCCTCCTCCCAGGACATGATTCCCGTCTTGTCCCAGATGTACACGCAGACTCTCGGCAGTTGGGCGCTTCCGATTTTCTACATCGGAGCGATTGCAACCCTGTACGGAACCATTTTCGCAGCGACAGCGGCCGAGTCGCGAGTGGCGGCCGATCTGTGCCGCCTGCTTGGCAAATTCGAGCCGGGCGATTACCAGACACGGCTCAAGTACCGGCGCGCCTTCGTGTGGGTGCTCACTTGCGTATCGGCCGGGCTGTACCTGATTGTGCAATCTCCGGTGACGATGGTGAAGGCGGGCGGCGTGGCGCAGGCAATCATGCTGCCGGTGATCGCGGTGGCGGCGCTTTACCTTAGGTACAAGCGGCTGCCAAGCCAGGTGAACCCGGGAAAACTGGTAACCATGGCGCTTTGGGTGGCGTCTGTTGCAACGATAGGGCTAATGGGCTACTACGCCGTTTTGCTTATTTCTTAAAATTAGTACTTTTACCTATGCGGAAGTCGTGGTAACGTAATAGTCATAACATACGTCTCTCTAGACGTTTGAGTTTAGCAGGCGATACCTCCGAGTCGTCTGTTAACGATGGTACACTTGCCTCGCCCAGGTGAGTGAACCGGCCGGTGGGTATCTTCCTCCGAGTACCCACCGGTTTTTCTTTTCAATCACTTACAGTTTGGACGAGTGATATTGTAGAGCCACGAAACCGGCGCGAATCGCGACAGATTTTCGGCCCACCCGGACAGCAAAACCTCACGAAAAATCGACGAAAATCGCGCTTGGCGGGCCAGGGCGTGGCGGCACCGATGGATGTGCCGGACCGGGTCGGGATCTAAGGCGGCCCCCTGTCCGGCCGAGGTTCCAGTCAACACCGCAACTGTAATCCCAGTTCCGGTAAATGGATCGACAAACGAGAGCGCGTCACCCGCCGGATAGAGGTCCGGGTCCATTCGGGCGCGCAGGCGATTCTCGAAAACCAAGGGTCCAGTGGATAGCCAGTCCATGACGCGGGTGAGAGGAGCGAGCCGCTCCGACAGCGGTGGGAAGGAGTGCACCAGCCCGTCATATTGGAAGCCCCACTGCGACAAGAGCTCCCAGGTGCCGAGCCCGCAGACATTGGTGATCTGGTTTTCAACCGTGTTGACGCCGCAATAGCCGCCGGGAAAGAAGAACAATTCAATGGAGTCATCCACGGGACCGTGAAAGTGCGCCTTGAAGCCGAACAGCCGGGATGGTTTTGAGGCGGCGTGCTTGCGGCCATGAGCGACGACGGTGGGCGTGGAGAAGGGAGGCGCGGGACCGCGTTCGCGTTCGAGAATTGCGCCTTGGGAGAGGGCCCGTTCGAGCAGGATGCGGTCGAACTGAAAGCGGCTGAGTCCGAAGGCCGGTTCCGGAAGAGTGGACCGCCGAGTGCGGTTCGGGAAGTGCAACTGGACCCTGGACAGGCGGGATGGCTTGGCGTCAAGGATGGATTGCCAGAGCCCGAGCCGGTCCAGGAGAGGGGCAATTTCCGGGGACAGGAACTCTCCGCATACTTTGTGGCGGGGGAAGCTGGGCGGGTCAAAAAACCGCCCGGGGGGACCCGCGGACCAGGCGGGGAAGGGGGGCGGCGG
>ORMF011888559.1_pt1 | contig 14847 bp, 14 predicted proteins | sample 1779871 | NCBI WGS metagenome assembly ORMF01 (sample SAMEA104232316, study PRJEB22302) | groundwater metagenome | biome: forest; feature: aquifer; material: groundwater | place: USA | collected 2011-08-07 | depth 5.4 m | reverse complement strand
TAGGCCCGCGCGAGCCGTGTGATCGAATCGAGCAGCACCACCACGTCCTTCTTGTGCTCGACCTGCCGCTTCGCCTTCTCCAGGACAATCTCGGCCACCTGGATGTGCCGCTCGGCCGGCTCATCGAAGGTGGAGGAGATCACCTCGCCCTTGACCGAGCGCTGCATGTCGGTCACCTCTTCGGGCCGCTCATCGATTAGCAGGACGATCAGCACGACCTCCGGGGTGTTCGTCGTGATCGCGTTGGCGATCTTCTGCAGCAGCACCGTCTTGCCGCTGTACGGCGGCGCCACGATGAGCCCGCGCTGCCCCTTCCCAATGGGGGTCAGCAAGTCCATGATCCGTGTCGAAACTTCCTTGGGGTTGGTCTCCAGCACGAACCGCTGGTTCGGGTAGATCGGGGTGAGGTTGTCGAAGTTGGTCTTGACCTTCGCGTCCTCCGGGTTCTCATCGTTGACCGCCTCGACCTTCAGGAGCGCGAAGTAGCGCTCCCCTTCCTTTGGCGGCCGCACCTGCCCGTTGACCACGTCGCCGGTGCGCAGGTCGAAGCGTCGGATCTGCGAGGGCGACACGTAGATGTCGTCCGGGCACGGCAGGTAGTTGTAGTTCGGCGACCGCAGGAAGCCGAACCCGTCGCTCAAAATCTCCAGGACCCCGGAGGAGAAGATCAGCCCCTCCTTCTCCGTCTGCGCGGAGAGGACCTTGAAGATCAAATCCTGTTTCTTGACGCCCGAGATCCCGTTGACGCCGAGGTCTTTGGCGACCTTCGTCAGCTCCGAGATCTTCAGCGCCTTCAGCGCCGCGATGTCGAGCTTCGGCTGCTGGGCCGTGCTGCCAGATGCTTCCATAGTTGCTCCACTTGTCGTCGCGTGGCATCCACGCCGTCTGAGTTGTCGATCACGTAGTCCGCCAAGGCCGCCTTGGCCGACAAATCCCATTGCGCCTTGATCCGCACGGCGATCTCCGCCTCTGACCAGCCGCACTTCTGCTGCAGCCGCTGCCGTTGCACGGCCGCCTCGGCGGTCACCACGACCACCGCGTCCACCAGGTTCTCCGCGCCGGCCTCGAGCAGCAGCGGCACGTCCAACACGACCACCCGCACCCGGCGCTGCCGGCGCAGCCGATGCACTCGCTCCTTCATCGTCCGCAGCACCGGCGGATGCAGGATCCGCTCCAGCTGCCGCCGCCGCTCCTCATCGGCGAAGACCATCGCAGCCAGCCGACGCCGGTTCACCGTCTGGTCCTCGTTCAGCACGCCCTCGCCGAACGCCTGGACGACGCGGCGCCACGCCAGGCGTTTCGGCACCATCGCCTCGTGCGCGAGGACATCCGCATCCAACACGACGGCCCCCAGCCGGCGGAACATGCCGGCGACCGTGCTCTTGCCTGTGCCGACACCGCCGGTGACGCCGAGGACCACCATGCGGCCGTCACGCGCTTGGCTCACCGGGCCCCGCGCTCCGGCCGGACCTCGGCAAGCTCCAGCCAGTTCGACCCGGTCTTGACCGTCACGAGCAGCGGGACCTCCAGCGCCAGGGCTCCTTCCATGATGGTGCGCACCAGCGGAATGAGCCGGTCGAGTTCCCTGCGTGGCGCGTCGAACACCAGCTCGTCATGCACCTGCAGCACCATGCGGCTGGCGAGCCGTTCCTCCTGCAGCCGTCGGGCCAGCTGGACCATGGCGCGCTTGATGAGGTCCGCCGCCGTGCCCTGGATCGGCGCGTTCACCGCCATGCGCTCGCCGAATTGCCGGATCATCGGATCCGGGCTGTGCACTTCCGGGATGTACCGCCGGCGGCCGAGCAGCGTCTGCACGAAGCCGTCCCGCTTGGCCTGGGCGATCTGGCTGTCCAAGTAGCGGCGGATCTTGGGGTAGCGCTGGAAGTAGGCATCGATGAAGGCCTGAGCTTCTTCGAACGGCACGCCCAGCTCTTTGGACAGCCCGTGCGAGCTCATGCCGTAGAGGATGCCGTAGTTGACTGCCTTCATCGCGTTGCGCTGCTCCGGCTGCACCGCGGTTTCCGGCAGGCCGTAGATAAGCGACGCGGTGAAGCGGTGGATGTCCCGGTCATCCCGAAACGCGGCGGCCAGCTGCTCGTCCCCGGAGAGATGGGCGAGGATGCGCAGCTCAATCTGGGAGTAGTCGGCTGCCACCAGCAGGCCGTCGGGCGAGCCCGCGACGAACGCCTTGCGGATGGACCGGCCCAGTTCAGTTTTGATCGGGATGTTCTGGAGGTTCGGGTCGCTGGAGGACAACCGGCCGGTCGCGGTGGCGGCCTGGTTGAAGGTGGTGTGCAGCCGGCCGGTGCGCGGGTCCGTCTGCTTCGGCAGCGCATCGACGTAGGTGGAGACGAGCTTGGCCAACTCGCGGTAGCGGATGAGCTGTTGGGGCAGCGGATGGCGCTCCGCCAGCTGCTGCAGCACCTCGCTGTCGGTGGAGGGGCCGGTCTTCGTCCGCTTGATGACCGGCAACTGCAGCCGCTCGAACAGCACCTGGGCCAGTTGGCGCGGTGAATTCAGGTTGAAGCTGCCGCCGGCCAGCCGCTCAATCTCCTGGACGAGCTGCCCCAGCGTCGCATCCATCGAGGCCTTCAGACGGCCGAGGTACGCCACGTCCACGGCGATGCCATCGGCTTCCATGCGCGCCAGCACCTCGACGAGCGGCAGCTCCATGTCGGTGTACAGCGCGGACAGCCCTGCGTGCTGCAGATCCGGCACCAGCCGCGCGTGGAGCTTCAGAATAGCACAGGCCGCCCGGCCGAACGGGGCCAGGTGCGCGCGGTCCTCCAGGAGCGAGCCGCCCTCATCCGGCTCGGGAAGCGGCGGCAGCGGCTCCTGCAGGTATTCGTCCGAGAGATCGCCCAGGGCCTGGTTGGTCCGCGCGGGGTTCAGCAGGTACGCTGCCAGCATCGTATCGCCGGCGAGGCCGCGGAACGCCAGTCCGGCCGCGTGCAGCAGGCGCATGGCGGCCTTCGCGTGATGGCTGACCTTCGGCGCTGAGGGATCGGCCAGCCATTCGGCGAACCGGCGGCCTCCGTCGGATCGCAGCTGGTCCCGGTTGAGCGGGACCACCCAGGCTTCGTCCTCCGTCAGCGCGACGGCGACGAGCAGGCTCGATGGCCCCTCGTCGCTCAGGGCCGCACAGAGGACCGCGGCCGGGGCGCTGCGCTGGCGCCTCAAGCGCTCGCAGAGTGCCACCACGTCGTCAGACCGCTCAAGGATGTGGGTGGCCGGTGCCGGGCCGTCGGGGAGGGTGGTGTGTGTTTCCGCCTCCCGCAGCAGCCGCTTGAACTCCCACTCACGGAACAGGCCGCGCAGAGCCGTCCAGTCTGGCTCCTGCACTTTCAGCTCGTCCAACTGCACCTCCACCGGCACGTGAGTATCGATACGGGCGAGCTCGCGGGCCTGGTCAACCTGCGCCCGGTGCTGCTCCAGCGCCTTCCGCTGACCGGCATTGTCCAGCTCGTCGAGGTGCGCGTAGAGCCCCTCCACGCTGCCGAAGCGCTGCAGCAGCTGGACGGCGGTGCGCTCCTTGATGCCCGGGACGCTTGGAATGTTGTCGACGGCGTCGCCCATCAACGCCTGCAAATCGACCATCTGTTCCGGCCCGAGACCGTAACGCTCCCGGACTGCGGCGGCATCCATCACCGTCGGTTCCTTGTAGGGGTTATAGACTCTGACATCCGTGCTCACCAGTTGCAGGAGGTCCTTGTCGCCGGTCACGAGGAAGACGTCCAACTGTCCGTCCCGGATCTGCCGGGCGATGGTCGCCATCACATCCTCCGCCTCAAATCCTTCCTGCTCGAAGACCGGGATGCGATACGCCGCGAGCACCTGCTTGATGAGGGGCAGCTGGCCGATCAGGGTATCGGGCATCGGCTTGCGCTGGGCTTTGTACGCCTCGAACTGCCGGTGGCGGAACGTCGGTTTGCCCACGTCAAACGCCACCGCCAGGTACTCCGGCCGCTCCTTCTCCTGGAGCGCCTTCAGCATCGTGATGAACCCGTAGACGGCGTTCGTCGGACGGCCGGTCGACGTGCTCAGCTTGGCGATCGCATAGAACGCCCGGTAACAGAACGCCGTCCCATCGATCAAAAACGCCTTCCGGCCGGCCGCGGCCTGGCGTCGCGGTGTTGCCGAAGCTGGCCGCGGGCGGCGTCCGGCTGGGGACCGCTGCGGTTTACTGAGCATACGGGCGCGCACTGCTCTGCTCGCGCACGACTGTTGGTCCTGGCTGTTGGGGGCTAACGGACGGTTGGGAGTGTGAGGTGTCGCCGGCCTGACGCTTACTGGTTATAGGGATCCGTCAGGGAGCGAAAGTCCTCGAGCTTCTTGGTGTTGGCTTGCAGCGCCTGCTCGGTCAGGCGGCGGCTGGTGTAGATCTTGCCTTTCATGCCGGGGTAGCGCTTGAAGACGCCCAAGGCGACCAACCGCTCCTCGGCGCGGGCGGTCCAGACGTCGTTGGGGTCGCCCAATTCGTAGCGTTTCATCCAGTGGTAGATGGCTTTCTCCGTCTGCCCCATCCGCTCATACAGGAGGGCCAGATTGGTGTGCGGCTCCAGGTAGTTCGGATCCAGCGACAGCGCCTGCTGGTAGGCCCGCTCCGCTTCCTCGAACCGCCCCTGCTCCTCCATGATCACGCCCATGTCGTTGTGGGGCGTGGCATAGCTGGGATCGAGCTCGGCGGCTTTCTGGTAATCGCTGAGCGCGCTCCCCGGATCGCCCCGCCGCTGCGCTTCATAGCCTTGGAGGCGATAGTTGACGGCTTCATCGCGCAAACCGGCGGCGACCGCGTGCGGATTGGGAAGGATCGCAAGGAAGGCAAGACCCAGGATTGACTGCCTGAGCAGACGCGTGTGCATTCGGCCATACCCTAGCATGATTTTTCAGACCCGTCAAGTGCGCTGGCGGCACCGGCCGTCAGGACGCCGGCGTCGTCACATAGAGGTAGTGCGCCGCGCCGGCCGAACGGTTCACCACGCGGTGGCGCGTCCGCCTGGGCACCAAGACGCAGGAGCCAGCGCGGATCATCCACCCCCGGACGCGGGAGGCGCGCCGCACTTCCAGACGGACCGTGCCGCGCAGCGCGATGAGCAGCTCTTCCCGCTTCTGGGTCGAATGCCAGTCCATCACTTCGCCCGGCTGGAGGATGACCGACCCGGCGCGCAACCCGCGGGCGCTCCGCGGCACAAGCCGGCCGGCGGCCGTATAGCGGCGGCGGTGCAGCGGCCGGCTCATCCCACGCCCTGCCGGCTGGCCGATCCCACGCTCCGGAACTGTGCCGCGAAGCGGCACCGCTCGGCCAGGCAGCTGAGCGATCGCCTGCGGCGATGCGCCGGGGCGTGGGACGAAGGCCGTCCCGCCGTCGGCGGGACGTTTCGCCGACACACGGTTTTCATGGAGGAATGGCGAAACCCGGTAGGGCGTGGGATCATCGCAACGGCTGGTTGATGACGTGGGCGAGATACGCGGCCCCGAACCCATTGTCGATGTTGACGACACCGACGCCCGGCGCGCAGCTGTTGAGCATGGTCAGCAGAGGGGCGATGCCCTGGAAGCTTGCCCCATACCCCACACTGGTCGGCACCGCGACCACCGGACAGCGCACCAGCCCCGCCACGACGCTGGCCAACGCGCCTTCCATGCCCGCGATGACGATGATGACGCGGGCGCGCTGCAACAGCGGCCACTGCGTGAGCAGCCGATGGAGGCCGGCGACCCCGACGTCGTAGAGCCGTGCGGTACGGCTGCCGAGCAACTCCAGCGTCAGCGCCGCCTCCTCCGCGACGGGCACATCCGACGTGCCGCCGGTGACGACGGCCACCAGGCCGCGCCGGATACGGCGCCGGCCCGGGGGCGGCCAGTATCCCAGGCGCGCCACCGGGTCGTAGCGCAACTGCGGGACGGCGGCGTGGACGGCCGAAAACGCCTGCGCATCCAACCGGGTCAGCAGCACGGGTTCCTGTACTGCCGCCAACCGCCGGACGATCGTAATGAGCTGCTGGACGGTTTTGCCTTCGGCCCAGACCGCCTCCGGCACCCCCCGGCGCAGCCGGCGGTGGGTATCCAGTTTGGCGAACCCGAGATTGTCAAAGGGCAGGCGGCGCAGCTCCTGCACCAGCGACTGCGGGGAGCGGTGGCCGTTGCGGACGTCCCGAATCCAGCGATGGAGGCGCCGCTCCGTGAGCATGCAGGGATTAGCCGGAGGCGACCAAGTACACCACAAGGAGCGCTAAGAGCACCCCGGACACGAGGTAGAAATCGTGGAAGTAGACGAAATCACTGACGCGGTTGAGCCACGAGCGGCGGCCCTCTTGGGTCGGCCGGCCGACGTGGCGGCGGAAGGCGACCTGGCCTTTCAGCGATTCCACTTGGTCGGGACGGAACCGCAAAAATTGGCCGCCGAGCTTATAGCCGGTGAGCTTCCCTTCCCGGACCAGCTGCTGAATGTCCCGCTCCGTAATCCCGAGCACCTGTGCGGCTTCCCGCGTCGTCCACAGTTTTTCCATTGCGACGTTCAGAAGTCAGGTCAATCCGCTGCGGCCTTGCCGAGATCCGACTGCCGATGACTGACCCCCGATCCTCTGTTATTTAATTTTCTCGTGGGCGAGCCAGTCTTCGATTTTGGCGCGATCGAACCGCCATTGGCCGCCCTCGCGCTGTCCCGGCAACCGGCCGGACTGCGCCCATTGGGCCACCGTCCCCGAATCCACCTCGAGGTACTTGGCTAATTCGTCCACCGTCATGGCGCTGCTGTCGCCGCCGCCCTCGCCCATGTCCACGCTGCCCTGGAAAATCGCGCCCTCCTGGATGATGAGCCGGGGGGTGACGATTTTGCCGCTGACCCGGGCGGTCGCGAGGAGCTCAACCCGTCCCGAGGCCGTGACATTGCCGGTGAGGGTCCCGCTGATCGTGATGACCTCGGCCTGGATGGTGGCTTTCACATTGGCCCGCTCGCCGATGGACAGGACGCCCTTGGCATCGAGCGTGCCGTCGAACTGGCCGCTGATGCGCAGGTTCACGGAATCCTTGAACGTCAGGGTTCCGGTCATCGCAGCCGAGACTTCAATCCACTTCTCCGATGAGGCCTCGTCTTGTCGCGATCCCCGTAGCGCCATGGCTTCCCTCCTTGTCGCTCGCCGCCCGTGCGCCTATCCCCGCCCGCCGCGCCTGGTCCTTACGCTAAGCACAAATTGGGGTCGCTGGTGATGGTCAGCGGGGCCACCCGGCCTTGCTGCAGCAGCGGATACGCAATACCGGCCACCATCGCCCCGTTGTCCACGCACAGCGCCGGCGGCGGGAAGACGACCTGCAGCTTCTGGGTCGTGGCGACCTCGGCGAACTTCGCCCGCAGCCGGCGGTTCGACGCCACCCCGCCGCCGACCACCACCCGCTTAATACCGGTGCGCTGGCAGGCGCGCAGCGTCTTCGTCACTAGGCTGTCCACCGCGGCCTCTTGGAAGCTGGCGGCGACGTCCGCCACCTGCTGCTCGGCCAGCGGGCCGGCCCCATCCAGCTGTTTCTGGACGTAATGGAACACCGCCGTCTTCAGGCCGCTGAAGCTGAAATCAAACGGCTGCTTCGTGTGGCTGCGCGGAAACGCCACCTTCGCCGCCTGGCCCTGTGCGGAGAGCCGGTCGATGACCGGCCCGCCGGGGTATCCAAGGCCCAGCAGTTTCGCGACCTTGTCGAACGCTTCCCCGACGGCGTCGTCTTTCGTTTCGCCGAGCACCTCATAGCGGCAGTCGGCGTGGGCGACGCACAGCACGGTATGGCCGCCCGACACCACGAGGCCGATATACGGCGGCTCCAACGTCGGCTCCGTCATCTGGCCGGCGTAGAGGTGGGCGGCAAGATGGTCCACCGGAATGAGCGGGCGGTCCAGGCAGAGCGCCAGTCCCTTGGCGAACGCCAGCCCGATGACGAGGGCCCCCGGCAGCCCCGGCCCCTGGGTGACGGCGATGGCGTCGAGCTGCTCCGGCGCGAGCTGGGCCTCCTGCAGTGCTTGCTCAAACACGCCCCACACCGTCTCGACATGCGCGCGGGCGGCGATTTCCGGAATGACGCCGCCGTACGGCGCATGCTGGGCCAGGCTGGAGGCGACGGAGTTGCTGAGGACCCGGCTGCCGTTCTCGACGATGCCGATGGCGGTTTCGTCGCAGGACGTTTCAATGCCGGCGATACGGATGGTGCGTGAAGAAGCGGAGGCGGTGGTCACGGACGGATGCGGCTCCTCGAGGCGTGCGGAGCCGTCAGCGACTCGAGGCGTGCATCGGCTCCTTCTGCTGATACACCTTAATCCCCTTGAGGAGATCCACGGCGCGGGCCAGCTGGTTGTCCAGCGGCTTCTCCTCTTTCGATTCCTTGAGCGTGCCGTTCTCGTCAATCCGGTCGAAGACGTTCGGGCCGACCGCAGGCTCTTTGTCCTTGTCCTTGGCCTCGGGGGCGGGCGGCTCTTCGAAGGGCACCACCACGTCCGGCGGAATGCCCTGGCCGTGGATGGACCGCCCGCTGGGCGTAAAGTACTTGCTGGTCGTCAGCCGCAGGGCGCTGCCGTCCTTGAGCGGGAAGATCGTTTGGACCGAGGCCTTGCCGTGCGACTTCGTACCCAAGATGATGCCCCGGTGGTGGTCCTGCATGGCGCCGGCCACGATCTCGGAGGCGGACGCCGACCCTTCGTTGATCAGCACGACCATCGGCAGGGCGTTGACCGGCCCGTCGATGTCGGCGCGCAGCTCCTGGTTCTGGCTCCGCAGCCGGCCCTTGGTGCTCACGATGAGCTGGTGCCGGTCCAAGAACAGCTGGGCCACGGACACCGACACATCCAGCAGGCCGCCCGGGTTGTTGCGCAGATCCAGGATGATGCTGTCCATGCCCTGCCCTTGCAGCGCCTTCAGCGCGGCCCCGAGATCCTTCGCCGTGTTCTCCCGGAAGTCGGACAGGCGGACATAGCCGATGTGGTCCTGGAGGATCTTCGCTTCGCGCACGCTGTCGATCCGGATGATGTCGCGCTCAAGCGCCACGTCTTTCAGCGTGTTCTCATGCTCCCGCAGGATGGTCAGATGCACGGTGGTCTTCGGTTTGCCCCGCAGCTTCTTCACGGCGTCTGTCAACGTAATACCGCGCGTGAGCTCGCCGTCGATCTTCACGATCCGGTCGCCCGGCTTCAGGCCGGCGCGGTAGGCGGGCGTGTCGTCGATCGGGGAAATGACGGTCAGCAAATCGTCCTTGATGGTGATCTCGATGCCCAAGCCGCCGAACTCCCCCTCCGTGTCGACCTTCAGCTCGTTGTAGTCATCCGGGTCGAGAAACTGGCTGTAGGGGTCCAGCGTGGCGAGCATGCCCTTGAGTGCCCCGTAGATGAGCTTTTTCGATTCCGGCTCTTCCACGTAATCCGCGCGGACGATGGACAGCGCATGCTCGAAGAGCTCCAGCTGCTTGTAGAGCTCTTCCTCTTCGTTGGGGGCGCGCTTGGCGGACTGCGCGATGCCCTGCCACGCGCCGGCGCCGAGGAGGAGGGCTGCCGCGAGAATCACCCAGACGCGTGGTGCACGGAACCGATGGCTCATGTGCGGACCTGCTCCAGTTTGCGCTTCAGAATGTCAGCGATGTGCTGCGGGTTGGCTTTCCCCTTCGAGTGCTTCATGGCCTGTCCCATCAGATAGGTGAGTGCCGTACTCTTGCCGTGGCGATAATCGTCGACCGTCTTCGCATTGGCCTGGATGACCTCATCGGCGATGCGCTCCAGCAGGCCGGTGTCCACGATCTGCTGGAGGCGGCCCTCGCGCGCGAGCTCGGCGGGATCGGCCTTCCGCTCCACCATCTGCTGGAAGACATCCTTCGCCATCTTGCCGGAGAGGGTCCCCTGGTCCACTAATTCTACCAGATGTGCGAGCCATTCGGGACGAAGTTTCGCATCAGCCGGCTCCAGCCCCTTGGCGTTCAGGTAGCCCAGCAAATCGCCCATGAGCCAATTGGCCACGGGCTTCGGTTTCGCCCCGGCCTGCAGCGCGCCTTCAAAAAGGTCGCCCAGCGCCCGCTCTTGGGTCAGCACCTGGGCGTCATACGCCGACAGCTGATAGGCCTGCTGGTAGCGCGCGCGGCGCTGTGCTGGCAGTTCCGGCAGCTGCGCGCGCGCCTGGCTGATGACCTGCCGGTCGAGGATGAACGGCACGAGGTCCGGCTCAGGGAAATACCGGTAATCCGCAGCTTCTTCCTTGCTGCGCATGGCGGCCGTCTTCTGGCCCTTCGCGTCCCACAACCGCGTTTCCTGCGCGATGCGCTGGCCCTGCTCCAGCAGGACGCGCTGCCGCTCCTGCTCGTATTCGAGGGCCAGCTTCACCGCCCGGAAGGAGTTCAGGTTCTTGACCTCCACTTTCGTGCCCAGTCCGGAGGCCCCGGCCGGCCGCAGGGAGACGTTCGTGTCGCAGCGCAGGCTGCCCTCTTCCATATTGCAGGTCGAAACGTCCAGGTACTGGACCACCGCCTTCAGCTCTACCAGATACTGATAGGCCTCCTCCGACGAGCGCAGGTCCGGCTCGCTGACGATTTCGAGCAGCGGCACCCCGGTCCGGTTGAAATCCACCAGGCTGTCGCTGGGGCTGCCTTCGTGCAGGAGCTTGCCGGCATCCTCTTCAAGATGGATGCGGTGAATGCCGATGCGCTTCGTCTGGCCGCCGACCGCGATGTCGAGATGGCCCTGCCGGGCCAGCGGCCGGTCGTATTGGGAGATCTGGTAGTTCTTCGGCAAATCCGGATAGAAGTAGTGCTTGCGGTCGAACTTCATCGTCTCCGCCAGCTGGCAGTCGAACGCCAGCGCCACCTTAATGCCCCAGGCCAGCGCGCGCTCGTTGAGCACCGGCAAGACTCCGGGCAGGCCCAGGCATACGGGGCACGTCTGGCTGTTCGGTCGTGCCCCGAACTTCGTCAAGCAGCCGCAGAACAGCTTGGTGGTGGTGCTGAGTTGCAGGTGCACTTCCAGCCCGATGACCGGCTCGTAGGCGCTCATCCCACGCCCTGCCCGTTGGCCGCAGGCCGTCCCGCCAATGGCGGGATATTTCGCCCGCACACGGTTGTCATGGAAACAGGGCGAAATCCGGCAGGGCGTGGGATCATCGAACGGCCCGTTCGTAAGCGCGGGCCACGCGCAGCAGTACGTCTTCCTTAAACGGCGGGGCGAACAGCTGCAGACCGATCGGCAACCCCGAGCGGTGACAAGGAACCGAGACGGCCGGGACTCCGGCCAGGTTGGCGGAGATCGTGTAGATGTCGGAGAGGTACATCTCCAATGGGTCCTGGAGTTTTTCGCCCAATTTGAAGGCCGGGGTGGGAGCGGTCGGCATCGCGAGCACGTCGCAGCGCTTGAACGCCTCGTCGAACTCGCGCTTGATGAGGGTGCGCACCTTCATGCCCTGGAGGTAGTACGCGTCGTAGTAGCCGTGCGACAGCACGTAGGTGCCCAGCAGGATGCGCCGCTTCGATTCATCGCCGAAGCCCTCGGTGCGGGTGCGCTCGTACATCTCCAACAGGGCGCCTTCCCCGCGGCCGCCGGTCACGCGCCGGCCGTACCGCACGCCGTCATACCGCGCGAGGTTCGAGCTCGCTTCCGCGGTCGCGATGATGTAATACGTGGCCACGGCTTTGCTCAAGGTGGGCAGCCCTACCTGCACATGTTCCATCCCTTCGCGTTTGAGCACGTGGACGGCGTCGTTGACGGCCTCTTGGACGTTGGGGCTCTTGACCTGCGGAATACTCGGGAGGCCGAGCTTCAGGCCTTTGACCGGCTGCTCCAGCTGGCCGACATAGTCCGGCACCAGCAGCGGCTGGGAGGTGGAGTCTTTCGGGTCATGCCCGGCGATGACGGACAGCAGCCAGGCCGCGTCGGTCACGTCCTTCGTCAAGGGGCCGATCTGGTCGAGCGACGAGGCGAAGGCGACCAGACCATAGCGCGACACCCGGCCGTAGGTGGGTTTGAGGCCCACGATGCCGCAGAAGGCGGCCGGCTGCCGGATGGAACCGCCCGTGTCGCTGCCGAGTGCTGCGATGGCCAGGTCGGCGGCGACCGCAGCCGCCGAGCCGCCGCTGGACCCACCCGGCACGCGGTCGGGGTCGCGGGGATTGCGGGTCGGTCCGAATGCGGAGTTCTCCGTGGAAGACCCGAAGGCGAACTCATCCATGTTGGCGCGGGGAATGAGCACCGCGCCTTCCCCGCGCAGCCGCTCGATGACCGTGGCATCGTAGGGCGACCGGAAGCCCTGGAGAATGTGCGAGGCGCAGTGCGTCTCCTCCCCGGCAATACAGATGTTGGACTTGACCGTCACCGGAATACCGGCGAGCTCCCCGGCCGGGTGCGCTGCGAGCTGCTCGGCGAGCTGGCGGCGCAGGCGCTCCGGCTCCACCTCGAGATACGCATGGAGGGACCCGTTGGCCCGCTCGATCTGTGCCAGGACATCGTCCAGCGCCTCCTGCGGGGAGGCTGTCTTGCGGGCGAATGCGTCCCGCAGTTCATGGAGGGTCTTGGAGGCCAAGGTACCGACGGCCATGATCGGGGGTTACTCAATCACCTTGGGCACTTTGACGAAGGGCTTCTGTTGGGCCGGGGCGAGGGCCAGCACCTGCTCCTGGCTCAGCGACGGCTGCGGCGTGTCCTTGCGCAGGACGTTGCCCAGCGGCAGGACATGGCTGGTGGGCTCAACACCCTGGGTCGGCACCGCCTGCAGCTGCTGCACGTAGGTCAGAATTTCATCGAGCTGGGCGGCGAGCTGGTCGAGTGACTTGCCTTCCAGGCGCAGGCGCGCCAGTCGGGCGACGTGTTTGACGATGTCCGGAGTGACGACGCTCATGGCGAGATGGAGTCCAGTCTACTGTACGGGGGTGGCCAAAGTCAACGCAGCGGCGCTCAGGCCGCCAGGCGGTTGGCCAGCGCCGCGAACTGCTCCAGCGACAGCGTTTCCCCGCGGACCGCCGCCGGCCAGCCGAGGCTCCGCACGAGTTCGGCCGCTCCGCGGACCGTCCGGCCGCCGATGCAGGTATCGTTGAGGCAGTTGGCCAGCGTTTTCCTGCGGTGCGCGAAGGCGGCTTTGACGACCTCGAAGAACGCCGCCTGATCCACGACCGCCACGGCGGGCTGCCGCCTGGGCAGCAGGCGCAGGCACGCGGAATCCACGGCCGGCTGCGGAAAGAACGCGCGGCGGGACACCGGGAACACGGCGGTCAGCTCCCAGCCGTACTGCGCCAGGACGCTCAGCCGTCCGTAGGCCTTCGTCCCGGGGCGGGCGATGAGCCGGCGGGCCACCTCGTCCTGGAGGACCAACACTGCCCCCGCGATGTGCGCGCGGTGCTCGGACAGCGCGACGAGGATCGGCGAGGTGATGTGATACGGGATGGCCCCCACCACCCAGACCGGACCGGCGGCCGCGGCCGGTACCCAGTCATACGTGAGGATGTCCTGACAGACCACCGTCACGTTGCGGTGCGGCTGCATCCGCTCCGCCAGCAACGCGGCAATCGGCCGGTCCACCTCCACGGCGATGACGCGCCCGGCGACGGCGGCCAGCGGCTCGGTCAAGGCCCCGAGCCCGGCCCCGATTTCGACAACGGTCGTCTCCGGGGAGAGTCCGCCGGCGGCGACCACGCGCTGTGCTGTCGCGGAGTCCACCAGGTGATGCTGGCCCAGCCGTTTGGTCAACCGCAGACGGCGGGCCGCGAGGAGGGTTTTAAGCTCGGGGGCGGTGAGCATCGCGGGCGAGACGGAGTGCCAGGCGCAGCGCGTAGCGCATGGACCCGGCGTTCGCGATCCCGCGGCCGGCGATGTCCAAGGCACTGCCATGGTCGGGCGAGGTGCGCGGCACCGGCAGTCCGACGCTGAGCTGGCAGCCGCGGTCCCGGGCGAGCAGCTTGAACGGAATGAGGCCCTGGTCGTGATACAGGCACACGACGGCGTCATAGGCATGACCGGCGGCGAAGAAGCCGTCCGCCGCCACCGGCCCGTCGCACCGGAGGCCCTCCCTGGCCAGCGCGCGCAGGACCGGCCGCATGAGGTGCTGCTCCTCGCTGGCCGGTTTTCCTTCTCCCGCGTGCGGATTGAGGCCGCAGAGGACCAGGCGCGGATGCGGAATGCGGAACTGCCGCCGCAGCGCGTCTGCCGTCAGTCGCAAGGAGGCGCGCAGCAACCGGGCCGTCACCGCGCTCGGCACGCGCGCGAGCGGCAGGTGGCGGGTCACGAGGGCTACCCGCAGGCGGTCTGAGACGAACATCATCACGACCTCCCGCGCACCCATCGCCTCGGCCAGGTACTCGGTCTGCCCGACGAACCCGGGCCGGATACGCTGGATGGCCCACTTCGTGATCGGGGCGGTCACCAGGGCGTCGACGGCTCCCCGGCGCTGCAGCGCGACGGCGGCTTCCAGATAGGCGAGCGAGGCGCGGCCAGCGCTCGCCGAGGAGCGCCCCGGCGCATCGTCCACGCCGGTGCCGCAATCCAGGAACAGGAGCCGGCGCGGGGGGATCCACGGAGTGCGAACCGGACGCACGTCCCACGGGGGCAGTCGGCGGCGGAGGCGTCGGGCGGTCTGCTCGAAGACCCGCAGATCGCCGAGAATCACGAGCGGGGTATCGGGGACTGGCGCGAGAGCTTTGACAAGGACTTCCGGTCCGATCCCGCAGGGATCGCCGGCCGTCACCGCCACCACGGGAACCGTTGGCCGCACCGCCGGGCGAGGCATGGTCGTCCTTAGAACTGGTTTCATAAATCCCCGCGGCCGCGCTGGGCCGAGCCGCCAGCCGCGCAAGGCGCGAGGAGCGTGGCGTACTCGACGACGAGTACGCGAGCGACGAGCCACGCTGCGC
>ORMF010620043.1_pt1 | contig 14847 bp, 10 predicted proteins | sample 1779871 | NCBI WGS metagenome assembly ORMF01 (sample SAMEA104232316, study PRJEB22302) | groundwater metagenome | biome: forest; feature: aquifer; material: groundwater | place: USA | collected 2011-08-07 | depth 5.4 m | reverse complement strand
GTGGCGCGGCTCGCCGACGAGATCCAGCTGGCGGGGCACCACTTCGCGAGCCACGTCTGGCGCAGCGCGGCGAGCGGCAACCTGGGCGGCTGGCAGGTCTCGCGCTGCCTGATGCTGCTCCACGTGCTCACGGGGAGCCTGGGTGTCGAGGGAGGCGTGAACCCCAACTCGTGGGACAAGTTCGCGCCCAAGCCCAGCGCCAACCCGCCGGCGCAGGCCCACTGGAACGAGCTGATCTGGCCGCGCGCCTGGCCGCTCTCGCACTACGAGATGAGCTTCCTGCTCCCCCACCTCGTGGCGGAGAAGGACGCGAAGGTCGACGTCTACTTCACGCGCGTCTACAACCCGGTGTGGACGAACCCCGACGGCGCGAGCTGGATCGAGATGCTCGAGGACGAGGCGCGCATCGGCTGCCACGTCGCGCTCACGCCGATCTGGTCGGAGACCGCGCAGTGGGCCGACTGGGTGCTGCCGATGGGCCTGGGCCCGGAGCGGCACGACCTCATGAGCCAGGAGACCCACGCGGGCACATGGATCGGCTTCCGCCAGCCGGTCCTGCGCGAGTTCGCGCGGCGCGAGACCGGCGTGGATCACGCCGACTCGCGGACGGCCAACCCCGGCAAGGTCTGGGAGGAGGCCGAGTTCTGGGTGGCGCTCGCCTTCGCGATCGACCCGGACGGTCGGCGCGGGATCCGCCAGTGGTTCGAGTCCAAGGCTGCGCCGGGCACGCCCGTGTCGATGGACGAGTACTTCGGCGACATCTTCGACCACGCCGTCCCGGGCTTGCCGGAGGCGGCCCGCCGCGAGGGCAAGACGCCCCTCGAGTACATGCGCCGCTATGGCGCGTTCGCCGTCCCCTACGCGGGGCAGCGGCGCTACGAGGCCGCGGCGGCCAAGGGCCTGGCCATCGAGGACGGGAGCGTGCGCGGGGGTTGGAAGACGCCGAGCCATCGGCTCGAGCTGTTTTCGCCGACGATGAAGGAGTGGGGCTACGCGGACCAGGCGTTCCCCAACTACATCCGCTCGCACGTGCACTGGCGCGAGATCGACCCGGCGCGGGGCGAGATGGTGCTCCTGCCGACGTTCCGCCTGCCGACGTTGATCCACACGCGCTCGTCGAACGCGAAGTGGCTCCAGGAGATCAGCCACACCAACCCGCTCTGGATCCATCCCGAGGACGCCGCGCGTCTCGGTGTCGAGAACGGGGCGCTGGCGCGCGTCGAGACGCGCATCGGCTACTTCGTGCTGCGCGCGTGGGTGACCGAGGGAATCCACCCCGGTGTCGCCGCGTGCTCGCACCACGTCGGTCGCTGGCGTCTCCACGACGACGTCGGCGGCCACAAGCAGGCGTCGTGCCGCGTCGAGCTCGTGCGCGAGGGTAGCCGCTTCACGTTCCGGCAGACCGGTCAGGCCGGCCCCGCGCCGGGCCCCGATCCCGACAGCGCGCGCGTGTGGTGGCGCGAGGTCGGCGTGAACCAGAACCTCGCGTTCCCGGTGCAGCCGGATCCGATCAGCGGCATGCACTGCTGGCACCAGAAGGTCGTGGTGCGGCCGGCCCTCGAGCAGGACCGCTACGGCGACGTCTCGGTCGACACCGCGCGCTCACGCGAGGTGTACGAGGAGTGGCTCGCGCTCACGCGCCCGGGGCCCGGCCCCGGCGGCCTCCGCCGTCCGCTGTGGATGAACCGGCCGCTTCGGCCGACGGACGGCTGCTACTCGCTCGAGGCGTGAGAGTGGGCAGGGCGTCCAGCCTCAGATGTTCGCCGTCAACACGGTGACGTCGACACGGAAGTAACTCGCCAGCGTGCGGATCATCTGCCGGCTGAAGGGCTTCTTTCCGGCCAGCACCTCCGAGATCGTGGACTTCGGCAGCCCGGTCTCGCGGCTGAGCTCGATCTGGGAGAGGCCCCGGGCGTCCATCAAGTGCCGGAGCAGATCCGCGTCCGACGCGGGCTCGATGGCGTGGTGGACGTCCTCGTAGACCGCGACGAGATCGCTTAGGGCCTCCAGGTACATCGTCTCACCTTTGTCGAGCGCACCGCGGGCCAAGAGGTCATCCATGATGCGCTGCGCGCGGTGCAGGTGATGGTCGGACGCGATCGAGGCCAAGGGGAACGCCCGAATCAGCGTTAGGTACGAAGCGGGGACCGCTCGCGCAGCCCGAGACGGCACCTGAGGACTTGCGTGCTGCGAGCGTGTGACCGAGCTCGTGGTCATGCTTGGGCTCCTCGTCGTGTGCGTTTCGCGGGCCGGCGCGGGGACTGCCGTGGCGGCTTGGGTGGAGGGGGCGCGAAACAGCCGCACTCGACCTTCCACGTGTCTCGGTCGTAGTCGGCATGGGTCAGGACCTTCAAGACGAAGACCTTTTGGCTGGGATACAGGACGCGCGCGATGAGCCGGTACTTGTTACCACCGATGTTCCATACGACGCAGTTACCTACGAGGCTCGCCGATCCGAACTCGGCTTTCAGGTCGGCCCACGAATGCCACGCCACCTCCTTGTTACCAACGTGGGTGTGCCACGCCTGCAGGGGACCTGCCGCATCCCCTCGACCCGTTCGCTCCCAGAACGCTCGAAGCCGTGCCTTTGAGATGACGCGCATGTGGCGATGCTCCCAAGACAAAGGCGTTGACCGGAGTCTAGTTCGTACAATGCGAACTCGCAACTCCGTTGGCTGTTCACGAACGGTGACGTCGACGTCTGCACATCGAGGTCGGCGTCATCCCGCGGGGGTAGCACCTCGCGTGCCATGCCAGCGACTGCGACGGGATGCTTCGGTAGGCGCGGCCCTGTGGCGGAACCCGTCGGGTCACGACGGAGTGCGCACGGGTTCAAGGGTGGGCGAAGTCGCCCGCGCCCTGCTGCTCCACGCGCACGCGATCACGACGCGTGCATGGGACCGTTCGGGTGGCCGCGCTCGCCGCGATCCGCTTCAACTACGCGTGGGCGAGTGGCTCGCGCACACGCGCCCGGCTCTGGCCCGGTGGCCACTCGCTCGGCGTCTTAGGCCGAGGCGTCGAGGGCCGCTCGCACTCCGTCTTCATCGGCGGGCCGGACCACGCGCGAGCACTCCTTGCCATCCTTGAGCACGACGAGGGTCGGCCACAGCTTCACGCGAAACGACCGGCCCAGCGGTCGACCGCTCCCGTCCTCGACCTTCAGGTGGCGGACGTCGGGATAGCGCGACAGCGCCGCCGCGATCAGGGGGGCCGCGGCGCGACAGTAGCCGCACCAGTCGGTCCCGAACTCGAGGGCGATGACGCCGGTCATCGCGTCGATGTCACTGCGGTCCGGCTGGGTCGGCGTGTAGGGCGTGCTCATGGGCGATTCTCCGCTCCTATCGTAGCGCGCCCTGTCAGCGCGTGTGTCCACGGGATCATGCCGGCGCGTGCGTGGCGGCAGCAGGCGCGCATCGAGTACGATCGCGGGATCGTCTCGGAGAATGCGATGTTCCGGCACATGCGTTTCACCCTCGCCCTTCAGACCACGGTGACGTTCGCTCTCGGGTCCATCGCGGTCGCGTGGGTCGTAGAGCTCGCAGCCGACCGCGCCGCGTTTGCCGCCGCGTGCGCGGACTGGCACGATGCGACGGAGGCGTTCGCACGAGAGGTGACTGCGGGCGTGCACGGGTCCGAGCTCGCTCGCGCCGAGGAGGCGCGAGCAGCGCTGCGCCATCGCGCGCTGACCGAACAGCAACGGGCGATGGAGCGCCGGTGTGACGCCCAAGCGAGGGCGAATTCCGAGCGAACGGCCGCGCTCGACGGTCAGCGACATCTGGTGGAGCACGCCGAATCCGTCGTCGAGAGCGACGTCCAGGAGCGCGACGCCGCCGCGGCGCGATGTGCCGATGCCGCGGGCCGTCGCGACCGTGCGGCGTTCCGGCTCGCCGAGACGGAGGACGATGTCGCGAACGGGGACCGTCGCCTCGCCGAGCTTCGAGGGAGCCTGGCCTCGATCGCGCTCGAGATCCAGGACTACGAAGCGCGCATCGGCCAGGCCCGGTCGCGTCTCAGCCCTTACTTCTTGCCACGAGGGCACGTCCATCCCCCGCGGGTCGGCGGGAGCGTCGTCACGGTAGACGCCGAGGGGCTGGTGCACCTCGACGTGGGGACCGACGATGGCGTGTGGCGCGGACAGGTCTTCGTGGTGAGTCGAGGTGAACGGTACGTGTGCATGATCCTGGTCGCCACGGTCGTCCAGGACCGGGCGACGGCCTGGATTCTGTTCAGCACGAAGGTGCCCTGGCAAATGCCACGGACGGGCGACTCGGTGTTGTCGCAGATGACGATATCGGGGCGATGACGACGGTGCCGTCGACGGCGCGACGCCTCCGCGCTCCACGTCATCCGACTCGGGGCAAGACGGCCCCCGGGAGGCTGCGTCGCCTCGACGCCTTTCTCGCCCTCACCGAAGGCGCGTTACTGCGCGGCGACGGGGCCGGCGTCGTCGTCGACCTCGGCTTCGGTGCGGAGCCGTGGACCACGCTCGAGTGGGCTCGTGCGATCGCCCGTGTCGATCCGAACCGGCTGGTCGTGGGTGTCGAGGCCGATCCCGCGCGCGTCGCGGCGGCCGTGCCCCATGCCGACGATCGAGTGCGGTTCGAGCACGGAGGCTTCGATCTCGGCGCGCTCAATCGACCGGTCCGCCTCGCGCGTGCGATGAACGTCCTGCGCCAGTACGACGAGTGCGAGGTCGAGGCCGCTCACACCGCGATGGGACGAGCCCTCGTAGATGGCGGGCTGCTCGTCGAGGGCACCAGCGACCCGCTCGGACGCGTGATGGTGGTGGAGCTCCTCCGGCGGCGCTCGAGCGCGCTCGAGCTCGAGGGGATCCTGTTCGCGTGCGACCCCGCGCGAAGCGCGTCGCCCGAGCAGTTCCCGCCGGTCCTCCCGAAGCGGCTGATCCACCGCATGGGCGAGGACTCGGATGTCCGGGATTTCTTCGAGCGGTGGCGCGACGCCTATCGTGCGGCGCGATCCCACGCGGCGTGGGGACCCCGGGCGCAGTGGATCGCCGTCGCGCGGACTCTCGCCCTGGCGGGGACGATCGATCCGCGCCCGCGGCTCATCCGCCGCGGGTGGCTCGTGTGGCGCGGCGCGCCCGGCAGGCGGTACACGGTGTTGCTCGGGGCCAATCCGAGCGATGCCCGCTCGGGGCCTTTGCGCTAGCGTACGGGGGCATCACCGATCGGGTGGGCCGCAACCTCGGCGTCGACGGTCAACACCGCGCGCCACGGCAGGACCCGGCGTGGACGCGAGCGCTCGAGCCAACCCGCGCGCACATCGCCGGTCATCGCCGAAGGTCGGATCATACGGTCACACGAGACGCCTGGCACCGCCACGGGCCGCCGGATCGAGTAGAGTGGAGACGACGATGCGCGTGTGACGGTCTGCGGCGGCACGCGACCGGCGCGCACGTCGATCATCGAGCGATCGACCATGCGCCCGCGCTGCGGCTCCGGTGTGCTTACCCTCGCTATCGTGCTGCTCTGCCCGTGCGGTGATGCGTCGGGCCAGGCCCTCGTGGCGTCGCTGGTCCTCGACCGGAGCGAGCTGGTGGTGGGCTCCCCGTTGCTAGTCCGGATGGCTCTGCGCAACGAGGGAACCGAGACCGCGCCGCTGAGGCAGGCGCTGTGCGTGATGTGCGGGAGTGCCGTCGTGCAGACCAAAGGTCCGGGGGACGAGGTGTTCCGCGACCACCGTCCGCACGGCTTCGGGCTGAAGCAGACAGAGGGCGGGAATCGGGCGCTCGCACCGGGCGAGACGCTCGGAACATACGCGCTGGCGGCGTTCGACCGCGAGGGTCGTCCCGTGTTCGACCGGGTGGGGCGCTTCGAGGTCCGTGCGACCTTCGGCACCGGGACCGCGGTCGTGACGTCTGCCCCCGTGACCGTCGACGTCGTGGCTGCATCGACCGAAGCGGCCGCACGACTCGAGTCGCTGCGCGCCGACCTGTCGGCGCTGTCGCTCTTCTTCGTCGTCGAGCCGGCCCGCCTCACGCGCCTGCGCGATGGGCTCGCCGGAATCGCGGAGTTTGCCGACGCGATCCGGTACTCGGACGGGCTCAGCGGGATTCACGCAGCGGATCAGGCGCGCGTGCGACAGGCGGCCGACTTGCTCGAGAAGCTGCGCGCCGACGGCCGCCCCCTGTGGACGGAGGTCGCCGCGCAGGCGCTCGCGCGGCACCACGCTCGCGCCGGCGAGCTCGATCTTGCGAGGCGCATGTTGACGGGACTACCTCTGCGAACGGACGAGACCGAGGGAACCGAGGCTATCCTCCGCGAGCGCGACGGGAGCCACCGGTAGCGGGCTTGGTCCCACCGCGAAGGCACCCGACTTTGTCGTCCGCCTGACACGATCCGGGTGAGCGACGCGCTTCCCAGCGAAGGGCTGCAGACCACCGTTTCGCCCTGCCGTTGCGCCGGATGAGCTCGTTGCGCGAACGCGACGGCGTACACCGGGCCTCCTCCCGTGCCGAGCCGACGGAGCTCTCGACCCGCCGCGTCCCAGACGATGACGGCGCGGTCCACGCCCCCGGCGAGGAAGCGGCCGTCCCGGGAGTACGCGAGACCGAGGCAGCGGCCCGTCAGGAGATCGAAGCGGAGGTCCTGCTTCTGGGTGCGCGACGCGACGTCCCACACGGTGACGTCGGTCTGCGCCCCACCGATGGCGAGCTGCGTGCCATCGGGGGAGAACGCGACCGCCACCATGTAGGCGTCCGCGACCTCGTGTCGCCAGTGGAGGCCGCCGCTCTTCAGGTCCCACACGTGCACCGCTGGGCCATATCCGCCCGCCGCGAGCCAGCGGCCGTCCGGGGACACGGCGAGGCCCGAGACCGACGGCGGGCACTCGGCGAGCGGCGGGAGCGGAGTCATCTCGGGCATCGACCACCGGAAAATCGCGCCGTGTTGCCAGCCGACGGCGAGCCAGCTCGAGTCGGGCGCGAACGCCAGGGTGAGGGCGTTCGTGAGGATCGTCGGATCGCCCTCGGCGACGCGGTGGACCTCGAGCGTCGCGCACGTCCACACCACGATCTGCTTGGACGCACAGGCCGCGAGCCACCGGCCGTCCGGCGAGTACGCCACGGCCGACACAGGATTCGCGCCGTGGCGGAGCGTCGCGAGCTCCTGGCCCGACCCGACCGCCCAGACCCGGACCGCGCCGTCGCTGCCCCCGGACGCGATAGTCTTCCCGTCCGGTGCGTAGGCCACGTCCGCGACCGGGCCCGAGTGCCGGAGGCGCGGCGTTCCGAGCCTTTGCAGCGCGCCGGCGGGCAGGGGATCACCCGAGTCCGGAAACGGCTGCACGCACGCGCGGTCGCTCGCGAGCGGCGAGCCCAGCAAGAGGAGGCACACCCCGGCGAGCACACGCTGTGTCATGCGATCATCGTACGGGAGAGACCCACCGCGATGCGACGACCCGGTTGAGCCCATCCCCCCCGACCCCGCGTTCCATCACCGTCGTCGACGTCGCCGCGGCGGCCGGCGCGCTCGTCGGCTGGAGCTGGCTCGCCGTGTACGCCCCGTCCTGGGCGATGGCCGCGGCCACCCTCGGCGGCGCGATCGGCGCGGTGCGCTCCCCGTTCCGCGCGCACACGTGGTCCCGCGACGTGCCGTCGCGAGAGGCGTCGCTCGAGGGGGTGCACGTCGTCTCGCCCGTCGGCTCGCGGTGGATCCTGGCACCCGGCGCCGCGGTCCTCGCGCTCGGAGTCATTCCCGCGGCTGCCGCGTTGGCGTGGGGCGTGGGCGCGCTGGCGGCGCTCGATACGGGGAGGGCTCCGCGCCTCGAGCTCGAGACCCGCTGGGCCGCGCTCGTGTGGTACCCGTGCGCCGCGCTCGGCGTGTACCGGCGGCTGTGCGTGGCGTACTGCACAGCGCTGTGGGTGTGGCCGGATCGCCTCGAGCGGGTCGGTCGCGGCCACCGCCAAGCCCTCTGCCTGGACCAGCTCGCGACGATCCGGCGCACCAACGCCGACCCCAATGTCGCCTGCATCGTGCTCACCACGGCCGACGGGGCATCGATGTCGGTGCGCATCGGCGTGGGTCAGGCGGCCGCCGCGCTGTCCGGCGCCCAGCTCGCGGTCGCGAGGGCGATGAGCGCGCGGCTCGACGACGGTCTCGAGGTCGAGCTGCGCAACCCGCGCGGCGGCGACGTCGTGGCCGGGATCCTCGGGGTCGTCGTGGTGCCGACGGCGATCGCGCTCATCGGGTGGGCCGGCGTGCGCGTCGGTGCGTACACGGCGGCGGGCATCGTCGGAATCGCGGCGATGGCGCTCGGTATGATGGCGCTCTCGCTCGTGCCGTGGTGGCGAGGCCGCGGGGGCGGCCTCGTGGCCGATGCCTATTGGGTGCGCTCGCGGCGCTACCCGAGCCTCCGGCTGCCGTGGGCGAGCGTCCACCCCATCGATCACGGGGCCGAGATCCACCTGAGTGGCGGCCCGCCGCTGTTGTGGGTATCGACGCGCGCGCCCAACGCGCTCGCCCTGCCCCAGCTCGCCGAGCTCCGGCGCGCAGGCGCCGCTACTTCTGCCGCTCGAACGTGAGCGTCTTGCCCTCCTCGAGCACGCCCATCCCCGACAGCGACAGCTTCCCGCCGGCGAGATCGACCGGGCCTTGCGACACGAGGCCGTTCCACAGCCGCCACCGGATCGTGATCGTCGTCCCGTCGCTCTGCCACGTGCCCGCATTGCCGGCGGTCGCGCCGGGCGTGTTGCGCCACGACGTGAAACGCTCGAGATGCTCCGTCACGGCCTGGCGCGTGGCGCCGCCTTCCGCCTTCTGGTACGCGACCGAGCCATCGGGGTAGAGCGTCACGTACTGCGTGTAGCTCATGTAGTGGGCGGGATCGAGCGTCGCCTCCTGCACCATCCACACCCCGGCGAGCGCGGCGGCCGGGCCTTCCGCGGGGCCGGACGAGCCCGCGGTCACACGCGTGTACGTGTCCTTCTGCCCATCGCGGGCCAGCGTGAGCGTATCGCCCTGCTGGGCCAGCTCGAACACGACCGGCCCGGTCGGGCCTTCGATCGTGAGGGTCTGGTCCTTCACCCCATACCGGAGCGAGCGACCGTTCGCGACGACGGTACCGTCGCCGCGAAACTCGACGGTCTCCTGGGCCGAACGCCACGTCCCGGTGAGCCCCGTGGTCGGAGCCCTCACGGCCGCGGCCTTGCGGCGGAACTCCGTTGGCCCGGCGAGGTCTCCGCCCTGGGCGACGAGCACGTCGCCTTTGAGCTCGTAGGTGTACGTGAGGCTTTCGCCGTTGGCCGACAGGGTCAGGGTCTTGTCGGTGAACGTGTAGGTGAACGCCGTGGTCCCGATGCTGCCCGTCCCGTCGCCCTTGAGGGTGAGCGTGACCAGGCCGGTGGCTCCCTTCGTCTCCCACTCCCCGGGGAGCCCGGCCAGGGGCGGCTTGGGATCGACCGGCGGCTTCTCGGTGCCTTCCTGGCCGCCGAGGGGTCCGACGAGGCCCTTGCGACGGGCTCCCAGGCCCTTCTTGGGGCCCCCCTTGCGCGCGAAGCGCATGGGTTGGTCGAGGTCCCCGCCCGAGACTTCGAGGGCGTCCCCGTCGAGGCGAAAGGCGTACTGGATCGTCTCGCCGTCGATCACGACCTCGAGCCGCGTCCCCTGCAGCCGCCAGGTGATCGCGTCGCCGTCCATCATGCCTTTACCGTCGGCGCGGAGCTCGAGCACGATGGTCGCGCCCTCGTCCTTGGCTTCCCAGGTGCCGACGATTTCGTTGTCCGCGTGCGCGAGGGCGGACCAGAGCACGACCGCGACGGCGAGCAACGCGAACCGGATCATGGCGACCTCCGCTGTCCGAGGTGGGCCGGTCGGGACGACCGCGATGCCGGCGATTGTAGCGCAACGGGGCGGCCCGGCGGCGTGCTCGGCTATCGAGCGGGACGCCGCGCGTCGAGCTGCGCGATCACGAAGGCCCCCTCCGTCGGAATCCTCTCATCGGAGCCGGGTGTCGACCACGGGCCCCGAGCGCGACCCTATTTCGGCGCCCACGCCGCGGTCCACGTGGCCTCCTCGCCGATCGCCTGCCGCTCACCCGGATCCTCGACCGCCGGCCCGCCCAGCGCCTTCGCCATCCACACCGTCCATTCCACCGCGACGTCGAAACCGCCTGCGGCCAGGGCCGGTGGCGGCTCGAGGCGCACGAGCAGCTCGGCGCGCCACGGCACGTTCTTGTCCCGGCCACCGTGGTCGCGCCAGACGTCGATCGCGATCGTCGCGCGTTTGCCTTCCCAGGTGACGCTACGCACGGTGACCGCCTCGTAGCTGTCGAGCGTGGGCCCGACGACCTTCACGAGCTGCGCGCGAATCCCGCCGGCGACGGGCGGCTCGGGTGCGCCGACGGTCACACCCGGGGCCACGTCGGGGGACACGGACGTGCCCGAGGCCGAGGGCTGCTGGCGACACGCCGGGGCCTTGGGGTCGTCGACCGCGTCGCACGTGCCGGTGTGCTCGGGCGCGGTGGCCGGAGCCGGTGGCACGGCGATCGTCGCGGGCGCCGGCGCGGTCCGCTCGGCGTACAGGGGCCCGAGGTCAGCGTTCATGAACCACGCTCGCTGCGCGATCACGACCTCGAGTCCCTCGGCGGGGAACGTGCCGAGGAACAGGACATAGCTGAAGCGGCTCGGGATGTTGCGCAGGCGCGGGCGGTTGTCGGTCCATGACTCGACGACCACCGTGATCGTCCGGCCGCGCCGCCGGACCTCGGTCGGGCCCCACGACTCGCCCGAGTTCAGGAATGGGCCCACGAGCGCGACCACGACCGGCTCGCCGGCGACGGGCGGCCGCAACGCGAGGGCGCCGTCGGCGAGGTTGCGCGCGAGCTCGGGGCGAGTCCCGTCGCCATACGGCACGACGCCCCGCGTACACCGCGCGAGCGGGTTGGCCACGTCGTGGGTCTTCCAATCCGCCGCAGCGCCCTCCGGCAGCCGCCCCACCACGGCGCGCAGCGCGTTGTGCGGGACCGGACACGCGCCGTCGAACCGCAGGCGAACCGTGGCGATCGGGTTCAGCGGGAGCTGCTCCACGGGCGGGTCGTCCGCGCGCAGGGGTAAAGCTACCAAGAGTGTCACGAGGGCGATCGGGACGAGGCGCATGCGCTCTGGCTCCAGGGAGGGTCCCTTCTGACGTCGGGCGATCGCGGTCAGTTCCACGCATTGGGCTCGAGAGGCGGGCCTGGTCAGCGCGGGTCCGAGTCCGGCGTGCCGTCGCGATACCGTGCGAGCTTGCGCCCGTGGAGAAACACGAGGTTTCCGTCGCGCCGCATGCGCTCGCACGCGGCGATCGCCCCGGCGCGATCACCGCGTTGGAATCGCACTTCGGCGAGGGTCCCGAAGTAACGAGCGACGTCGGGGGCGAGCTCGCAGGCGCGCTCGGCCGAACGCAGCGCCTCGTCGAGCCGAGTGCGCGTGCAGGCGCCGAACCACGCGCGACGGTCGTGGAGGTCAGCGCACTCGGGATGGAGTGCCAGCATCGCGTCGTACCACGCGTGCTCGACCGCCAGCCAGGCGTGGGCCACGCGCCGCTCGGGGTTGACGGCATAGCGGAGCGCGTGCGCTGGGGCGGCGTGCGGGTCCGCGGCGAGCGCCTGCTCCGCACACGCGAGCGCGTCGAATGGGCGCCCGGCGAGGCGCGCGGCGTGGCCCCGGGCGAGCGGAATCTCGACGCCCAAGTTGGGGGCGAGCCACGACCCGAACTCCGCGCGATACACGAGGCGCAGTCGTACGGTCTCCGCTTGGCGGGCCCAGCGCTCGAGGTCGTCCGGCCTTCCCCCGGCAAAAGGAGGCCGCAAGGATCCGATCGCTTTGGCCATCGTGAGACCTGGTGAGTTGCCCGGCGCATCGAAGCGCAGAACCGCGTCGTACTGCGCTCGGGCGTCGTCGAACCGTCCTAGGCTCTCGAGCAGCAGCGCGACCGACTTTCGCACGTACGTGTCGTGTAGCTCGAGCAAGTCGATCTCGCGCAGCAGGGAGTCGAGGAGACCGCGCCGTCCGAGCTCGCCGAGCGCGTGAGCTCGATTGACTCGCAGCCACGTGCTCCACGGTCGTTCCTGGATCGCCCGGCCGAACGCTCGCTCGGCTCGCTCCCACTGTCGGGCCGAGATCGCGAGGCGTCCGAGGACGGTCCAGGCGCCGGCGTGCCCCGTGCCGGTCGGCATGGCGCCTTCGAGCAGCTCGAGCGCCTCGGCTGCTCGGCCGTAGCGACAGCACGTCGCGCCGAGCCCGACCAGTGTGTCGGGCCGTTCGGCTTGCACGATGGCGGCGCGGAGGTGATCGAGTAGCCGGTCGGCGCCGAGCGTGCCGTCGAGAGCGTCGAGGGTCCGCACGAGTACCCCGTCGATCGCGTCGGGCGTCCGAGCGCGGAGCACCGTGCTCCACGCGCGAAACTCGTCGGCGCGCTCGTGGAAGAGGGTGTCGATCCACGTGGCCTCGACCTCCGTGCTCGACGTCGAGTAGCAGCGCCGGACCATGCGCCGCTTGAGCTCGGGATGCGCGTTCAGCGTCGTGCTGTTCCAGGGCACGTTGGACGCTCCGCCACCGTCCTCGAACGCCTGGACTCCCTTGGCGAGCTCGACGTACGACTCCTCGCGGTGCCCGAACGCTGCCAAGATCCTGCCGCGCTCGAAATGGGCGGCGGATCGGGTATCGACCTGCGCGATGTCCCAGCAATCGAGGGCCTCGGGCATCTGGCCGAGACCGGTGAGCCACGCCGACCGCAGGTTCCGCAAGCCCCAGGTATCGTCGGCGAGTGGTCGAACGCCGAGCGCCCGCTCGCGCTCGCCGAGGTAGGTCCAGATCGCGAACGTGTCGTCGCGGTAGGCGCCATCGGGCTTGGCCAGCTCATCGAGCTTCGTGTAACTTCGGTCGCGCGCGGCCGAGTCGCCGGCGAGGGTCGCGAGCAGCGCGCGGTACCCGTGGTCCATAGCGTTCACTCGATCGGAGCGGGGCTGGCTCACTCCATGCGCGCCAGTCCAGTCGCCTCGCACGACGAGGAGATGGTGCAGGAGTCGGGGATCGTCACTCCGTCGAGCCGCGTCGAGGGCCAGGTCGAGACGTCCGGCCGCCCGATGCATCCACGCCACCCGCGCGTGATTCCCCGGGGACGCCGCTATCACCCGCTCGATCTCGGTGCCCAGCGACCCGCGCGCCAGGTGAAACGCGGCGTGCGCGAGGCACGCGGACTCGTCGCCGGTCCCCGCGAGCTCGTCGAGTAACGCCGCGGCCTCGTCGAGGCGGTCGGCGGCGATGAGTGCGCGCGGGGGGCACCCATCCGACCGCAGGATCTGGTGCGCGAGCGCCCGGCGTGCGGCCACGTCGTCCTCGCGGCGGAACACGGCAACTTGGGCGCGATTCGTTGCCGGTGCGGCCCTCACGAGCGCGCGCATCGCCGCTCCTCGCTCCTCGACGTTCGACGCGACTCGCGCCGTTGCGATTGCCTCGCGGACCTCGATCGACATTGCCGGATCGATGCTCCACGCGAGGTGGTCGAGGAGCTCTGACACGCGGGCCCTCACCTCCGGGTCGGTCGACGCCGCCGCCGCACGCAGGGCCGCTTCGGCAGGGAGTCCGATCGCACTCAGGGTCGCGCTCGCCGCCTCGCGGACGGCGTAGCGCGCGTCGCCGAGCTCGGCAATCGCTAGTGCGATGCGCGACTCGACGCTCTCCGTGGGTTGTGCCGCGGTACGCGGGCCGACGGAAACGAGCGCCACGACCAGGGTCGCGAGCGCCATGGGGCGCGGTAGACCGAGCGTGCGCGGCACCCGAGCGGCGAGCAGCATCATCGAGACCCTCATGCCGGTGACGTCCGTCACACGAGGTCCGACCGTGTGGCACTCGGACCGATAGGCATTTTAGGCCATCGATCGAGCGATCGAGCCCCGCGGCCACTCACCTGACGGCCCTGTCGCGGTGGCGTAGGCAACGGCGCCCGCACGAAGCTCTGCCCAACCCACCTCCTCCCGTGTCCCACGGTCCGCCTACAATCGAGCCCGCCATGCTCGACCTCGGCCGCTTCCGCTCGCGCATCGTCGCGACCCGCCAGATCCCGGGCCGCGACGCGCGCACGATGGACCTCCCTGCGGACCTGGACCCCGCGCTCGCGGCGGCCCTCGCGCGAATGGGCGTCGAGCGGATGTACAGCCACCAGGCCGAGATGTACGCCCACGCCCGCGCCGGGCGGGACGCGGTCATCACCACGGGCACGGCGAGCGGCAAGTCGCTGGCGTTCCTGGTACCGATCCTCCAGAGCCTGATCGAGGACCCCTCCGCGCGCGCCTTCCTCGTGTACCCCACGAAGGCCCTCGCGCGCGACCAGCTCCGCGCCCTCCTGGAGCTCGCTCAGGAGCTGCGCGCGGGGAAGGGGCCCGCCCTCGAGGCCGGCGTCTACGACGGCGACACGTCTCCCCAGGAGCGGCGTCGCATCCGCGAACGCGCGGGATTGGTGCTCACCAACCCCGACATGATCAACGCCGGGCTGCTCCCCGCCCACGGCCGGCCCGGCTACGCGCACCTGTTCTCGCACTTGCGCTGGATCGCCCTGGACGAGCTCCACACCTACCGCGGCGCGTTCGGGTCCCACGTCGCGAACCTCGTGCGCCGCGTGCTGCGCGTCGCCCGCCATCACGGCGCCGCCCCCACGTTCCTGTGCTCGTCGGCGACGATCGCCAACCCGCGCGAGCACGCGAGGCAGCTCTTGGGCCGTGAGGTCGCCTTGGTCGACCAGGACGGCTCGCCCTCGGCGGGCAAGACGGTGCACTTCTGGCAGCCGCCGCTCGTCGCCGACGGCGGTCCCGCCCGCGCCATCTCGGGGGCGGGGGGGGCCCCCCCCCCGC
>ORMF010087334.1_pt1 | contig 14855 bp, 11 predicted proteins | sample 1779871 | NCBI WGS metagenome assembly ORMF01 (sample SAMEA104232316, study PRJEB22302) | groundwater metagenome | biome: forest; feature: aquifer; material: groundwater | place: USA | collected 2011-08-07 | depth 5.4 m | reverse complement strand
CGCGGAGGGCGCGTCTCGCGCGACCGGCTAGTGGAGCACTCCGCGATCGCGCAACTGACGGCCGAGTCCTACCAGTGGCTGCGCGTGCTGGCCGTGGTCGCCGCCCCGCTGCCGCTGATCGTGTCGCTGATCGCGGACGACGTGGAGTCGTCGTCGCCGCTGCCCTCACTCGCCGACCTGGGGCTCTCGGTGCTGGCGCTGTGGGTGATCGTCGAATCGCTCGTGGTGACGAGCCTCGGGCTCGCGAGCCGCCTGTTCCTGCCCCACCTCCTCCTCGCCGAGGCGGCCGTCTTCGCGGCGGGAGTCGTGATGCTGAGGCGTCGCCGTGGCGCGGCCGTGCGGCGGCTCGTCGGGGTCGTGCGAGCGCGCGTCGCCGAGATCGCGGCGTGGTCGTTCACCGATCGCTGGCTCGTGAGCCTCGTGAGCGGGATGGCGATCCTGCTCTGCCTGCAAGAGTTCGGCCTGCCGACCGACAACTACGACTCGCTGGCGTATCAGCTTCCGCGGGTCGTGGAGTGGTATCAGCAGGGCACCTTTCTGACGCAGCCGGCGCAGTGGGAAGGATGGATCAATAGCTACTCGTACGCGTGGAACACCGTGTTGTTCCTGATGGTGGCGCCCGTCGGTCACGATCAGTTCGTCCTGCTGCCCAACCTTGCGGCCTGGCTCATGCTCGGTCTCGCGGTCTATGGCCTCGCGCGCCTCGGCGGCGGGTACCGGTCCGGCAGCCTTGCCGCTGCCGCGTTCGCGATGCTGATGCCGCTGAGCGTGATCAACGTGCACAGCGCGCACAACGACTTGCCGCTGGGGGCGCTGTTCCTGTCGAGCGTGTACTGGAGCCTTCTCGGGTGGCGAGAGCGGCGGCCCTCGTCCGCGCTGCTCGCGCTGGCGGCGGCCGGCATGATGCTGGGCACCAAGATGTCCGGAGTCGGCTACTTCGCGCTCCTGATTGGCCTCTGGACCTGTCTCGCGCTGCTGGCGCTGCGCGAGCGGGGGTTCGATCGAGCACTGTTCGCCGCCGTGTGGCGCCGGCCGGTCCTGGCCGCTCTCAGCCTGGCAAGCCTCGGGATCCTCGGAGCCTCGTGGTACATCAGAAATGCGCTCCTGACCCAAAACCCGCTCGGATTCGTCGAGGTGACCCTCTTCGGGTGGGTGGTCTGGGAAGGGTCCGTCACGCGAACGTTCGTCGCCCAGACCAACCTTCTCGGGAACTTCCGCCTCGCCGACTGGAAGCACTGGTCACTCCTGCTCCATGCCGTGCGCGACTACCCCGGGTGGCCTGGCATGATGCTGCTGGGGGGCGCGGTGTTCGTGGCGCGAGCCTGGAGGCGGCGTCGGGAGGAGCGGCAGACGATCGTGCTGGTGCTGGCGCTCTGCGTCGCCAGCCTGTATCTCTACGTCTCGGGTCCGTGGAGCGCCAAGGAACAGACGGCCCCCGACATCACCGCCTGGATGGGCCAGCAGATGCGGTACAGCTTCCCGTTCTGGGGGCTGCTGGCGGCGGCCGTCGGCGCGGTCATCCCGGTCCGAGCCTCCGGCCTGCTCGCCGTGGCGGGCATGGCGGCGGCTCTGGATGCGCTGTGGCACTCGGCGCTGTACACCGAGTTCTCGCATCGCCGCGCGACGCTCGTGTTCGTGGGCGGGACGGCGCTCGCCTACCTCGCGAGCAGCGCGCCGGTCCGGCGGGCCGCGCGCCGGCTCGGGGCGCGCGGCCGGTCGTTCGCGCGCCCGCGTCGCCTGGCGACGGCCGTCACCGCCGTGCTCCTGGTGTCCATCGTCGTGCTGGCGGTGTCGTGGGCGACATCGGACTCACGTCGGCGACGGCAGGCCATTCAGGCGTCGCGGTATGGGGGCGTCGGGCGCTTCATCGCGACCGAGCTTGATCCGGGGACGCGCATCGGGTTCTGGGAGACGGACCAGATACACCTGTTGTACGCGGGTGATCTGGGCCGACGGCTTCGGTACCTCGATCTCGACAGTCAGCCGAGCCGGCAGGCCATGCTGACGTACGTGCTGAGTCAGTCCGTCGACGTCGTGGCCGTGGGCCCGAAGTTCTGGACCGACGACCGGTCTCCCGTGTGGAGCTGGCTGGAGGACCAACCGACCGCATTCGTCCGTGTTCACGGCGGCGACATCGGGCGCGACGTGTTCGTGTACCGGCTGCTCCGCGATACCGATGTGAATCAGTCGAGTGCGCGTAGAGATCGGCCCTGAGCCCGTGGCGCAGTGGATCGGGGAACTCGCGTGCGCCCCCCGAGAACCTAGCTGCCCGCCGCGCGGTAACGCGCCAGATCGGCCTCGACCATCATCCGCACGAGCTCGGGGAACCGCACCCGGGGCGCCCATCCGAGCGTCTGCCTGGCCTTGGTCGCGTCGCCCAGCAGGGTGTCCACCTCGGCGGGCCGCTTCAGCGCTGGGTCGATCACCACGTACTCCTCCGCCTCCAGGCCGACGCACCCGAACGCCAGATCGAGAAGCTCCTGGATCGAGTGGCTCTCTCCGGTGGCCACCACGTAGTCGTCCGGCCTGTCCTGCTGGAGCATCAGCCACATGGCCTCGACGTAGTCGCCGGCGAACCCCCAGTCGCGTCGCGCGTCGAGGTTGCCGAGCCGCAGCTCCCGCGAGAGATTGAGCGCGATCCGCGCCACGCCGTCCGTCACCTTGCGCGTCACGAATTCGAGTCCCCGGCGCGGCGACTCGTGGTTGAAGAGGATGCCGCTGCAGCCGAAGAGCCCGTAGCTCTCGCGGTAGTTGACCGTGATCGCGTGGCCGTACACCTTGGCGACGCCGTACGGGCTGCGCGGATGGAAGGGGGTCTGCTCGTTCTGCGGCGTCGCGCGCACCTTGCCGAACATCTCGCTGGAGGAGGCCTGGTAGAACCGGATGGACGGATCGACCAGACGGATCGCCTCGAGCACGCGCGTCACGCCGAGGGCGGTAAACTCCCCGGTCAGGATGGGCTGGCTCCAGGAGGCCGGCACGAAGGACTGCGCCGCGAGGTTGTAGACCTCGTGCGGGCGCGCCTCCTCGAGCATGCGGATCAGCGAGAGCTGGTCGAGCAGGTCGGCCTGCCGCAGCTCCAGGCGGTGCCGGATGTGCTCGATGCGCTCGAAGTTGTCCCGGCTTGCGCGCCGCACCATGCCGAAGACGGTGTACCCCTTCTCCAGCAGGAACTCCGCGAGATATGAGCCGTCCTGGCCCGTGATACCGGTGATGAGCGCGCGCTTGTCGTCCATTGGTCCTCGTCAAGAGTAGCGCGGCGGCGTCCCGAGAGTGGTGGAAAAAGCGGATGGTCCAGCCACGACCTCGTCGAGAAGCGCCGAGACGTGCTCGGCCGTCTGCCGCCAGGTAAACTGCCCGGCCCGCTCGAGACCGCGGCGGCGCAGGTCCTCGCGGAGGTCGCGGTCCGTCAGCACGCGGTGCATGGCGTCCGACAGCTCGGTCGCATCGTACGGGTTCACGGTCACGGCCGCGTCTCCGGCGATCTCGGCCAGCGACGACACCCGGGACGTGATCACGGGGAGGCCACACGCCATGGCCTCGAGCACGGGGAGTCCGAACCCCTCGCCAAGCGATGGGAGGACGAGGCAGGCGGCGCGCCGGTAGAGATCTCGCAGGGTCTCCTCGTCCGCGTACTCGAGAAAGATGACGCTCTCGGCCAGGCCGAGCGTCTCCACCTGTTCGTAGAGGCTCCGGGTGTAGGCGGGCCAGCCTTCCCCACGGATGATGAGCCTCACCTGGAGCCGCCGGCGGAGGATCGCGAAGGCATCGAGCAGCCGGGGCAGGTTCTTGTGGGGCAACAGGTTGCCCACGTAGAGGAGGTACGGATCAGGACCCACGGATGGTTCGGCGCCATTGTCGCCGGGGGAGTACAGCGCAGGGTCATAGCCCGGGGAGACCACCGTGACCTTCTCTGGGGCAATCTCGAATCGCCGGATGACGTCGGAGCGCGTGCTCTGGGAGTCCGCGATCACCCGGCGCGAGAGGCGCAGGGCGCGCGGCACGAGGTGGCGGAAGTAATGCTGCTGCCGCGGGTACTCCGGGGGGAAGGAGAGCGGCAGGAGGTCGTGGACCACCGTGACCTGTGGGATCCGGCGGTCGAGGATCGCCTCGGGGATCGTGTTGAGGACAACTGGGTACCCACGCGCCCGGCATCGCATCCGCTGAACGGTCTGGAGCCAGAGCGCGCGGGCCACGTGGCCGCGCAGCCCCCAGTCGGGGCGCACCGCGGGGGTGATCGGGATCACCGGCGCGTGGAGGCCGTCGAGCGTGGCCGGGGCGGAGGTGTAGACGACGAGGTCGTCGCGGAGGCCGTCGAGGGCGCGGATGAGCTTGATGGTGTAGAGGCCGAGGCCCGTGGGGTGGTCTCCGATGATGGACGCGTTGACGGCGACCCGCGCTCCTGCCGTCATCGCCTTCGTCCCCCGGCTCCGGCCGGCGCGTCCGGGGCCGACAGCGATCGCGCCCTCGCCGCCCGCCGGTAGATCGCGGCCGTGCTGTCGACCATGGTCTGGAGCCCGAACTCCTTGAGCACCCGCCGGCGGCCTGCCTCGCCCATGCTCCGGCGCCGCACGGGATCAGCCAGCAGCGAGGCCACCGCCTCGGCCAGCGCTCCCGGGTCCTCGGCGGGGACGAGGAGTCCGGTTTCCCCGGGGATGACCACCTCGCGGTGGCCGGGCACGTCGGTGGCCACGACGGCCAGCCCGGCGCCCATGGCCGAGAGTAGGGAGAGCGGCAGCCCCTCCTTCTGGGAGCTGGCCACGTAGAGATCGAGGAGCGAGGAAACGCGTGCGGGCGCCTCGAGGAAGCCGGTGAAGATCACGTGCTGGTTGAGGCGGAGCTCCCAGGCGAGCCGCCGGATGCGCGCCTCCTCCCCACCGCCGCCCACGAGGATGAGCATCACCCGAGGGAGGCGATCCTTCAGGCGGTGAACGACGTGGAGCAGCACCTCGAGACGCTTCACCGGATCGAAGCGACTCACGCAGCCGATGACGGGATCGTCGGCGCCAAGGCCGAGGGACTCGCGGCGCACCGGCGACTCGCGGCCCGCGCGGTCGAATTCCTCGACGGCGATGCCGTTGACGACCACGGCGCTCTGCTCCGGTTGGAACAGGCCGAGGCCGAGCCCCTCGGACTCCTGCGCGGCCGAGACGTTGATGATGGTGTGTGTGCGGCGGGCGAGCCGGCGCTCGAGGCCGAGGTAGAGCGGCTGGATCCAGCGGGGGTAGCTCGTGTAGTGGATGCCGTGGAAGGTGTGGATGGTGGGTATGCCGAGCCGATGGGCGGCCATGCGCCCGTGGAAGCCGGCGCCCTTGCCGTGCGTGTGGACCACGTCGATGGCGCGCTCTCTCAGCAGTCGCACGGTCGTGAGCAGCTGCCAGGGGTTGAGCTGCGGGATCGGCCGCTCCACGACCTCCAGCCCGAGCGCCTGGAACTGGTCGAAGACGAGGCCATCCCGCGGGGCGGCGATCACGACCTCGAACTCGTCCCTGGGGAGGTACCGGACGAGGTCGTAGACGTGCCTCGGCCCGCCACCGGGGATGGTCGAGACCAGGAGCTCCAAGACGCGGATGGGCCGCGTCATGGGCCGACCGCTCCGGGGGGGAGGCGGCACCCGAGGCCAGCCAAGCGGCACACGAGCTCGCCCATCGGCAGCAGTATATCAGTGGGTCGCAGTTTTTTGGCCCACCCGTAGTGGGGTGGTACGATGAAGACGCTGCCGTGAGCACCCTTTACAGACCCGAACCGGTTCCGATCGACGTGCCCGCCGAGCCCGCGGTCCGCCTGATCCCCCTGGGTGGTCTCGGCGAGATCGGCCTCAACATGATGCTGATCGAATCCGGCGACGACATCATCGCCGTGGACTGCGGCCTCCTCTTCCCCGACGACGAGATGCCCGGGGTGGACTACGTCATCCCGGACTTCACGTACCTCCGCGAGCACCGAGAGCGTTTTCGCGCCGTGGTGTTGACCCACGGACACGAGGACCATATCGGCGCGCTGTCCTATCTCCTGCGGGAGTTCGACGTCCCGGTCTACGGTACGCCGCTGACACTCGCCATAGCCCGACATCGGCTGACTGAGCTCGGCGCACTCGACCGGGCGGATCTGAGACCCTACGCGCCGGGCGACGAGATCCGGGCGGGCGGCTTCGTCGTGGTCCCGATCCGCGTCACCCACTCGATCGCAGACGGCATCGGACTGGCCATCGAGACCCCGGTGGGCACGGTCATCCACACCGGCGACTTCAAGCTCGACCCGCGCCCCGTGGACGCCGAGCAGCCCGACTACGCGAAGTTCGCGGCGCTGGGCGAGCGCGGGGTGCTCTGCCTCTGCTCGGATTCGACCAACGTCGGCCGGCCCGGGCGCACGGGATCGGAGACCGAGGTCGGTGAGGCGCTCGCGGGCCGCTTCGCCCAGGCGCCGGGCAGGATCCTGGTCGCCACCTTCGCCTCGCACATCCACCGAATACAGCAGGTGCTGAACCTGGCGCAGGCCGGGGGCCGGAAGGTCGCGTTGCTCGGCCGCAGCATGGTCGCCAACGTCGCCGTTGCCTCCGAGATGGGCTACCTCAAGGTGCCCGAGGGGCTCCTGGTCTCTCTCGATGACCTGGGCGGGCTCGCGGCGCAAAAGCAGGTGATCCTGTCCACAGGCAGCCAGGGCGAGACCCACTCGGCCGTGTCGCTGATCGCCGCGGGCGAGCACAAGTACGTCGAGGTCGGGCCGGGGGACCTCGTGATCTTCTCCTCGCGCGTCATTCCAGGCAACGAGCGCGTGATCGGGCGCGTCATCAACGCGCTCCTCCGCCGCGGCGCCGAGGTGCTCTGGGAGGATGTCGCCTTCGTCCACGTCTCGGGGCACGCGAGCGAGGACGATCTCAAGCAGATGATGGAGATGACGCGGCCGCGCTACTTCATGCCCGTGCACGGCGAGTACCGCCACCTGCTCCAGCACTCGCGGCTCGCCGAGAGCGTCGGGATCTCCAAGGACCGGATCTTCCTCGTCGAGGACGGGCTGGGCCTGGAGCTCTCGAAGTCCGGCGCGCGCGTGCTCGCAGGCTACCCCGCGGGGCGCGTGTTCGTGGACGGCAAGGGCATCGGCGACGTGGGGCAGGTGGTGCTGCGTGACCGCCAGCTCCTCGCCGAGGCGGGCATGGTCGTGGTGGCGCTGACCGTGGACAAGATCACGGGCTCGGTCGTCGCGGGACCCGAGATCGCCTCCCGCGGGTTCGTATACATGAAGGAGTCGGAGGAGCTGATGGAGGAGGTCAAGCAGGCCGTCCGCGAGGCGCTGGCGGCGCGCCAGGAGCCGGAAGTGATCGACCGCGAGCTGATCGGCGCCGTGGTGCGGAGCGCCGTCCGCCGCTTTATCAACCAGCGCTTCGACCGCAAGCCGGTCGTGATCCCGCTGGTCCTGGAGGTCTGATGGCTTCACCTGCAGCCGAACGGTCCGCCGTGGCCACCCCCGCGCCGAAGGGCGACGGCGCCGCCCGCGCGGCGCGCAAGGACAACCGGGAGCAGGGACGCTGGGTGCGGGAGGTCAAGGGCATCCTGGCGCTCGCCCTCTCGGGCTTCGGCTTCGTGGCGCTCTACGCCTTCGACCCGACGCTGCACCTGCTCGACCAGACGAGCCCCGTGGGCCCCGTCGGCGTGTGGCTCGGCTGGGTCTTCTTCTGGGCCTTCGGCTACGCCGGCTACCTCTTTCCGATGGTGCTGGCGGGCTACGGCGCCTCGGCCTTCATCCGCTCCCGCATGGTGACGGGCTGGCCCGCTGCTGTCGGCCTCGCTCTCCTCCTGATCAGCGTGACGGGAACCCTCACGCGCATGTCCGACACACTGTCGGATCAGCGCATCCACAAGGGTGGCGTCCTCGGCTGGGCCGTGTCCGAAGCCCTCCACGTCTCCGTCGGCAGCGTGGGCACCTGGATCATCCTTCTCGCCATCATTCCGGTCGCGGTGCTGTTCATCACGCGGGTGTCGCTCCGCGTGATGTCGCGCGCCACCGGACACAGGCTCTCGGGACTGCCCTTCTTCCGCGGCAAGAAGACGGCGGGCCCGGCCTCCCGATCCGCCGCCGCCCGCCTCGATCCCGCCGTCGAGCCCGACGAGCCCGTTGTGCCGCCTCGACTCGTCGTCAAGGAGCCGGCCAAGCTCAAGGCTTCGCTCGTCGAGAAGGGGCTTGCGTGGCAGGAGACCTTCGACTTCGGCAAGGGCGGCGCCCGGGCATTCCAGCTGCCGTCCGTGGGGCTACTGCAGCCCCCTCCGGCATCGGAGCTCAAGCGCACGCGTGAGGAGCTCGAGGCCAACGCGCAGACGCTCAAGAGGAAGCTCGAGGACTTCGGCGTCACCGGGCACATCGTCCAGGCGAGCCCAGGACCTGTCATCACCTCCTACGAGTTCGAGCCGGCGGCCGGCGTCAAGGTCAGCCAGGTCGTCAACCTGGCCGACGACCTGGCGCTGGCCATGAAGGCCGCGGCGGTCCGCATCATCGGGCCCATCCCGGGGCGCGGCACGGTCGCCGTCGAGGTGCCGAACCCGCAGATCGCCACGGTCTACCTGCGGGAGATCCTCGTCTCGCCGGAATTCGTCGAGTCCAAGGGCAAGCTGCCGCTGGCCCTCGGCAAGGACACCACGGGCAACCCGGTGGTCGCGGATCTGACGGCGATGCCTCATCTCCTGATTGCCGGCTCGACAGGCAGCGGCAAGAGCGTCGGGCTCAACACGATGATTTGCTCGCTGCTGTACAAGGCGACGCCCGCCGACGTGCGATTTCTCTTGATCGACCCCAAGCGGCTCGAGCTCGGCATCTACGAGAGCATCCCGCATCTCCTGGCGCCCGTTGTGACCGACGCCAAGGAGGCTTCGGCGCGGCTCAGGTGGATCGTCGGCAAGATGGACGAGCGCTACAAGGCACTCCAGGCCAAGGCCGTGCGCAACATCGAGGGCTACAACAAGGAAGTGCCGCCCGAGGAGAAGCTGCCGTACTGGGTCGTCGTCGTGGACGAGCTGGCCGACCTCATGATGGTCTCGGCGGGCGCCGTCCAGAATTCCCTGGTGCGCCTGGCGCAGATCGCGCGCGCCGTCGGCATCCACCTCATCATCGCGACCCAGCGGCCGTCCGTCGACGTGGTCACGGGTCTCATCAAGGCCAACTTCCCGACGCGCATCGCCTTCCAGGTCGCCTCCAAGGTGGATTCTCGCACGGTGCTCGACGGCAACGGGGCGGAGCAGCTGCTGGGGCGCGGCGACATGATCTTCGTGCCTCCCGGGGCCTCGCGGCAGATGCGCGTGCACGGCTCCTGGGTCGCCGACAACGAGGTCAAGGCCGTCTGCGAGTTCCTGCGCAAGCAGGGCGCGGCCGTCTACGAGAAGGTCGAGCTGCCGGTGATCGAGGAAGAGGGTGGCGACGGCGGCGAGGACCGGGACGACGTGTACTGGGACGCGGTCACGCTCGTGGTCTCGCAGCGCGCGGGCTCGATCTCCTTCCTCCAGCGGCGCCTCGGGCTCGGCTACCCGAAGGCGGCGCGCTTCATCGACATGATGGAGCAGGACCGCATCATCGGTCCCGGCCAGGGCGCCAAGCCCCGCGAGATCCTGGTCGGCCCCGAGTACCTGGCGAAGCGGGGGAAGTAGTGCGCTTCGCGCTCCCGATGCTTGCGCTCCTCCTGCTGCCGGCGGTCGCGGCGGCGCAGGAGCTGGAGCAGGTGGTGGACGGGATCGAGGCGACGTACGGCAAGATGACCGACCTGCGGGCTGACTTTTCCCAAGTGGCGCGGAACAAGAGCCTGGGGCAGGACATCAAGGCCGAGGGCACGGTGTATTTGAAGAAGGGCGGCAAGATGCGCTGGGATTACAAGAGCCCGTCGCCCCAGCAGATCGTGTCCGACGGCACGTACCTCTGGGTCTACACCCCCGAGCTCAACCAGGTCAACAAGGGCGATGCGCCCAAGGCGTTGGCTGGGCCGGCGGGGAGCTTTCTCCAAGGGCTCGGCAAGGTGCGCGAGGAGTTCTCCGTGCGCTTCCTGAACCCGGCCAACAAGACGGACGCCTCCGGCCGGCCCGTCCTCGATCTCACGCCCAAGAAGCCGACGCCGCTCCTGACGCGGCTCGTGCTCACGCTCGACCCAAAGGAGAATTACATCGTCCGCCAGGCCGTGCTCTACGACCAGCTCCAGAACACGGTGACGATGTCGTTCAACCGGGTTCTCGTCAACCCCGGCCTCAGTGATACCCTCTTTGCGTTCACGCCGCCCAAGGGGACGGCGGTCGTCCCGCTCGAGTTCCGATAGGAGGAGTGCGGAAAGATTATGGCCGCGGAAAACAGCTTCGACATCGCGTGCAAGGTGGACATGCAGGAGGTCGCCAACGCCGTCAACCAGGCCAAGCGGGAGGTCGAGACCCGCTACGACCTCAAGGGATCGAAGAACGAGATCCTCGAGGAAAAAATGGACCTCGTGCTGACCTCCGCCGACGACATGAAGCTCAAGGCCGTGCTCGACATCCTCCAGTCCAAGCTCCACCGCCGCGGCGTCGACCTGAAGGCGCTCACGATCAAGGACCCGGAGCCCGCGGCGGGCGGCACCGTGCGCCAGCGGATCACGCTCCAGGACGGCATCCCCATGGAGAAGGCCAAGGAGATCGTGCGCCTCATCAAGGACTCCAAGATCCGCGTCCAGGCCTCGATCCAGGAGAAGCAGGTGCGGGTCTCGGGCAAGAACCGCGACGACCTCCAGGCCGTCATCGCGCTCGTCAAGTCCAAGGACCTGGGCGTCGCGCTCCAGTTCACGAACTACCGCTCCACGTAGTCAAGGGCTCTTCGCCGCGGCTTGGTCAGTCGCAACAGCCTGCGGAGACGCGGAAGGTAAAGTTACCTTCCGTGACGTGGGTGTCCACCGAGAGCACGCGCCACTTGACGCGGTAGATGCCGGGCCCGAGCGGCTTGAGCGGCACCTGGAGCATGGCCGGGCTCGCCGGGTCCACCCGCGCGGGGCCCCTGTCCACGCGCTCACCGGCTTGGTTCACCACCTCGAGCGTGCTGAAGGCGGACTCGATTGCTTCCGTGAACCACACGCGCACCTGCGAGGGCGCCGCCTTGACGGTGCTGCCCACCCGCGGCTCGGCCCGCTCGAGGACGGCGTGGCTCCACGCCACGCCGACCCCGAGCAGGAGCGCCGTCAGAGCGACAGCCGCGCCAAGCTCCCGCATGCTCACCACGTGAAGAGCGGCCGCCCGATCGTCGCGGGGGGAAGGTCGTCGAGGAAGAAGTGGATCTGGCCGCGGATGCCCACGTTCTTGCCCGTGCGCTCGTTGATCGGCACGACTGGTTCCAAGCCGGTACCATACACCTCTAGCCTCCGGCACTCAAACTTGTTCCGCGGAGCGCGGTTTGACTCACCATGACGCCGTGTGGGATCATAAAGGCGCGTCATGAAAGTCCATTTCACCACTCTCGGCTGCCCCAAGAACCAGGTCGACTCCGAGTTGATGCTGGGCATGCTTGCCAGGGAAGGCCACGAGATCACGGATGCCGCCGAGACGGCCGACTGCCTCGTCGTCAATACCTGCGCTTTCATCGACCGCGCGCGCGAGGAATCGGTCCAGACGATTCTCGAGCTGGCGCGCGTGAAAGAGACGGGCCGCGCGCGGGCGCTCATCGTGACCGGGTGTCTCACCCAGCGCTACGGCGGTGAGATCCTGAGCGAGATCCCCGAGATCACCGCCATCCTCGGCACCTCCGAGCTCGACCGGATCGTGGATCTCGTCAACCAGGCGGACGGCAGGCAGGACTGGGTCACGAGCGCGCCGCCGGGCTATCTGTACGACTCGAAGACTCCACGGCTGCTGACGTCGAGGGTGCCCTACGCGTACGTGAAGATCGCCGAAGGCTGCGACATGGGCTGCACCTTCTGCGCCATCCCCCAATTCCGGGGCGCTCACAGGAGTAGACGCCTCGCCGACATCGTCGCCGAGGTCGAGGGGCTGGCGAGGCAAGGCATCCAGGAAGCCATCCTCGTCTCCCAGGACACGCTTGCCTATGGCCGCGAGCTGCCCGGCAACGGCGACATCGGCGATTTGCTCCTCGCGCTCTCCGACACGCGCATGCCGTGGATCCGGCCCATGTACCTCCATCCCGCGCACGTGAATGATCGCCTGGTGGACAAGTGGCGGCGCGCGCGCGTCGTGCCGTATCTCGATATGCCGGTGCAGCACGGCGACGACGCGATTCTCCGCGCGATGCGCCGCGCGGTGACGGCGGGGCGGATGAACGAGATCGTCGCGCAGTTCCGCGAGACCATACCGGGCGTCACGATCCGCACGACGGTCCTCGTGGGCTTTCCCGGCGAGACGGATGCCGCCTTCGACAACCTCCTGTCCTTCGTCGAGGACGCGGCCTTCGACCGGCTGGGTGTCTTCACCTACTCGGTCGAGGAGGGCACCCCGGCGGCAGCCATGCCGGACCAGGTGCCCGCGGACGTGATGGCGGCGCGCGCGCACCAGGTGCAGGACCTTCAGGATAGGCTCGCCTGGGAGCGTCAGAAGGCGCTCTACGGTACGATGCAGACCGTCCTGGTGGACGGCACGAGCGCCGATCCCGCATTCCCCTTCGAGGGGAGGACGGCGGGACAGGCGCCGGAAATCGACGGGGTCGTCTACCTCCGCGATCCCAAGCTCAGCCCCGGACGCTTCGCAGAGGTCCGCATCGTCGAAGTGGACGGCTACGAGCTCGTGGGGGAATAGCCGATCCGCATCGCGGACCGCCTGGCCTTCGGTATCGCCAGCGCCGCGGGCGCCGGCTACTTCCCCGTTGCGCCGGGCACCGCCGGCAGCCTGGTGGCGGCCGTCGCGCTCTGGCTCATCCCGTTCTCTCAGGTCGGCATCTGGGCAGCGCTGGCAGCGGTCGTCGCCGTCGGCATCTGGGCCTCGCACCGCGTCGAGGAAGTGCTCGGGCGCAAGGATCCCGGCGTCATCGTCATCGACGAGGTGGCGGGCATGATGGTGGCGGTCCTGTTCCTGCCGCGTACCCTCGGTGTTCTCGCCTGCGCATTTCTCCTCTTCCGGTTCTTCGACATCTGGAAGCCCTTCCCGGCGTACGAGTCCCAGGGCCTGCGGGGCGGCTTGGGCGTCGTGGTGGACGACCTGATCGCCGGCGTTTACACCCTCGTGCTGATCATGGGCGCGCGGATGCTCTTCGGGTGGCCTCGGTGAGCCCGGCTCATGTGCTGACGGTCGCGGACGGCGCGGTCGACGACCGAGCGGCCCGTGACCTAGCGCGCGCGCTGGCCGCAGAGGGCATCCCGGTCGCGTCGCGCCAGGTGGTGGACCCGAGCGAGGCCGCGCTCGAGCCCGCGCTGCGCGGCCCGCTCGAGGGCGGCGGGCTCACGGTCGTGCTCACAGAGCCCGGCGGCTCGGGGGGTGAGCTGGTGCCCCGCGTGGTCGCGCGCCTCACGGGCGCGCGGCTCGTCCTCAACGAGCGGCGCCTGGCGCTGCTCGAGGCCTCCTTCGCTCAGCGCGGCCGCGCCATGCCGAGGCGGCTCGACAGGCTCGGGCTCTTGCCCAAGGGCGCCCTGCTTCTGCCGTCGGCGCCCGACGGCTGGGACGGCTGGTCGCTCGCGGCGAAGAACGGAGTCCTCGTCGTCCTGCCCCTGGGCTCGCCACACCTCGGGAGCATGGTGAGCGACTTTCTCAAGGCGCCGGCCGGACTCGAAGCGGCGGAGGCGCTCGTCCAGCGCGTGCTCCTGACGACCGGACTCGAAGCGGCGGATGCCGAAGCGCGCGTCGGCGCGTGGCTTGGCAAGGAGGGCGACGTCACCGTCTCCTGCGTGCCCGCCGAGGGCGACATCCACGTGCGCCTGCTCGGGCGCGGCGCCACGCGCGCCCTGGCCGAGGCCGCGCTGGCGCCGGTCGAGACCGAGGTGCGCGCGGAGCTCGGCGTCGACTGCTACGGCCGGGACGACGACCTCCTCGAGGCGGTTGTCGGTCGGCTCCTCCTGGAGCGGGGGTGGACCGTCTCGCTTGCCGAGTCGTGCACGGGCGGGCTCCTCGGCCACCGGCTGACCAACATCGCGGGCTCGTCGCGCTACGTCGAGCGCGGGGTCATCGTCTACTCGAACCGCGCCAAGGAAGACCTCCTCGGCGTTCCCGAGCCGCTCCTGCGCGCCCACGGCGCCGTCAGCGCGGCCGTCGCCGAGGCCATGGCGACGGGCGTCTGCCGCATCTCGGGCTCGCCCTGCGGCTTGGCCGTCACGGGCATCGCCGGCCCCGACGGCGGCAGCGCGGAGAAGCCCGTCGGTACGGTCTACATCGGCTGCGCGACACCGGCCGGCGTCGAGACGCGCCGTTGCCGCTTTACCGGCGACCGCGTGGCCATCAAGTGGCAGGCCTCGCAGACGGCCCTCGACATGCTGCGCCGCCGGCTGGTGCGCTGACGCCGCGGGCCTTCGTCGCCGTCCTCCTGGACGAGCAGACCAGGCGCGCCGTCGCCGCGCAGATCGACCGCCTGCGCCCGCTCTCCAAGGTCGTTGCCTGGGTGCCGCCGCACAACCTCCACCTGACGCTCAGGTTCCTCGGCGACCAGACGGAGGAGCGGCTGGCGGAGGTGGTGCCGGCTCTCGAGGAGGCCGCTTCGGGCGTGCCGACCTTCACGCTGAGTCTCAAGGGGCTCGGCGGCTTCCCCGGCCTCGACTACCCACGCACCCTCTGGGTGGGCGTCTCCGAGGGCGTGCAGGACGTGCAGCGGCTGCAGGCCCACGTGGCCGAGGCGCTCGGGAGGCGGGGCATGCCGATCGAGGCCCGCGCCTGGCAGGCGCCCGTCACCATCGGCCGGGGCCCCGAGGAGAAGGGCGGGGGCCGGGAGGG
>ORMF010511780.1_pt1 | contig 14859 bp, 6 predicted proteins | sample 1779871 | NCBI WGS metagenome assembly ORMF01 (sample SAMEA104232316, study PRJEB22302) | groundwater metagenome | biome: forest; feature: aquifer; material: groundwater | place: USA | collected 2011-08-07 | depth 5.4 m | reverse complement strand
TTGTCCGCAACATCGCGATCGACCGTTTGTCTTGACAGTTGGATCGACATATCCGCATAAACGATTGGCGTTGGTCTATGAGGCGCTTGCACAGCTGGGCAGTGATGGGATGATCATCGATTGGGTTCATGTGGGACCCACAGAAGTTCTCTCGGAGCGATTTTTTCAAGGCCTTCAGCAGCAGGAGGCGGCCCGAAGCGGTGACTCTTCGTGGGTCCAACCTATTGGCTATCAGTCAGACGACGCTCTGGCTGGATGGTATTATCATTCGTTAGCCTTTCTGTACCCGAGTCAGGTGGGTAGTGAAGGGTATGGACTACCCGTGGAAGAGGCATTGGCGTGCGGCGCATTCGTTATCACTACACCGGTTCCTTCCCTGAAGGGCAAAAACTTGGAATCATGCCCACAACTTGTTATGATAGAAGAGTCGGGAAAACTTTTGGAAACAGTGGTAGAGCAACTCAAGAAGCGATTTGCTCATCCACAACCATGCGTACCGTGGGAATTCTCCGATCACGGTTGGCAGGCAAATGCGCAACAAACATTGAGAGTCTATCGTGACGTCATTTCTTAATCTTTATATAAATCATATGAACAAAAAAGTGTTGGCGACTACTGGAGTGGTTATTGTGATCGCCGGAGGGGTTGGGCTCTGGTGGATGAATAGTCGAAAGAGTGTTTCTGAGCCTACTTCACCACTATCCAGTACTCCCGCAGTCACACAACCCGTCCCTGTTGTCGTTTATACCCCGGTTGAGCAGTACCAGCAAGAGCTTGCATCGATTAAGCTTGAATACGAGGCATCAACAAGCGCTGTTGGCGTTACGACCCAAGCAAGGGTTGAAAAGAGGCAAGAATGGCTCACCGCGCTTCAAAAGACACTGGAACGGGTCATGCGGCTGTCAGTCCCAGAGGAATCCCGCGAAATCCATCAAAATCGGATTATTGCCATCTACGCATTAGTTGAAGCACTTCAGGGTACGTCGGTTACTATTGCATCGGTAACGCAATATGAAACCGCGATTGTGGCGTTGTGGAAATAATGTGATAGAAAAGTACTATAAACATTGCCTTTGTTCAAAGCTCGGTTTTGATCATCGGGTTTTGATCATCGGACAGTCCTCGCTCAAAAATCAACATCCGCCGCGTTCGTATAATATAAAGGAGAAATAGAAAACACCCTCGGTCATTTGACCGAGGGTGTTTTCTCGCAGTTCGGGTTTTGGGATCCCCCTCACCCCCTGCCTACCGGCAGGCAGGTAACCCTCTCCCCATAGTAGGGAGAGGGAACAGTTTGGAAGCCTATCTCTTGGCTCCGCTGTAGGAGATGGCCCGCATCACATCCCATTCTGCTGAGAGGGATGGATTTTTCTTGAAGATCGATTTGAAGCTCACGATGGCAGCTTTTTCACTGCCCGTGTTACGCACCTCGTTGCGTAACCCATAAGCCATTATGTTGATGGCCGCCGAATCATTAGCATTCGCCACTACGGCATCCCGCTTGTAGACCTTCTTGAATTTGACCTTGGCTTTTGCTTCGGCGTCGGCATTGGTTTCCGACGGGAATCGGCCATTGGCGATCTTCAAGACATCCGCCCAATCTTCAGCAGTTTCTGGCATTTGTCCGTATGCCGCGGCATAGCTCCCCAGGACCCCTGCGCGTTCGCCCTCACCGAGCTTTAGGGTGGTGGAGGTGCCGAGCCCAATGAAGAGTTGCATGCGAGTTTCTTGGGAGTTTGAAAGATCTAGTCCCTTCCCAATTTTACTCACCAGTGTGTCAGCGTTTGTCAGAGCTGATTCACTCACGCCTTTATTCGTGAGGCTGGCTACAGACTCAGCGTCTCCAAGGAAGATGACTCCACTTTCGGCAACAATGAGTTCAAGTTGCGCCGCTCTCTTTTGCGCAGTGGTCGGTTCTGCGGCCTTTGTTTCTGCGGGTTTTTGTACAACAGGGGTTGTTGCAGCGGGGGTTGTGGCCGCTGGTGTGGTTGCCGCGGGGGTTGTCGATCCAGTTGTAGTTCCCCCGGTTGATCCCGATGATCCGGACGATCCGCTACTGCCTCCACCACCGGTGGCCACAGTGGCAACCAAGACAACAGACAGGGGACTCGTTCCCACCGAAGTGTTTCCAGCGGTATCTTGGGCGATCAGCTGATATTTGTAGGTTCCACCAGCTGCGGGGAATGGTCCGTTATCCACGAATGTCTTGGCGCCCTTGCCAACAGTCCCATGTGCTGTGTCTCCGCTAATGAGTGAGGCGAGTGGCTTGTAGTTTCGGTAGACCAAGATGTTCGCAAGGTCGGCGTCAGTGGGATCGGTCCAGGTGACGGTGATTTTTCCGTTGGCGCTTGTGCCCGCCACGCCGGTCACATTGCCCGGGGGGTTGGTGTCCCGAGCTCCACCACTACTGGACGTAACTGGTGCGTACACGATGGCGAAGCTCGTAAAATGACTTGTTTTCCCGGAAATTTTGTTATTGTCTGGATCCACAGTAAATCCACCCTCCACCGGTACATAAGCCGCTTTTTCGGGCGAGTAGTAGACGAGCTTTAAGTCACTTTCAGAAACCCCAGATGGCATTTGACTCACAAGGGCTGTGTAGTCAAATTCGAGATCAGCAGTGCCTGTTAAGTCTTTGACCGTGCTGGTTCCACTAGACGTTGTCTTGCTGGCAGAGACTTCAAAGCTGGCATCGCCCAATGGTTTGAGCGTATCGGTGTCTGGCGCTGTAAAACTTTTTCCGACATCCACTTTCACCGTGTCGGCACTCGCAAGCACCCCCGGCGGAGCAACAACTTTTATCCCGGTGTTATCGCGGTCATCAACCGTTCCGCCCGTAGCGGCATCCAGAGAAGTACTAGCTGAAGTTGATGTTTTTGTGTTGTCAGCAGTGAGGGTAATATTTTTCCCGGTTTGGTCCGCTGTCGTTACCGTGACCGTTGCTCCAGTGGTTTTGGCATGCAAGGGCGCTGCGGCTTTAACTGTCCATGATCCTGCGTCCACTGATAGGGTGTACGAACCGCTTTGGGCGTCAATCGTGGAGGTAACCGTGGTGCCATCCGCATTAACACCGCTCACGGATCCCTCGGTGGCCTTGGTGGTGCCATCGGATTTAAAGATGGTTCCAGAGATAATATACGGCGCTTTTTTAATTGCCAATTGATCAGGACTGGTTCCGCCAAAGTCATAGTTGGCGGTGTTAGCGGAGACCGCTACGCTTTTGCCAGACTCTTGGGCAACATACTGGGCTTTGGAAGTGCTGACCGTGTACGTCCCGGCTTTGGTTGCAAGTGAGTAATTGCCGCTAGAGTCCGTAGTGGTTGTCTGGACGAATCCCGCACTGTCTTTGGCAGTGATGAGCGCTCCGGAGACGTTAGCGCTGCTCGTGTCTTTGACATTGCCGCTCAATGTCACGAGGTTCACGGCCGAGAGGTTCACCGTGGCCGTGCTGCCAGTAGCGACTGTACCGCTAAATTTTCCTCCACCAAAGACATCCACAAAGTAGTTATAGGTCCCTTGTTTAGCAGTCATGGTGATGTTTGTGCTCAAGTCTTTCATCGACTTGCTGATGCGGGTGAATTGGTCGTCACTCTTTTTAACTTCCACAAAGCCTTGCATGGTGGATGTGCCGCCGGTGAAGGCAAAGGTGATCGTGCCCGTGGTCCCGGAATCAACATTCGCCGTATTGGTTGCATCTGTGGTAATTGTTTTGGTTGTGCTTAATTCACTACCGTTGCTCCAGGTACTCACCCGATAGGTCGCGTTTCCTTTTACTTTCGCGCTGTACACACCACTTGAATTTGTGGACAATGGTCGGGAGATCCCGCCACTGACTGGACGATTGTTGGTGCTGTCCCATTCCACCACATTAACCTGAATAGTGGCCTGTGCTGTCCCACCCACAGTCACGGTTCCGGTTAAGGTGTAGCAGGTTCCGGTGGAAGGAGAGATATTCTGGTTGGCCATGCTTTCGGTGGAAACAACCACAGTTTTCGAGAATGTTCCACACATGTCGGTTTTATCCGGTGGGAGTTCGCTTTTGACTGTCCAGGTTCCAGCATCAACGAAGATGGAGTAGCTCCCATCGCCACTGGTGCCGCCATTGGCCATAGTACCATTCGCGTCTGTGGCAAAGATTGGTGCGTATTTAATACCATTACCGCTCGAGTCAAGCACCTTCCCGGAGATCGTGTAAGCGCCTTTCTTCACCTTAATGACTAATGGATTACTGCCATCAATTTTCTTGCCTTTATAGAAGTTACCGTCGGACCGGACATCAATGCTGCCAAACACCGGCGGGAGTCCATCCTTGAATACGCCAAGTTCGTACGTCCCATACTCCGACACATTGAGTGTGAATGCTCCTTTGGTGGCCGTGTTATCATCCGTGGTGGTACGGGCTGACGAGCCAAACACTTGGGCGTGCATGAACACATCGATATTGCCCAAACCAGACGTGCCGTCGGTGACCGTGCCGGTCACGGCTTTATCAGCAGCGGCAAACGTAAAGGTAATTGTTTTGGTGGCCGCATCAATTGTGACACCAGGTGGGGTCATGAAGCCACTGCTAATCGTTGGAGTGCCTCCAACGCCACGGACGTTAATGTTGACCGGTGGTGGTGGCACACCAGGCAGAGCCTTTTCCCTTCCGGACGATGTTCCTTTTGGTCTAGCTGGGCCAACGCCGATAAACCAGTTGCCATTGGCATTCAAACGCAGGGTGTAGCCAGCCGGATCCGGAGTGTTCACGCCAGTGAGTGTTTTTACGACAAATGGGCCAGGGCCGCCGGCAAAGATGTCAAGGTCGTTTCCGGCAAAATTGAAGTTTGCTGGTGATAATTTGACTGTCAGCGCCACCGTTGAGCCGGCCGTGGCTGCAGTGAGCACAATATTTTTTGTGGCTGTTGGCGCGCTACTATTGACACAGATGGGCTCTGGTGACATTTGTCCAAAGTAATCAACACTTCCCAAGGTAACAGACGGCTCGGTGCCCAGTCCATAGCAACCATCCGGCAGACTGGAGTACACCACCCCAGCGTCTCCCGCAATTGCGGTGCCATCAGCCGCCGTGGTAATACCATTCGTGAGGGTGAGCGTCTTGCCCATTGGGCCCCCAGGGCCTCCGCCAAAGATGTTTACGGTGCCGGTTGCCCCAGCAGTGCCGGTGACGGCCGTTCCGGCATAGACTTTGAGCGTGATCGTATTAGATCCGCCGGCCATAATATAGTATGGCATGCTGGTTTTGTTGGCCAGCACTGATCCAGATCGCGTAATATTAATGCCAAGCGTATACCCACCAGTTTCCGGACCTTTCGGAATAGAAGGATTAACGATTTTTTTGAGATCAATGGTGTAGTAGTCTCCGGCTCCTGGCGTTCCACCGGTGATGGCCAGTTTGACAGTAACAGTTCGCGCTGCTGTATCCACCGCCACCCCATCCGTGTCGTAGGTGTTGTCGAATGTGACGGTGCCGTTTCCACCCATGTTAAAGTCGTCTTTGGATGGAGATTTCGTGTCTGGCGCGGCATTGGTAATGGTTGTTCCACTGGGGAACGTCAGCACCACCAGGTCGCCGTTTTGCAGGGAATTATTCGCATTAAAGTTGACCTGGAATACATTAGAGTCTTGGCTCGCCATTGAGTTGAATGGCCAGGCTCGATCAGCTTGCCCCATCGCAGCTTGCTCGGCGCTAAATGTGCCAAATCCTTGCGGCTTGAATTGCCCGCCGATTGTTGCTCCAGCGCCGCCACCCGCGCCACCCGCGGATGTGCCGACTCCTGCCACCGGAGGGCCAAACATCCCTTGATCGCCGAACGATCCAAACGTATTCTTGCTATTTTCGACCCTGCCTTTGAGCACATTGGCTGAACCAGCGGTCACAACCGGGTTGCCGGATAAATCGGCAATCAAGCTGCTAGCAGTAATGCGGAATTCATCTCCCGCGGCCAGACCCGTATACCCCTCAAAGGAGATGGAGGAGCCCTTACTGTCGTAATTGATGGGGAGGGTGGTGATGCTGATCGTGGAAGTGGAGGGCGTAATGCGCTCTAACGTCCAGTTGGCATTTTTGAGCACACTGGCGGCAAAGTTACTGTCTGCCGCAGTGTCGTGGTTCATAGGCTCAGTAAACGAGATGTAGCACTTAAAGTCATCACAACGCGCTTCTTTGAGTTTTGGTTGAGCTGAATCCGCATCTCCCGTGGTGTACGTATACGTTCTGGCCGCTGCTAAAGCGTTTCCGGGAGCATCCTTTACTCCCGTGCCAAAGGTAACTGTATAGGTGGTGTTGGGAATCAGCACGGTGTCAGGGATAATGGAGGCTGAATTATTTCCTGGATCATACTTAGCAGAGATATTCACCGCTGTTGCTCCGCTTTGCAATGTGATGTTCGTGCTGCTCATCGTGCTAAAATCCATTGGTTCGTTAAAGCCGAATTCGAAGGAACCGACGTTTACCGCTACGCCGGTTGATCCATCAGAGAGCGAGGGGTAGATCGTTGGCGCGGTGCTATCAGCGCTGCCGCTCACCGAAAATGTGTTGCTAAAGGCAATTTGCGCAGCCTGGTCTGGCGAGCGCATAGTCATGCCCTGCGTATTTTTTACCGATCCCAACACGCGCACCTCGTAGTCACCAGCTGCGAGTTGAGCCGAGGGCGTGACGGTAACAAAACGGTACTCGTTGTTGTCAATAGTCACACTAATGGTTTTATCCGTAAAGGTCCCGGTGCTCTCTCTTTTCACCAATTTTATGGAACTGGTAGAAATGCTCGTGGTGTCCATGCCTTCATTAAATTCCACCGTTATCTTAATGTTAGGGGTAACACTGTTACCCGAGCTGGGATTCATGGATTTTACGAACGGAGGCAGATACTGACCCCCTTGGCCAAAATTAGTGGTAGCTGTGCCAGCGCTAAACATGGCCCCCTGTGTGGTGAAAGAAAGCATGTGTCCTCCGCCGGGACGGGAGCCTTGGAGAGATGCGCCAGTGCCGCTGGTTATTGCCTCCGTAATGACGAGTGTGTAGTTTGTGTTGGCATCAAGAGCAGCGGTGGGAGAAAAGAGGATGACATTGGTATCTTGAGGCGGGATGGTGGAGCACCCGGCTGCTGCTTGATTGGCGCAGTAAAGCGCCTGCCCGGCCACTTTTGTCGCACCCGCATCCGCAGTTTTATAGAGATAGACATTACTGCCAGCATTGGACGCATCCGTATCATTAATAGTCCCGGCATTCATGGCCATGTTGATGCCAATACGAATTTTTTCGTTGATAGCCACGCTCATGCTGTTTGGCGGCGGGCCAGAGAAGAGAATGGTCGGCATGCCGCCTCCTCCGCCTCCACCACCAAAGCTGCATTCCCCTGGGTTTAAGGTGATATCAATCCCTGTCAGGTTCGAGCTAAGAATAGTTGCCTGTCGTTTGTTCTTACAATAGGTGGATTTGTAGGCAGCAAAGTTGAATGAATTGCTGTTGGGGAGCCCAGACACCGTGTACGTTCCATCTCCTGCGGTGTTGACGGCTGCAGTGGCAAATCCTTCCACATACACTTTTGCTGATCCCAGATTGGCCAGACCTCCTGATTCATTTGCTTTAATGGTTCCGATAACGGTTCTGAGTCCTGCTGCTGCGGTTTTCATGGTAAATGGTGTGCTTTTGCAAGCAGCGGCGCTGGTGGGCCCAGGGGTGGCGCAGGAGAATTTGACATTGCCCGGTGAGCCGGCGGTTTTATCACGAGCTGTGAGGTAATATTGAAGGCTTCCTCCGGCCGCTGGGACCGAAGCAGCAGGGATGGTGAATTTGAATAAATTTCCCGTCACATTCACCGCATCCACCGACGATTCTGCAGACAGGAGGTTTGCGCCGTAGAAGAGTTTGATGTACGCCGGAGCAGTGCCGAATTCGTTGGCGAGCGTTTGATCATCCTGGACAACCGCATGAACAATGGCATCAGCCGATGCTTGTGCCGCAGACACTTGGGTATGGTCAATGAACGGAGGATTGATGTCGGTAACAGTATCGCTGGTCACCGAAAAACCTGTGGAGCAGACATAGCGGTTGATGGTTGCCATCACGAGCAAACAGGCCTTATACGTTGCGCCGCTCCATATGGCCCCCGCGCTATCGGTGGCCATGTTCTGGGGGACAACAAATTGATTCTGTTGGAATTGTCCAAAGAATCCGCGATCTTGGCAAGCATTGCCGGCGCATCCGGTGGTTTGGACCGTGCTGGAGACCGCGAGATTTGCAACCGGAAGAATATAAAGTTTTGTGCCTGTAAATCCTGCTGGCTGCTGCGCTGCTGGCGTCCAGGAGACTCGGAAATCGCGGCCGTCGATTCCAGGGCCCGTGGTATCAGTATCTGCCCCAGCCACCATTGATACCGGGGCCGCAGTATTGTCAATCGTAAATGTTCCGGTTGTCAGCGCCGAAGATGTCACCGTGGCCGGAGCCCCTGGGCTGTTGATGATGAACGCATCGTTTGCCGCCAGGGTCACCGTAAATTTGTGGCCAGTTACTGCGGTGCCCGAAAGAGTGGCCGCAAGGACGTATTCATAGGTTCCGCGATCAACAGGAGTACTCATGCTGGTGGGGATTCCAGTGTGCAGGGCAAGATTTCCGGTCAATTGGGACCCAATGGCAATGCTTCCACCGAATGCTCCGCCAATCCCTCCCATTACAGTGTCTTTATTGGCGGCTGCTTGATTCTCGACGAGTTCATCGAGAGATGGTTCTCCTGCATCGCGAAAAAGAGAGAATGCGCTAAAGTCCGAGGCGGCTGTTCCGCTGCTGCTGACATCGTTAATTGTAAATTTAATGTTTGTGAATGTATCTGCCCCGTCCGTCGTCAGGGCAAATGTTGCCACCGCAACACTTGCGTTTTGCGCGGCCACCGGTTCTTGTCCAACGGTGTGGCCAGTCACTGGCGCGGTCGCCTGGGTGACTGCTGCCTGCACTTGCAGTGGCACCAACAGCGCGCCACCCATGGACCACAGGATGGTCGTGACGGTGGTGACGTAGGTGATTCCCTTTTTGAGAGAGTTCTTTTTGAAGATACTCATAATCATAAAGTAATTAGTAATTGGTAATTAGTAATTTGGTTAAAGTGAAAATCATAAACTACTCACGCGAGAATGCTCGCTGAGCAGAGTGAAATAGAAAAAGCCACCGCCAAGGCGGGGTCCCGCTTCCTTAAACACAAATGAAGAGGCGGTGATAATCATACAACAATCCATGTGAAGATATTCACATTGATTAACTTAAAATGATTATAGCATTTTTTGAGATGTAAAGAGTGTGGATAAGTGGGGGGGAGGAGAGAGCGAAGCTCTCGGGTGGGGGTGGCGCTACTGGAAGGGCTTCGAGATATTCTACTGCGGAACTCGCGTTCATCGGGAACCGTCCCGACACGCATCGGCCACAACGATCCTTAGCGTGTCGGGACTCGCTCACACAGTCCTCGTTAGAATATTTCGAGGCCCCTCCAGCAGCGCGTAAGGATGGAGGTGGAATAGCCCGAGTGCTTCGCTCGAAGTGAGACGCTGGAAAGTTGACAAATTTGATTAAATCATGCATAATATGTGATTATATTGCCAGGATGTAACAAACATGAGAGTGTAGGGCTATCGTTATGCAATTGGAATCTATAAACCCAAGAAATACGGCGATCTCAAAGGAAATGATGGAACGGCTCTACCAGGAATTTCGCCAACAGCTGTTCCAATATGTGCTATCGCGCGTTGGACATCGGGAATCTGCGGAAGATATTATATCGATCGTTTTTGTTAATTTCTTCCAATATCTTTTAAAAAAAGACCCCTCTGAATCACATCATTATCGCGGGTTACTTTACAAAATTGCAAAAAATGAGATCGCCGATCATTTTCGGGGATCGGGCAAGGATCTATTTGTGGACATTACAGAAATCGAAATAATCGATGACCAGAGCATGAGTCCTTTCGAAGAAACAGATCAGCGCCTCACGATTGAAGTGGTTGACGAGGCAATCGAGAAGCTCCCAGAATATTACAAAGAATTGATCCGATTACGACACATCGCACAGCTAGAATATTCAGAGATTGCTGAATTATTAAGTAAAAAGGAAGGGGCAATTCGTGTAGCACTCCACAGGGCGCTTAAGATGGCTCAGGAATTAGTAAAAAAATAGAGTCGCGCTTCAAAGGACACTGCGCGACATGATTTTGTCAAATCATATGAGAACGATTGAACACTCTATCGAACAATGGGCACAAGAAAAACTCAAAACTCTCTCGATGACCGAGCAGGAGAGTGTTCGTATTTGGAATGTGATTCAGTCTCAATTTGCATTACAGACAACCACGGTGGTGATTCATGAGCCTACAACAGCGATGGCCTGGGTTCAGTCGATGATGCGCTGGAGTCTAATCCCTGTTGCTGCCATGGCATTGTTGGTTGTCACCACAGTGGTAGAGGAAAATAACGATACTACGAATAATCCACAACCACTACCCATTGTATCAATGAATCAAAAAATAGAAGAAGAGCAACCGGATATAGTAGTAGATGTAAGAATAGTTCAGTCTTCGCGTCGATTAACTCGGAAGAGCGCTTTATACGCGGGGAGAAATCAGACTGTGTTTGTGGCATGGGGAGAAAGTATATTTACACCGGTTGTCCAGGCAAGCGCCACGCAATCAGAAAAAGTTGGCAACAACGTGTTTAGTCAGTTGTAAAAGTATCCACAGAAAACACCATTGAAAAAGAACAAAAAATGTTTCATAATAAAAATACATATCCACATCAAGGTAACCAGAAATTCATAGAAATTTGCTAAGCCCGGTGGGCTTTGCGAAATTCGTAGAAAGACAATTGTTTTTCTACTGTATTTCTATAGAATTTCCAAATTTTTTCCTTATAGCCGATTCCTAATGGAATATGGTGACAATCATCAAAGGTCGATGGGCTTGAAAGGCTCACGGTGAATGTCAAAATCGTCCACAATTAATACTTAATACAACAAGAATATTGCTTATGAATATTAAAACACGATCACAGCGCCTCGTGACCTCAGTCGTGACAACAACCACGATCCTTTGGTCCATGGGGTTTGCCAGCATTGCTCCTTTGGCAGCGCAGGCCGCTGTTACCCCGAACGCGGGTGATCTTATTCGCGGAGAAGCAACCCCTGCCGTGTACTACTTCGGTGGCGACGGAAAGCGGTATGTGTTCCCGAATGAGAAAACCTACATGACATGGTACGCAGACTTTGGCTCAGTCAAACGATTGAGCGATGCGGACCTTGCCGCCATTCCTCTTTCAGGAGTGAATGTGACCTATCGCCCTGGCACCAAGCTTATCAAAGTCACCACAGACCCCAAAGTTTATGCGGTGGACAAGAGTGGAGCCCTTCGTTGGGTCAAGACCGAAGCGGTCGCTGTTGCTCTTTGGGGCGCAGATTGGGCCAAGAGCGTCCAAGACCTTCCGGATGCGTTCTTCAGCAACTACACCATGGGTGCAGACGTCAACGCTGCCAGTGACTTCAATGTGACAGCAGTATTGGCAGGAAGCCCAACTATTTCTGCGGACAAGAACATTGCCGGCGGAGCCGTTGTCACCGGTGCCCTTTCTGTGGCATTAGGTAGCGACACCCCCGGAGCCGCATCAGTGGCTAACAGCGCGGCGGATGTAGTGTTCACTAAATTGAGTTTTAGTGGCACGGGAACCATCACCAGCCTCAAGGTCAAACGCACCGGACTTTCCTCGGATGCGCGGTTGACTGCGGTGAAGCTGTTTGATGGAACCAACCAGATTGGAAACTCTCAGACACTGAACTCGCTCCATAAAGGGACATTCAGCAATCTGAGCATTGCGGTGAGTGGTAGTAAGACCATCACCATCGCCGGCGACATCGTCGGTGGAGGAGCCGGAGCTGGTGAAATCATCAAGCTCGGCGTGGAAGCCTCTGGAGATATCACCCTTTCGGGTGGAACAAGCCCCAGCGGCACCTTCCCAATCGAAGGCAATGGCCAAACCATCACGTCGGTAACGATTGGCTCAGCGAGCCTTTCGAACGGTCCTCAGCACCCCACCACTGATGTGAATGTGGATGCGGATGCCGCGGCTTACCGTTTTGACCAAGTGAGAATTACCGCTGGCTCAACTGAAGACATTGCCGTCAAGCAAATCGTTGCGATCCGAAGCGGTACTGCCAGCGACAGCGATGTGAAAGACATTAAGCTCATTAACGACAGCACCGGCACTACCCTTGCAACCGTTGCAGCGCTTGGCACAGGCAGTAAAGCCACGTTCGACAACCTCAATGTTGTGGTGAAGAAAGGTGAATTTATTGACCTTTCTGTGAAAGCAACATTGACCGGTTCTGGCAGCAGCCGAACCATCGGGTTTGAACTCCATGACGGGACCAGCTATTTGGTCCGTGTCGTGGGCGCTCAATTCGGGTTTGGGCTCACTCCAACATCAACAAATTTTTGCGCAACCGCGGGTGTCGGAAACCTAGCTTGTACAACACAAACCGTGAAACTTGGAACACTCGACGTGAATCGCGCGGCTTCCAGCCCATCAGCGGGCAATGTGCCCTTGGGTGGAACCAACGTGCCGTTGGTCGCGTATGACTTCACCGTAACCGGTGAACCCATTCGTATAACCGCGTTGAATCTTGCGGTGACGACGAGCGGTACTATCACCCATATCACGAACGTCGGATTCTACGATGCCGCAGGTTCCCTGGTTGCTGGACCGAAAGATCCGGTGACCTCTGGCGCCAACCTCAGCTACACCGACACGTTCATCCTGAAGCCCGGAACAACAACATTGTGGGTAAAGGGCAACCTTTCCTCCAGCACAACTGTTGGAGCAACACTCAGTGTGACGTTGCCCGCTCCGTCGGCCAACATGACAGTGCGTGGCGATCAATCGAATAAAGTAATTGCTGCCCCCAATCTTCGAACAACCTCTGCCGTGAGTGGTAATACGCTCACCGTGCAAGGGCCAAGTCTGACCGTTGTGACCACTGGGTTGCCGAAAGCCGGTAGCGTTGTGGCCAACATCCAAGACTTCACGTTCGCCGTGGTTGATCTGGACCCCTCCGGTAGCGGTGAAGACGTGAAGGTCACTGACCTTTCGATCACTGACGTCCTGGGAGCCGGAGCAACGGCTGGGGACCTCTTGAACCTCGAGATGTGGGGTGATGCGGACAACACCGACACCAACGATGTCACACAACGACTCCAGACCAGCAACTCCACTTCGGTGGGAACTGGCGCCACAGCGCTCAAGTTTACTCTTTCAACCCCCCTTAAGGTTGGAAAGAATAAACCCAGCCGCGTGTATGTGAAGGCCGATGTGCTTTCGACATCTACAGCCGGAGTAACCAACACCCACACCGTGACTGCCTCGGCCGCCACGTCAACGGGTTGGACAACCGGTTCGGCGATTACCGCAACCTTCAGTGGCGCGGGTCAAGCCCAGACCATTGCAGCCAGCGGAACGCTTAAGGTTGAACTTTCCAGCGTCCAAGCCGCCAACCAACGCGGAATGGTGCTCGGGACAAGCGGCAACGTGTTTGTGCAATACAAACTCACCGCTTCAACCGAAGGCATTAATGTGAAGAAATTCCCTGTTGCGCTTTCGACCCCTGCGACCTTGACCGGTGCGGCCGTGGTTCCAACCACCACCAACCCATCATTGGGACGCGTGTCCGTGTACGTGAGCGACAGTGAAACCGGAACACAAACATTAGTGGGAGCGCCGGTGTCGATCAAAGCCAATGGTACGGCCAGTGTCGACATCACCGACAGCCCAATGCTTGTTCCGAAAGATCAGAGCAAATACGTGACCCTGAAAGCGGACTTGAACTCCAAGGATGACGGGACGTCTGCTTCCTTCGTTGGTCTCGGACTTGGCGATCCTTCGGGCGATGCCAGCGCATGGGGCGCCAATGGCGCGGCCTCAGCAGCGGCACAAAGTTACAACATCACTGCCAGCGGCAAGGACTCTGGTTCAACCATTGCAGCCACAGCGATCAACTCAACGGCCAATGCGACGACCGGAACAATCCAAGCCAGCAGCAACATGCAGGTGTTTGCAGGGTTACTCACGGTGACCCGCAGCGCCAGCCAGCCTTCAGGACTCTTGGGCGGATCGAATCAAGACCTGCTCAAATTTGACCTGACAGCCACCGGAGACACGATTACAATCAACGACATTGAATTCGTGTACACCCATAACTGTACGAACACTGCGGCGACGGCAGCTTCAACACTGCAATCGTCCGATAAAGCTGTGGCGTATGCTTCATGGGCAGCCGGAACTGCATGGTTGGGTGATGCAACAACCACCAACCGCAGCGTCAAGGTGCTGGGCACCCAAGATTCCACCGAGCGTGGTGCGGGCGGATTCGATACATCCCTGACAGTGGGTTCGGGTGAAACCAAGTCATTGGTCTTCACCGGAGACACCAGCGGCTGTACATCGACCAACCAGACCTTCCAAGTCAGCGTTGACGCTGGTAAGGCAGGAACGCGTGCGACGAACACGACCTTGTCCTCGGGTATTAAGTGGCAAGACAGTAAGATGGTTGCTGCCAGCACCACTGGCATTGACAGCACTGTCATCACCAAGACCCTTCCGGTCAATGGTCCAACATTCAGCAAGTAATCACTTCGCTGAAAACGCTACGGCGAAATACTAAAAATTTCGCTCTTAGCAAAAAAACACCACCCCCAAATTGGGGGTGGTGTTTTTGTTTTGTTTATGGGATAATATTGGATAGAGAATTCATTATTTTTCTACCCCCTCTTAAATCTCCCCCTACTCTAGGGGGAGAAGTCGATCGGCGTGTTCCTCCCCATAATGTAGGGGGA
>ORMF010091447.1_pt1 | contig 14860 bp, 14 predicted proteins | sample 1779871 | NCBI WGS metagenome assembly ORMF01 (sample SAMEA104232316, study PRJEB22302) | groundwater metagenome | biome: forest; feature: aquifer; material: groundwater | place: USA | collected 2011-08-07 | depth 5.4 m | reverse complement strand
TTACCGATTACCGATTACCGATTACCGATTACCGATTACCGATTACCGATTACCGATTACCGATTACCGATTACCGATTACCGATTACCGATTACCGATTACTGATTGCTGATTACTCTTCGTTCTCATCATGCACCTTAATCGGATGCAACGTGCGGCTGCTATTGACGCGGTCGCGTAAATCTTTTCCCGGTTTAAAATGCGGTGTGTATTTTGCAGCAGTGAAAACGCGCGCCCCTGTTTTGGGATTATGCGCTTTACGCGAAGGGCGGTAGTGCAAGCTGAAGCTGCCAAATCCACGAATTTCAATGCGATGTCCGTCGCCCAAATTATCGCTCATGCAATCAATTAAGTTATTGACACTTAATTCAATGTCACGAATGGATAGGTGATTTTGTTTTGCAGCAATTTGCATGATCAATTCAGATTTAACCATCATCGTCTCCCAGGGGTTATTCGAGACAGCTTGAGATTGATAAAAATTTTATCAATGTCTATTTTTTGATTATATCAGGTTAATTGAGTCTGGGAAGTCTATTTTGTCCAAGAATTCAATTGATTAGAAAGCCTGTATCATTTTCAATCACTATTATGCACCAACTTATGCACAAGTTATTATTTATCCACAGGCAAGTTGTGACAAACCTGTGGATAACCTATTAATATCTTTCATCAGGATGGGTCGGTTGCTTCGCCATGCTCAGTTGCTACAATGGGCGATAGATGTTCCTCAATTAAGGATGATCGGCATGCGTATCATACTTTCTTTTATTTTGATGGCACTAATATATAGTGCATTGTCGTTTGCTGATGATGTTGCGCCCGTTGTATTGGCGGAAGTCAGTGTGCCGGTGGCGGATCGTTCGAGTGTGGCGCTTGATAAAGCATTGCAAGCTGCTTTTGTGCAAGAGGTGACGCGCTTGAGCAATAATCCAAAAGTCATGTCATCCCCTCGCATGCAAGACGCAGCAAGTGCAGTGAAGTTGTGGGTTGAGAGTTATCGTTATGTGTCAGATCCGCAATCGACCGCTTTGATGCTGCAAGTGACTTTTAATCCAGTGGCGATGAAGAAATTATTAGCTGAAAATAATGGCGTGGTGAATGCGCAGATGATTGAAAACGGTAAGCCGCCTACTGGGGAAAAATTGATCGGTATTGTCATCAGCAATATTCGAGATGAGAGAGATTTCCGCGAAGTGGTTAGTGCGTTGCAAGGTATTCAAGGGGTTGATCGCGTGTCTACAGAGGGTTTGCAAGGGGATACTGTTAGAGTCACTGTTTATTATACAGGCGATGTGCCGCGTTTCGAAAACATGATCACAGAAAATCATCGTTTTAAAACTTCTTCAACGCCGCTCGACTATGAGTGGGCTGGTCGTGAGCCATAACAGTATGCAATTACCCCTTTCATTAAATTTACGTGATGATGCGATTTTTGATAATTTTTTTGCGGGCAGTAATGCGTTGGTGATTGATGCATTAAAATCATTTATCACCTTGGGAACGGAACAATTTATTTATTGCTATGGTGAATCAGGTTCTGGTAGAACGCATCTATTGCAAGCTTGTTGCCATCTTGCCAATCAATATGACAAAACCATTTTTTATTTGCCGCTATCACAGCATGCCGATTTTTCTTCTGAGATTTTGCAGGAATTGGAACAATTTCAAATTGTGTGTATTGATGATGGTGATGCCATTGTTGGCAATCATGCGTGGGAAGAAGCGCTTTTTCATTTCTACAATCGTGCGCGTGATCAAAAAACAGCGTTATTGGTTAGCGCTGCGTGTGCGCCAAAACAATTAAAGTGCGTGCTGCCTGATTTGCAATCTCGGTTGGCATGGGGTTTGACATTAGAAATAAAAAATTTAACGGATGATGAAAAGATCGGTGTTTTGCAATTACGGGCTGCTTTCCGTGGATTTCAATTGTCAGATGATGTGGCTGGATATTTGATTCATCATTGTTCTCGCAATATGCGGGATTTGTTTTCGCTGCTTGAAAAATTAGATCATGCGTCGCTCATTGCAAAAAGAAAAATTACAATTCCGTTTGTGAAGACCGTTATTTAGTGCTTATATTCGGACGGCGTACTTGTATGCTGTTACAGTAGTTTTGTCTATCCGCATTTAATGAAGGTGGGAGGAAGGTGCCCGTGCCCATGCCCGTGCCCGAAAATATAATATCGGGCATGGGCACGGGCACGGGCACGGGCACGTTCTTCCAACTGAAAGAGATTGGACAAAGTTAGTATGACAACGTACTAGTGTAAAACCACTAAACGTTTTCATTTTTCAACGGATTGATCGTGAGAAACATTTTCCAATTTATGGATCGACGACTGATCGCTTTTTGTCATGATGCGATCATGGTGATTTTGGCTTGGGTTATCGCTTATGAAGTGCATCTTGATTTAAGTGTCATACCACGCGTTGTTTGGATTCATGCGCTTTCATTAATCCCCGTCGTTTTATTATTACAAGTTGGATTTTTTATACTGCTCGGTTTATATCGCAGTGTGTGGCGATTTGCCTCTATTCCTGATTTAATTCAAATTATCAAAGCAGTTGGGCTGGGTGTCTTTGGTGCATTTTTTTATACTGATATTGTGAGTGAGCAAACTATTCCACGTTCTATCCCTGTTTTATACGGTATTTTTTTGGTTCTATTTCTATCTTTTGGCCGTTTGGGTGTTCGATGGAACAAAGATCGCCGTAATTACTTTTCATCAGATGAGACAACAAAGCGCGTTTTAATTGTGGGCTCCGGTGATCTGGCAGAAAGTCTGTTACGAGAAATGTTGCGTGATGGGCGGCATCCATATCATCCTGTTGCCATTATTGATTCAGATCACTCTACCCTAAATCGAGAAATTCATCGTGTTCGTGTGGTTGGAACATTAGAACAAATTAAATCAGTCGTAGAAAAATATAGCATTGAAATTGTTTTTATCGCGTTATCTGATGTTTCTAATAAAAAGATGAATTTTCTTTTGCAGGAATGTAATTTTCTTAATATTCCTTGCCGTATTATTCCTGATTTTCGAAGCGCAGTACGAGGCGAACAGCTGTTGTCATCAATGCGTCAAGTCAATGTGGATGATTTGTTGGGGCGTGAAACCTATGCAGTTGATAGGGGGTTGTTTCAAGCATCAATTCAGGGAAAAAAGATATTGGTCACGGGTGGCGGCGGATCGATTGGATCTGAGCTGTGTCGTGAAATTGCGTCATTGAATCCCGCGCAATTATTTATTATTGATCAGTCTGAAATTAATTTATATCGCATTGATATGGAGTTACGTGAGCGATTTCCGCAATTAAATTTACAAATTGTGTTATTTGATATTTTAAATCTCGACATGTTAGAAACTTTTTTTGATAAGCATCATCCTCAATTGGTTTTCCATGCGGCAGCCTATAAACACGTGCCTATGCTAGAAAATCAAATACAGATTGCAGTGCGAAATAATGTGTTAGGTAGTCAATATGTAGTGGATATGGCAGTTAAATACCAAGCTGAAATATTTGTGCAAGTGTCGACAGATAAAGCAGTTAATCCGACGAATGTAATGGGTCTCACCAAGCGCGTCGCTGAAATTTATTGTCAAAATTTAAGTTATCAAACGGCAACAAAAATTATTACCGTGCGATTTGGGAATGTATTAGGCTCGGTTGGGAGTGTGGTGCCATTATTTACAGAGCAGCTCAGACGCGGCGGCCCATTAACCGTAACGCATCCTGATATTGTTCGTTATTTTATGACCATACCAGAAGCGTGCAGATTAATATTACAAGCCATGATTATGGGTGAAGGGGGTGAGATTTTCGTCTTGGATATGGGTGAGCCAATCAAAATAAAGGATCTTGCTGAGCAAATGATTCGATTGGCGGGTAAAAAAGTAGATGATGACATCAAAATTGTTTACACCGGCTTGCGACCAGGCGAAAAGTTGCACGAAGAATTATTTTATGCCAATGAAGCCATGACAAAAACCCAACACAAAAAAATTTATCGGGCTGGGTCAGTTTGTTTTGACTCATCGGTTATTCACGGTATGATTTCATCGCTTGCACAGCAATGTAAGGTGCAAGATGAGGATAATATGCTTTCAATCTTATTAGCGTTGGTTCCCGAATATCAGGGCAATCGAAAAAAACTATTTTCTGAGACAGCCCATGTTTAAAAGTATTTTGTTTGTTTGTATCGGTAATATTTGTCGTAGTCCATTGGCAGAATATTGGGCGCGTGATCAGCTGAAAAAAAAGGGCTTGGGTGATATACAGGTTTCATCTGCAGGAATTCATGCGATGCGCGAATCACCCATCGCAAAGGAATCACAACTGATTTTAGATCAATTTCAAATTGATGCATCACCGCACATTGCAAGACAAATTAATCAAGAAATTATTGATGCAGCTGAAATTATATTTACGATGGAATCATGGCATAAAGATGAGTTAACGATTGCATTCCCAAATAGCCGTGGTAAGATTTTCACACTTGGAAAATGGCAAGAAGAGGAAATTGCAGATCCCTACCGCCAGGAACATGCGGTATTCGAAATGGTTTTCGAATTGATAAAAGAAAACTGGGGGATATGGCAGAATAAATTATGGAATTGATAAAACGGATTTTAATTTTATCGCTTATCGCATTACTGCCGGGTTGCACTATGCTCGGTACCTACATGAATCCGCTTAATCCAGCGCCTTCTTACAAAATCAATGGCCAAGTAAAAAATATTCGATTTGTTAATTTAAGTCCGGCGTGGGTTGTTAATCATAATACAACACCAACTTATCATGTTGGCCCCTATGATATTTTGAATGTGATCGTTTGGGATCATCCTGAATTAACAACCGTATCTACACAAATGAGTACGCCTGACCAATCGGGTTTGCTAGTGAGTGATCAAGGCACAATTTCCTTTCCCTTCGCTGGTACATTCAAAGTAGCTGGCTTATCGTTGCCGCAAATTGAGACATTAATTGAAAAAAGAATTTCTAAATATATTCGCAATCCGCAAGTAACCGTTCGCGTTGTTACCTTCAGAAGTAAGGAAGCGCAGGTGTTGGGCGAAGTGGGTGGTCAAAAAACGATTCCGTTAACGGACAAACCCACATCGTTGTTAGATGCATTGAATCAAGCGGGTGGAACCAGTGTGCTTACTGCTAATACAACGCGCATTTATGTTATTCGTGGTAACGTTAACGATATCACGGTCTTCAAATTAAATGCAAAATCCCCAGAAATGATGGTGGTTGCACAGCATTTTAATATAAAAAATAACGATATTATTTATGTTTCACCGTTGTCGATTACCAGCTGGAATCGCGTGATGAATCAATTGTTGCCGACATTAGCTAATGCTGCACTTATTCAAGCTACAGCAAAAAGTATGAGTTAAGGATTAACCAATGGCAGAAATAAACACTCAGAAATCAAGATTAGCTTCACTTCCGCCGGAGAAAGACGAAATTGATTTGCGTGAGGTGTTTAATTTAATTAGGCACAATTGGAAATTGATTGCGGTTATTACGTTTGTTTTTATGATGGTGGGGATTTATTACGCTGAAACTCGCCCGCCGGTTTATCGTTCAACGGCGATGATTGAAGTGTCAAATGACAGTCCTGCTGCCGGCCTTGGCACAGCAGGATCTGCTGTGAATATGATGGCGCTACAGCAAGGATCCCCTTCGAATTTGGAAACGGTGTTGCTTCAATCTCCTTATATTTTAAGTAATGTTGTTCGTACTATGGGTATGGATATTTCCGTTTCACCTCAATATCCCGGCTACTTTTCAGGAAAAATAGCGCAGTGGCGTGGATTACCGCATCAGGCATCAATTAGCGTGCTTAATGTTCCAAACATACTATTGTCTAAAACATTAACGCTGGTTGTGCATAATCATGGTCAATACAGTTTGCTAACACGTCATGGTGAAAAAATTCTGGATGGAAAAGTAGGTGTATTGGCTACTGGAAATTATTTATCACAGCCATTGCAAATACAGGTAGAAAAAATAAATGCGGGTCGTGGTACAAAATTTAGTGTTGTTAAGTTATCGACAAAAGATGTGGCAAGCGGCCTGGGTATGGGGCTTGATATTAAAGCTGAGGGTGAAGGTAGTGGCGTTTTGCAATTAAGTTATTCTGCACCCAGTCCTGAAACAGCGCAAAAGTTATTGAGTGCGATTTTGGCAGCTGCAGTTACAAAAGATCTGGAGCAAAAATCGGAAGAAGCGGAAAAGGTATTGCACTTTATTGATCGGCAGTTGCCAGAATACAAACACAAATTACAAGGGGCTCAATCACAGTTAAGTCAATATAGCATTAAAACAGGGATATTTGATTTTGATATGCAAGCAAAAGTGTTGGAAAATAATATCGCTGATTTGGAAAAGGTGCTGGAAGATTTAGAGCTTAAAAAAGCGATATTGTCGCAAAAATTTACTGCCATACATCCATTGGTTATTGCAGTAAATCAAAAAGAACAGCAAGTTCGTCGTCAAATCAATGAAACGAAAACAGAATTACAACAGTTGCCGCTTGTGGGGCAGCAATCAGTTAATTTAAAAGAAGATGTTAAAATTGTCGGAGGAGCCTATACCTCGTTGATAAAAAATCAGCAACAAATGGAGATGATGAAAGCCGGCACCGTGAGTAGTGTAAAAGTGTTAACCTCAGCCTCTTATCCTGTCTCACGCGTTCCTGTTAAGAAAAGAGCAATCGTGTTTGGCAGCATTTTGCTTGGACTGGTATCGTCATTAGGGTATATCTTTATTCGTTTTGTATTGTCACCGGTTATTGAAAATCCTGATGAAGTTGAAAAAACACTGGGCATACCTGTATTAGCGATTATCCCTTATAGTCAAAAACAAGTTGTATATAATAAAAAAATTGAGCGTGATAAGCAGTTTGCTGAAAGTAATCCATTTCTATTGGCGCGTGATAATGCAAAAGATCTGTCAATTGAAAGTATGCGTAGCTTGCGTACCTCAATTCAAATGGCATTGCTAGAATCAAGTAACAATATTATTGCCATTACTGGTTGCAGACCAGGTATTGGAAAGAGTTTTATTTGCAGTAATCTGTCAGCGTTGATATCAGATTTGGGTAAACGCATACTGGTTATTGATTCTGATATTCGATTAGGAAAAATGCATTTGAGTTTCGGAAAATTCAGATCGCCAGGATTGGCTACTTTTCTAAAACAGGAAGCAAGCCTAGAGAGCATCATACAAACCGTTGTTCCTGGTAAATTGGATTTTATATCAACTGGTTTGTACCCTGATAACCCATCTGAATTGCTCGCACAGCCTGCCTTTTCAGATTTAATTCAAACAGTAAAAACGCAATATGATTTAATTATTATTGATACGCCACCCATTCTCGCCGTTACAGATGCTGCGTTGATTCTGCGCTTGGCTGGATTAAATTTAATGGTGCTGGGTATTGGAAAAGATCAAATGAGGGAAGTGCACCACGCTATCAATATATTAGAAAAGGGCGGCGTGAATTTAGCTGGTATCGTATTTAATACCCTTTCTCCACAGAAACCGGGTTCTGCTTATGCGAAATATAACTACCATTATGCCTATGAAAACAAATCATGAAAATATTTTTTAAACAGTATTTATTTTTATTAGATCAGAAGGCAAGAAAGCAATTGCCGATGTTGTTGTTTATTTTTTTATCGTCATCACTTTTAGATGTTATTGGTATTGGTTTGGTTGGCGCTTTTTTGTTATTAATTGTCAACTTTGAACAAGTAGTTTATAAACTTCCAGCGCCCGTACAAAATAAAATAAATCAATTTTCTAATAATGAAGTAATTGTGTTTGTTGGAATTTTTTTGGTTTTTGCATTTATTTTTAAGGCATTCTGGGGCATTTATTCGCAAAAGAAGGTAGTCAGTTTTACATCGCAATTTGCCATGCGATTGAAAATGCGCTTGATAAGTGGTTATCAAACTGCAGCTTATTCATTTCATTTAAGACAAAATTCGGGCTATCTAATCAATAAAATTTCGACAGTAGATAGCTTTTCAAACAACGTTATTGCAACTTCCTTAAGCATGATATCTTCAATGTTTGTTGTTTTCGGTATTATTGCATCTCTTGCTGTCGTACATCCCATTGTAACATTGCTACTTTTTATTATGACAGCGCTTGTTTTTGTCTGTTATGAATGCTTTGTAAAAAATAATGTAATAAAGCTGGGAAAAACATTGGTAATGACCAATGGGGAAATCAATAAATCGATACTGCAAGCACTGGGTGGTATTAAAGAAATTCGCGTATTGGGCAAGGAAAACTTTTTTTTACAAAGAATTTCTAAATTGGTAAATCAATATGCCTATGCATCCGCAAGCTATAATGCGTTACAGCTGATCCCGCGTTATGCAGTGGAATCAGCTGCGTCCATCTTTTTAGTCGCATTGTCGTTGGGCGCATTGTTTGTTGGCACAAGTCCAGTAAATATGATTCCGACACTAGGCATATTTGCGGCAGCGTGTATACGTCTATTGCCCATTGTTAGTCAGTTAATTGGTCAGTTTGGTCAGCTACGTAGTGCGGGATATGCAACAGGCGTGTTATACGACGAAATTAATGCATTGCAAGCGCAAAACGAAGCGCATTTGAGTGCGGTGCATCAAGGTGAGCAACATCCATTTTCCCAATTTTCATTACGCAATGTGTCATTTCGATACTCAAATACAAATCAAAATGCATTAAATAATATTATGCTTACGCTCACTAAAGGTAAGTCAATTGGTTTTATGGGTACCTCTGGTGCTGGGAAAAGCACCCTTATCGGCATTATATTGGGATTATTTTCTCCTGATTTAGGTGAATTATTAGCAGATGGATTGTCGATTAAAAATTTAAGAACATGGCTTAATAATTTCGCCTATATTCCGCAATCTATCTTTCTTTTAGATGATACGCTGAAGCGCAATATTGCAATGGGATCGGATGATTCTGAGATCGATATGCAAAAATTACATGCAGCCATTGCAATGGCGCAGCTTAACGATGTGGTGGCTAATTTGCCGCAAGGTGTGGACACACTTATCGGGGAAAATGGCGTATTATTGTCAGGCGGTCAACGTCAACGTGTCGCACTTGCGCGTGCATTTTATTATGAACGTGAAATCATTGTGATGGATGAAGCAACTTCAGCATTAGATAATGAAACTGAAAGAGAAGTTATTAATGCTATTAAGCAGTTGCATGGAGTAAAAACATTGATTGTGATTGCGCACCGACTAACAACGCTGCAATATTGTGATGTTGTTTATAAATTAGAGAAGGGTGCAATTGTTTCGCAGGGTTCATATGCAGAAATTGTGTAGGTGATTGTGGTGAATGCAATATTGCGAAATGCAATTACAGATGAAGTAGAGAATAACCAAGGTTTTTTTTTGGGATTACAGTTTAAACAAAGTGAGCTTGATTACGTTAGAAAGCAAGTATGCGAGCAATGGATTGGTGTTATCAGAGAAAAATTACCTGCGCAAGCTGATAAATTTTTAGAAAATGGGATTGAGAATTACCATACTTTGCCACCTTTATTAGATCATGCGGCAATATGGCGAAAAAAAAATCGCGTTTTACCGAAAAGTGTGGTCAATGTGATTCGAACAACAGGTTTATTTAGAATTCTTGAAAATATATATGGGGTATTTACACTTGCTGATGAAGAAGATTTTGGGCGGGAACAGCTTTGTTGGCGATTGGTGAGGCCAAATGAATCATCCGATATGGGCCCACTGCATGCCGATGCATGGTTTTGGGAATTAGGACATGGGGTGATGCCAAAAAATACTGAACGTGTAAAAGTATGGGTCGCTTTGTATTGCGAACCTGGTTTAAATGGTTTGCGCGTGGTTCCGCATTCCCACAAAAAAGAGTGGAAATACCATGGTGAATATCGAGATGGATTTTCAAAGCCGCAAATTGATGAGGATGAAAATCAATTGCAAGTAGAGTTAATTCACACCAATCCTGGTGATGCCATTGTATTTCATGATCGTTTATTACACGGTGGCGCTCTGAATAAAGGAAAGTATACACGGGTCAGTTTAGAATTTACGATGCTAATAAAAAAAAGATAAAGGAATGTGAAATGACCACGGATTGTCTTGAAATACCAACAATTAAAACACTATCTTCTACATTGCAAACAACCATTCAATTATTTTCATCCATAATTGAAAATACCTGTTTCACTACAAAATCATATGATGTCATCTCTATTGATCACGGTATGCAAGCTGCTATTTCAATATTAAACGATTGTCGAAATCAATCAGGGACAGTTTATATCGTGGGTAACGGTGGTAGTGCAGCTATCGCAAGTCATGCCACCATTGATTTTATTAACATGGATAAGATGCGTGCGATTTCTATGTTGGATCCTGCGGTGACAACTTGCATTTCCAATGATTATGGTTACGAATACGTGTATTCAAGACAATTAATGCAATTTATCAAAAAAGAAGATGTGTTAATTGCAATCAGTAGTTCAGGAAAATCTCAAAATATCATTAACGCGGTGAATGCAGCAGAAAAAATGGGAGCAAAGACAATTACCCTGTCTGGATTTTCAGAAAACAATCCATTACGTCAAACAGGTAATTATAATATTTGGCTAAATTCAAATAATTATGGGCAAGTTGAAATTGGACATGCCTTTATTTTGCATTATATCACTGACCAATTGCATCACATATTATCGGAGATCAAAGTATGAAAATTTTAGTTACGGGTGCATGTGGTTATAAAGGCAGTGTTTTAGTGCCAAAATTACTAGAAAAAAATCATGAGATTATTGCAGTTGATACGCAGTGGTTTGGTAATTATTTGCAACCACATAAAAATTTAGTTGTTATAAAAGGTGATGTGCGCGAGCCGCAATCTGATTGGTTTAAAAATATCGATGCCGTTATTCATTTGGCATCCGTTGCCAACGATCCGTGTTCTGATTTAAATCCGAAATTAAGCTGGGAAATTGGACCGTTAGCTACAATGCGATTAGCGGAAATGGCAATTGCTCATCATGTCAAACAATTTATTTATGCGTCATCTGGAAGTGTGTATGGCGTGAATGATGCGCCTGCTGTCACAGAAACACTCCCCTTAAATCCACTGACAGAATATAACAAAACAAAAATGGTCACCGAGCGCGTTCTGTTGAGTTATGCGGATCAATTAATTGTGCAAATCGTTCGTCCTGCAACGGTATGTGGCATGTCTGACAGAATGCGTTTGGATGTGTCTGTAAATATGATGGCAATCCAAGCATTAACCAATGGTGTGATGACGGTATTTGGCGGCGATCAAGTGCGTCCAAATATTCACATCGATGATATTACTGATCTTTATTTATTTTTACTCGATAATAAACAAATCAGCGGTATTTATAATGCCGGCTTTGAAAATTTATCCATTTTAACGATTGCACAATTAGTACAAAAATATGTAAATGCAGAAATTATAATTACACCGTCAAACGATCCTAGGTCTTACCGTTTGTGCTCAGATAAATTATTAAAAACGAGCTTTCAACCTAAGAAATCAGTAGAAAAAGCTATACAAGAAATTGTGATGCAATATCAAGCTGGACAATTAAAAAATGAAGACCGTTTTTACAATTTAAAAACAATGAAAGCAATAGGTGTTGGTATTTGAATAATAAATAAAAGAGACAACTATGACAATCCAAGAAATGGTTGAAAATAATGTTGATAAAGAACTTGAATATGGATCAGGCTATTTTTTGGGATTTCAATTCAGTAAAAATGAAACTGAAAAAATTCTTGGGTTTGTACACCAACAATGGATAGCTAGAATTAAGAAAAAATGCCCAGAGCATTGGGAAGATTTCGCTAAAATTGGCATAGCGCGTTATCACGAATTAGCGCATTTGATTGATCATGGGTCAGCATGGGGGAAAGAGGCGCGCATTTTCTCAAAAGAGGTGTCTGAAAAAATCAGAAAAATGACGCTGATAAAATCATTAGAAAAGGCATTTGGCCCAATTGAAATTGTAGATGAAGAAAATGTAGGGTATGAAGAAATTGATTGGCGCTTGGTAAGACCAAATCAACCATCTGACGTTGGTCCAATGCATGCTGATGTTTGGTTTAGAAGGCTAGGGCATGGCGTCAACCCACCGGCAGGTCAAAAAGCGATTAAAATTTGGGTTGCACTCTGTTGTGAGTCTGGCCTTAATGGATTAATGATAGTCCCGGATTCACAGAAGACTGAGTGGCGATATCACGGCGAATTCAGACATGGTTTTGTTAAACCACAAATTGATGAAGATCAGCAGAGTTTGAATTCAATTTTGTTGGATACAAATCCAGGTGATGCCGTTGTATTTCATGAAAAACTGCTTCATGCAGGCGCTGTGAATAAAGGAAAATTTACGCGCGTCAGTATGGAATTTATGGCTTTTGTCAGAAATTAATAGTGGATGCATTGTGAGAAAAAGCAAAATCAAGTTATTCTTATCAGCTTTTTTTCGTAGAGCCTGCTATTTTATTTCTATTCCTGTTTCATTGATTCTTATTTTAATTTCTCCGTTTTACCGTGTGCGATTGATAGGGTTGCAAGCATCACGAATTGGTCACTATGCATTAAATACTGAATTAATATTGTGTGAAATAAATGAAGAAACAGGTATAACAAAAAATAAAACCCTATTCTACAACATGGCAAGTCCTTGTAATGAGCAGCTGTCCATTATGTGGAAACGTATTATTCCTGTGTTTCCAATTTCAAGGCTTGCAATTCAGATTGATATGATCTTGTCGTCTTTAAGCAAAAAATACAAAAATGATAAGCTAAAAACCAAATATGAGCCTTGCTCAGGTGCAATTGATCAAAATGGTTTGTTACTAAAATATAAAAACCCCCATTTAAATTTTACTGAAAAAGAAAAAGAAAAAGCAAAGTCTATTTTGGAAAAAATAGGCGTTAAGCAAGGACAACGTTACATTTGTTTGATTGTGAGGGATTCTGCTTATTTAAATCAAATTTACCCAGAGAAAAACTGGAGTTACCACGATCATCGTAATGCGGACATAGCAAAATATGAAAAAGCGGCCCTCTATTTAGCAGAAAAAGGATATGTCGTATTTCGAATGGGAAAGCGTGTTAATCAGCCTTTTTTAGCATCGCATCCCAATATCATTGATTATGCAAATAGTCAGTGGCGCAGTGATTTTATGGACATTTATTTGTGTGCAGCTTGTTATTTTTGTATTTCAACTTGTACGGGCTTGGATTGTGTATCGCAAATTTTTAGACGACCAGTTTTGTTGACAAATATTTCTCCTGTTTTTGGTGAAACTTTGATGTGGTATCCCTGTACAATGTACATACCAAAGCCATTAAAAAATATTAAAACAGAAAAATTGGTTGAATTAAGTGAAGCAGCGGTAATTTGCAAAAATTTGTCGCGCGAGATTCTAAAAGAGTTGGCAACACTAAATCTCATCATTATTGAAAATACAGAAGATGAAATTTTAGCGGCAGTGATTGAAATGGAGTCGAGAGTTAAAAATGAATGGCAAGAAACCGAAGATGAACAAAATCTGCAGGCACAATATTGGCGGCATTATAAAAAGCATCGCCCAGTTATGGTAAATGAAATATATCTCAAATTAGGATCGGAATTTTTGAAAAAAAATAGTAGTATTCTATTGCAGTAATAACATTTTAATTGGATGTGAATGTTGAAATATTTAATTTTAGGCAGCAATTCCTTCGCTGGCTCATGCTTGGTAAACGAATTATTAACGCAAGGACATCAAGTTATTGGTGTAAGCCGCTCCAACGCTTCGCATCCAGTCATGTTGCCTTATTATGATCATAAGAATCGTTCAGGGTTTGAATTTTATCCCTATGATATCAATCAGCACTTTGATGAAATTATTTCGCTTATTCAAGAGAAAAAACCTAACTATGTGATTGATCTAGCTGGTCAAGGCATGGTGGCTGAAAGTTGGATAACCCCAGAGCAATGGTATCAAACCAATATTGTATCAAAGGTAAAGTTACACAATTATTTGAACGCGTGTGATTTTTTGGAAAAGTATGTGCGTGTTTCAACACCAGAAGTTTATGGCAGTACGCAGCGCGCAATAGATGAATCCCAGGTTTATAATCCATCTACCCCTTATGCCGTTTCACATGCTGCCATCGATATGAGTTTAAAAGCCTATTATCAGCAGTATCAATTCCCAATGATTTTAACTCGGTTTTCGAATTTTTACGGCCCTCATCAGCAGTTGTATCGTATTATTCCTCGTACAATTATTTATGCATTGATTAACAAAAAATTAATGCTGCATGGTGGCGGTAAATCAGAACGCGCTTTTATTTATGGTGAAGATGTTGCGAAAGCAATTTGTAGTGCTATGCATGATGGAAAAATCGGTGAGACCTATCACTTTTCAGAAGGCTCACCTATTTCTATCGCTAATTTAGTCAGAAAAATAAGTGATGCAATGCACATTCAGTTTGATGAATTGGTAGAAATCAGTGAAGATCGGCCAGGAAAAGATGCGCTTTATAGTATGAGCACGCATAAGGCTGAAAATGAGTTGCAGTGGAAGCCAACGGTCGATCTTGATAGCGGTTTGGAAAAGACAATTCATTGGGTGAAAAACAATATTAATGCAATAAAAAAATTACCTTTAGAATATCAGCATAAGGCATAGCTAAATCTGAGTTATTCTCAGGATTCATTAGAAGCGAAGGAAGTGGAGCTGCCTGCGACCACGCCAATACATAATACAAAATGGAGTTGATTTGATGACTACTATTAATTTTTTACCTGAACAAT
>ORMF010089306.1_pt1 | contig 14861 bp, 18 predicted proteins | sample 1779871 | NCBI WGS metagenome assembly ORMF01 (sample SAMEA104232316, study PRJEB22302) | groundwater metagenome | biome: forest; feature: aquifer; material: groundwater | place: USA | collected 2011-08-07 | depth 5.4 m | reverse complement strand
GACCACGCGCGGTAGACCTCCCGTGATGTCCTTGGTCTTCGTGGTCTCGCGTGGAATCTTCGCGAGCACGTCGCCGGCCGACACCATCTCGCCGTCCTGCACCATCATGTGTGCGTGAACCGGCATGTGATACTTGCGGTTAATCTTGCCGTCCTTGCCCTTGATCTCGACGGCCGGCTGCTTCTTCTCGTCCGGCGATCCACGATTTCGTGCCTTCGTGGCCAGGTTGGCCGATTGAGCGCACGCTTAGACTCTCCCCGAGATGTCAAAGATACTTGACCGCGAGCCAAACGGTGAACGCCATCGAGCTCGGCAAGTATTCGCCCTCGCTCGAAGTGCCTTTCAGATCGCGGCGGTCTTCAAGGCACCGCTCGAGGAGGTATTCAAGTACGACAAGCCCAGGAAGTGAGCCTGTTGTAGTATGCTACTCCTGTGCTAACTGTCCCCGAGGCCGCCCGCCGTGTACGCTGCAATCCTGAGACCGTCCGGCGTTGGATCCGGTCGGGCCGACTCCCGTCGCGACGCGCCGGGACGCAGCACCTCATCGAGGAGTCGGATCTGCTGACGCTCGTCCCGGCGGCCGAGACTCGCCTGCCTTCGGCTTGGCGCAGAACCGCCACGGGTGAGCCGATGCCAGTCGTCGTCCGCGCCGTCCGGCGTTCGCGCGAAGGGCACTGATCCGTGATCGTCCTCGACGCCAGCGCAGCGGTCCAGGCGTGTCTCGCCGCCGACGGTTTCGACCTGTTCGGACACGAGCGCCTCATCGCGCCCACGCTGTTCTGGTCCGAGGTGTCGTCGGCGTTGCACGAGATGCGCTGGCGGAAGGAGATCTCCGCGGGACTGGTGGACATCGCGTTCGAACGGCTGCTCGCGGCGCCGGTATCTCCGCGCCGCTCGAAGCGATTGCGCCGCGAAGCGTGGCGGGTCGCCGAGGAGCTCGGCTGGATGAAAACGTACGATGCCGAGTACGTCGCGCTGGCACGAACGGCGCGATGCCGCCTCTTCACAGTCGACGCTCGACTGCGCCGCGGCGCCGGCCACGTCGTGCCGATCATCGGGCCGGGAGATCTCTAGCCGAGCGGAACGCGTTCCATCCGTTTTTGCCGGTTGGCGTTCTGGTCGATCACTTCGATGGCACAAGCGCTCCTGACGGGTTCATTCAGGCCGAGCGACTGAGCACCGGACGATAGGAAGTATTAGAGCATTTTCGATTTCTACATAGCCAAGCGGTAGCCGCAATGTCGGACGTAATTGGCGCATTCGTCGGGCATGAAGAGCCCCAGGGCTGCGGCGATCAACTCGCAGACATGTTCGAACGTGCGCGGACGTGCGGCGCGGAGGAACGCCTTCAGTTTGGCGAAGGCCAGTTGCGTCACGCCGATGATCGTGAACGGCACACCGTCGAGCGGAAGGGTGCGGCCGATGATGTCCGCCGCACCGCCAAAATGCCGTTGCCAGAAGCTGTAGCTGATCACCGCGACCGGACCATCGGGGCCGCCCGCAAGCTGGTCGTCCTTATTGTTAAAGGTGCGTCCAATCATCGCCTGTACGCCCAAGGTCTCGAAGAACGAGCCGCTCGCCCACAAGCCGTCTACAAATTGCGTTTCTCCGCCCGACGCGAGATTGAATCGGCTGAGCGACCATGCCGCAGAGTCCTCGAAGAGTTGCCGCTGACGAACTTCATCCCAGATGGGATAGTTCCACGCGCTCACACCGGGCAGGGTGCTCGTAACCAGCACGAGTCGGCTGGAATCCTTGACCGGGAGCGTGCGCAGGATGAGGCTGTCGATCAAAGAGAAGATCGTGGTATTGGCACCGATCCCGAGGGCAAGCGTGAGGACCACGAAAATTGTAAACCCCGGATTCTGAACCAGCGTCCGCATCGCACAACGCAAGTCATGCCGCAATTCGTCGACGAGCCTCAGACCTAATGAGTCTCGACATTCATCCTTGACGTACGCAGAACTTCCCAGCGATCGCAACGCGGCCAAACGTGCTTCGTCGGGATCCATGCCGGTCGCCACGTTCCCTTCGATCTGCTGCTCCAGGTGGAACCGAAGCTCGGCGTCGAGTTCACACTCAACGTGTGTTCGCTTGAACAGTGACCGTAAGCGCAAGGTCAATCTGTTTATCCACCGCATGATGGCCTCGCTATGTCGTTCGTACGACGAGGTTGACCGCGCTCGACAAGCGATCCCAATTCGCCACCTCGGTTTCCAGACGTTTTTGACCGGCGCGAGTGAGTGTGTAGAACTTGGCTTGGCGTCCGGTCTCGGTCTGTCGCCAGTCCGCCTTGATCCCCCCTTGCGGTTGGAGCCGGTAGAGGGCGGGATAGAGCGAGCCTTGTTGGACCTGCAATGCCTCGTGTGACACCTGCTGAATACGCTTCGCGATGGCCCATCCGTGCTTGGGTTCGAGCGACACAATCTTGAGGATGAGGAGATCCAGCGTGCCCTGGACGAGATCCGTCGGTTTGCCCATGACCTAATGCCTTGACGGTCGACAATAGTCGACTAATTGTCGATAGTCAAGGTATACCAGGAGGTCGGCAACCTGACGGGTTACAGCCCCGCGATCAACCAAGTTTCGCTTGATTACCGACGCAGTATCTACTTTGTGAATGCGCCTCGGATTACTGGGTCCGAGGCGACGGGCGGCCACGCGATCGCGATGGAAGCCGACTTGGCGCAACCCGAGACGGCTGGGCAATTGTTCGATCTCGCGGAAGCGAAACTCGGCCCGGTGGACATTCTCGTGAACAACGCGAGTGGTTGGCTCGCAGACACGTTCACCGCTGAAACACGCGACACGTTTGGACGTGGGCTCGTGCGCGTGTCCACGAAGACGTTCGACCGACAGTTCTCGGTTGATGCGAGAGGCTCCGCAATCCTCATCGCCGAATTTGCTCGTCGGCACATTGAGCGCCAGGCGCGGTGGGGCCGCATCGTCGGCCTCACCCGGCGGTCCCGGTGGGTTTCCGGGGGAAGTGTCGTACGGCGCGGCTCGGTTCGTGACGCGCCTGATCCGGCTGCCGCCGCCAGACGGAGGGGACCGTCGAACGCGGCACCATTGCAGTGAGCCGATGGATGACCAGCCGCGCCTGCCGCGATCAACAATCAGGTGGAGCGACGTGGCCGGATTCGAATACACAACCGGCCAGCCCGTCGCCCGTCGGGGAGCCTCATGAGCGAGGATGTACACAGCCGACCGTCGGGAGAAGCCCCGGAGCCACTGTACGACCTGAATGTTCCGACGCCCACCCACGCCGAGCGCGCGCGAACACTGGTGGCCCGGATCTCGACCGGGACGTTGTGCACGCTGGCCGACGAGCCGGAGGGCTACCCCTATGGCTCGTTCGTCACGGTCGCCTTCGACGAGGGGAACCCGGTGTTTCTCATCAGCGGACTCGCCGAACACACGAAGAACCTAGAGCGGGATCCGCGCGCGTCCCTGCTGGTCGCCGAAAGCGGCTCGCCAGACCCGCTCGCCAACGGCCGCGTCACGCTGCTTGGTCCCTGCACGCGCGTTGAAGGGGTTGGCGGCAGTGCCCGCACGACCTTCCTGGCCGCGCATCCAAACGCCACGTACTACGCGAACTTCCGCGATTTCGGGTTCTGGACGCTGCACGTGGAGTCGATTCGCTACATCGGCGGCTACGGACGGATGTCCTGGGTCGACAAGGCTGACTGGCATTCCACTGAACCGGATCCGCTTGGTTCGTCGGCTGCCGGGATGATGGCGCACATGAACGCCGACCACGCCGACGCGATGGTGCTCTACTGTCGAGCCTTCTCCAAGGCGACCGACGTCACCACCGCTAGCATGACGGGCATCGATCGGTACGGCTTCGAGATGTCGGCGACTACCGCGGAGGGACCACGGCCGATCCGTCTGGCGTTCGCCAGGGCGGTCAGCACGCCGAAGGACGCCCGCGCCGCACTCGTCGCGATGGTGAAGGACGCCAGGTTGAAGCTCGGATGAACAGTGGAACTTCCTACCGTTTCTTCTTGGGCTTCTTCTTTTCCTTCTTCATATCGCCGCCCCTGCCCATGGTGTCGCTCCCTTCGTGGTGGTGGTGAACGTTCCAGCGCAGCCATTCTACGCCGTGAGCGCTTTGCCTCTTGCTACTCTTTGCGTTTCGCCGTGAACGTTCCCATGCTTCCGCCGCAGCCTGCTCGCGTGGCAGAGCGCGTGGCACGTTTGAGGACTGTTGTCGCTAAAGTGGGGTTGGTTGCAGGGGCCGGCAATCTTCCCGAGTTGTCCGTGTTGACACATGCGCCAAAGCGCTAGCCGCGACGTTTCGCGTCCTCTCGCAATTCGAGTTGCGCGAGGCCGAATCTCGTCCACTCGCTATCTAGGAGTTCGTAGACTGTTTTGGGATATGACTTGGGCCATTTGATCTTGCACAATACTTCGCCACCGGGAGTGAGCGCGTTGAGTGTGCAGGTCCATTTGTCGGTTCGCGTGTCAATGCCCTCTGCGATGAGCACGACTCCTGACGATCTGCCTTGTTCTTCGCAGAGTAGCCTATCAAGGCGATCCGGAAGGATCGATATGCCTCCGGACCCGAGAGCGCCGAGACTGTCGACACGATAGGTGCCGGCGCGATTCTGCTTGTCTTGCGTGCCTGGCGCCGGAGTCCCCACAAACACGTTCACCGCAACGCCTGGGCCGACGTTGCGTATTGCGTAATTGGCATAACCTGGTTTGTCGCGATCGATGATGCGTTCGAGAACAACGAAGGGCTTGTTGGACTCCCGGCGGAGTGTTAGACCCAGCGCGTATTGATTCTGCGCGGCTTCGACTTGCTTTTGGCCTGTTTCGGCGAGCCGCTTCGTAGTGTGCGCGTACCACCAGAGGACGAGCAAGTTGATAAACAACAAGTATCCGGTTGTAAAGTCGAACCATTGGTCAGGCGTTTTAGAGATGTAGAAAAAGGCCGCGCCGAGCAGTGCATACACGACCACGGCAAGAACGAGCTGGAGCCAGTAGATCTTCAACCACGAGTCTTCAGGTGCAAGCGGCGCTGGGTCGGCTTTGACCACGGAGCTCCTGTGTGAGTGATCGTCACCGCTTCCCGCGCTGGGTGTCTCGCCAGCCGAGCCGGTTGTTGCGGTGCTCGGCCCTTGCGCTCCAAGCAGAGAGCGCAGTTTTGTCCACTCCGCATCGTCAATTTGCGGATATCGAGATGTGAGATTCTCTTTCCGAATGTGCGACGCGATCCGATGCAGGAAGATGTCGCTGGGTGGTAGGTCGTTCAGCCGCTCGAAGATTCGAAACGTCAGGTATGAGCGACCACATTCCTTGCACACCAACCCGATCAGGCCGTCATCGTTTGCCCGGTAGACTTCGACGTCTTCTGAAGACCGACAGATCGGACACTGTTGCGGCAGGCACAGAAGGTTCGTAGTCGTCATGCTCGTCGCGTGCGTTCAGTATCCGGCACATCCCACCGAGCGACAAGTAGGGCGTGGTTGACGTTGTCTCCCTGGGCGGCCGCCTCCATCTAGTTCAATAACTTAACATCGCTGTGGCTGGCACGACAGGGCCGATGTGCGCACGAAGGTGAATACTGGGCGTTATTGTGCGATCCTGACCAGCATCATGGCCGCTCTCGACCAGCATGCTGCGTTAATTAGGCAATTCTTCGAACGGCGCAACATCCACCTGTTTGAAGGCGTCCGTCGCGAGCGCAGTGTGATAGCTAATCAGATGGCCGCCAAGGGTCTCCTCCACAGCGGTGCCTTCGTTGGAGCCGTCACGGCCGCCTACGTCAGTGGGTTTACGGAATTCGCTCAGGGCCTGATCAAAGACACGCTTGATCTAATGCGTCGCTCAGGCCTCGTGATCGACAGTGCGGCGGCTTCGTGGATCACTGAGCAACTTATTCCGTTCATTGATGCCGCCGCCAGAAATGTCTGTAGAGAGGCAGGCGAAGGCGCAGTCTTAGGTAAGGAACTCAACGAGAGCGTCGAACGAGCGATGGCCAGGTCGGTCGGTGCAATCAAGCGCGACCTGAAAATCGAACTAGACGTCGCTCTTCTGACCCACGTTTCGCCGGTCGAGGTAGTCGATGAAGCCATGCTCGACACACTCGTTCCCCTCCAGAATCAGCGGGGCTTAGAGCGGGCGTTCAGCGTGGAAACGGGCGAACCGAAGGAGCCACTTTGCATTGTCCTGTTCGATATTGACCATTTCAAGGAGGTCAATGACAAACACGGTGGCCACGCGACGGGGGATGAGGCTCTATTGGAAATTGCTCGCACCGCAGCATCCTGCACCAGAGGAAAGGGAGCCGCGTTTCGCCTGCACGGTGATGAATTCGTGCTTTTGCTCCGAAACCACACACTGCACGAAGGCCTCGCGGTTGCCGAGCGATTTCGGCGTGAAGTCAATGAAACACCACGAACATCGCAGCAACTCACGCTGAGCGTCAGCGTGGGTGTGGCCATGTGGCCCGAACACGGAAAAGATCTTGAAGCCGTTCTCAAGGCAGCGGACTACGCGCTGTATGACGCCAAGAACCGTGGGAGGAATTTAGTGCGCTATTGTGGCGAGCCAGCACCCAGTGCTCCCGCTACCCATGAGCCGGAACGAAAGGAGCCAGATCCTGGTGGTCTGACGGCGGCCGAGCAACTCAAGATTCGTCAAGACTACTTTCGAAACGGCATGGCGCTATGCCCACGAGATGAGGCGATCCTCAACGTGATCGACGTTACTGCGCACCAAGACGTGAGGAACAACATTATCATCACATGCCCCTTGTGCGGTCTGTCAGCTAATCTGTCCTGAAAGTCCTAGCCTGTCGACGTGAGCAACCCTCGGGCCGACCACACACGCGTGCAGGTCGCGGGTCATCCGCAATCGGGTAGCGTTGATTGGCCGACTCGGTCTTGTGGCCGATGAGCCGCATCGCCACGTTCTCGGGATGCTTTTGCGAGGAAGACTCCAACGAGTCCGTGGGAATTTAGCGTCGGTTGCCGATCTGCCTGGATGGAAAATGGGTTCGACGTTCCGGAACAGTTCACCGCTGCGCTTTCGGCCAGCGAGACCTCGTTGGGCCCTGCTCAAGGATGGCAACAGAATTGATCGCCAACTCCGTTCACGTGGCGAGTACGGGTGGGAGGTACAACTGTTTCGCCAGGGTGATTTCTACGCCGGTCGGCGGTTTGATTTGTACCAGCAGGCCGTCGCCTTTGCGCAAGGGAGTGCGAGTCGCTTCGACGGGATGGCTGGCACCACTTCCCGGCGACGTAGGGATACGGAACAATCGCCCTCCATAACCGGCCGCCGTTGGGTACGGCCTCGGCTAGACCGCAGTGTTGGACCAGCTACCAAAGTCGCCACCCTCAAACGGTTGACCGTATCCCATCAGGCTGATCATGCCCAAGAGCTGGCCACGATGGTGTGTACCGTGCGTGACAAGATGGAAAGTATGGTGCAGGCGGCGGTCAACGGACAGAAGACCCGCCTCATGGGCGGCCTTTGCGGCCGCCAGCCAATACGACCCCGCGCTCGCCAGCATCTCCCGGATTTCTGGCAGCGGCATATCATCGCGGTACGGGGTCCAGGATGGTGGCTCTACAACCGGACGGACGCTTGGACTCCAGCCCCGCATGACATCGGCTATGTGGAACATGGTTCGATGAGGCGTTCGCAATCCGAAGCCAAAGTCCCGGCGACACTCGTCTTCGCCAAGACGCGACAAGAAGTCCAGAGCCCGGCCGTTGCACCAGAGCTCGTACCCGATGAGGCTGAAGATTGTCTCAACGCAACCGGGCATCGGCAGCCTGCTCTATGGTTTGGTTTTTTCCTATTTGGGCGCTGCTAAATACCACAGATTGCCTGAGGGATCCTTCACGCCCGCACCACGCACTAGCTCGCCGCCCTCTCCCCAAGGAACGTCAGCCGGGGCCATGGCGGAAGTCGCGCCAGCGTGGATTGCGCGTCGGTACAGGCCCTCCGCGTCCTCTACGTACATGAAGAGTTGCCCCGTTTTCGGAGAGCCTCCACCGACATCGCCGATCATGACCATCGAGTCACCAATCTTGACTTCAAGATGGGTTCCACTTGGGGCGCGGAATGTCTGTTGGGCGCCAAAGGCCGCAGTGAGAAACTCGACAAGCTCGGCAGCACCTTGAATTGCCAAATACGGCACCACTGTCTGAAAACCTACGCGAATCGCCGCCGACGCCATGATGCCCGTCCTTTCGTAGCTGAGTCTTTGCTTGTGTAGCGATGTCCGTCCAACGCTTCCGACCGAGCCGCGCGCGTCGGTGACATGATCGCACGAGACGGTAGGTTGCGTCGGGTCCATTACTGTTAGGCCATTCAGTCGGACAGGACTGGGTACCCGGCGCTCTTCGAGAAACGCAGATGAGCGTGCCCTTGCCCGCTAAGCACGCAGCCGTTTCGGAACTGCCTTTTCGAACGCACTAATGATTTCGTCAACACACTCCTGGACGGCCTGCCACATTTCCTCGGCTACCACGAGACCATCTCGCCTCTGATTCCAGGTAAACAGATACCAGTGCTTCACAGAGTGGGTAGGAGCGTCTGGAACCGGGAGCATGATCCCGCCGGAAGTGTCGACGCCTACGCCTGAAAACGGATGTGCAACCAGGGCAGTATGAAGCATGAAGTTCGCAAGGGGACGAGCCCTCCCCACGGGACCGCTTTGAAGTCCTTCGAGAAGTCTCTCGCATCTCTTCTTCAACCGTTTTGGTCTAATCGCTGGAATCAGCCCCTGCTTGGGGAACTTCTTCGAATCTTCGGGCCGTCGTTCCAATCGCTCCATTAGCGTGCGGCTCCATGACACGACGTCGGCAAATGCGTACCACAGATCGGCTGCAGCCTCGTGAGACAGACCATGTGACACGCCTGGCTGCGCTTTCATGTTGTGACTATCGGCGCATGCTTGCAGTTCCTCAGCAGCTGCCCGCATTCTCAGAATGGCAGCTTCAACACCCCCGGCGGCGACAAGTACGTCGCCGAGAAGGTGGCCAGCAAGTTCATAGGCGAGTTCACGCTTCGTCGATTTGTAGCCGAGCGCAGTTCGACGCTCTCGTAGTTGCTCCCAGCCTTCATAATGTTTCGCGTCTGGATCCCAATACTCAGAACCGAATCCAAGCGAGGCCTTCGCGACAGTCGGAAAGCTGACGCGCTTCCACCACTCGTTCAGTTGCTTCGGCACTGATACTCCGGAAATCGGCCTAGACGTGTGCGCTCACCGGTCGCTCAACGGCCGCACCAGCGTCGGGTGCAGCGCGTGGTTCGGCGGCACGTCGTCTCGTCCCGTGGCTTCATATCGCCGATCGCCGGAGAGCGATGTACCCGCCGTCATGCATTTCGCCCTTTTTGCTTCATTGCCTCAAGAGCCGCTGGCCATTTGTTGACAGGTAGACCGGCTACGAGGCCGTCGAACTCTCGCCATTCAATTTCAAAGACGGTCTGCAAGACCGCGAAAAAGCAATCGGCGTCCGCCGTTGTTACGATTCGGATTCCTGGAAAGTCGTTCCACTTTTGGCGCATCCGTTCCCATCGGTTCAGGGCTTGGTCGCCCGGAAATTAATGCCGACGGTGCCAAACGCACTCGCGCTTGACGCCTGCGGGGCGCCGTCGAAGACCTCGGCCCTCCAGGTAATTTCAAACTCGGTGAAACCGGCAGCGACGACCGTCGCCTCAAGCTCTGCTTCCAGCAGAGCGCCTGCAATTCAACCGGTCCAAAGGTCGATCTTTCTTTTCGCCCCCTCTGGCACTTCCCGGTTGACCCGGATGTCACCGATCTGCAGCCGCCCACCTGAGCGCAATACGCGAAACATCTCGCCCAGGGCCTTCTGCTTGTCGGGAGTCAGGTTGAGCACGCCGTTGGAGATCACCACGTCGGCCCAGCCGTCGGGCACCGGGAGCTCCTCCATGTAGGCTTCGCGGAACTCGACGTTGTCGATGCCAGACTCATCGGCAGCAGCGCGCGCCTTCTCAAGCATCGCCGGGGGCATGTCGATGCCCACGACTTCTCCGGTTGGGCCGACCATGCGTGCAGCGATGAGCGAATCGATGCCCCCGCCTGAGCCGACATCGACAACTCTTTCACCAGCGACCAGTTCGCCCATGGCGAAGGGGTTGCCGGTACCGGCGAACGATTCGATGGCCAGTGCCGAAACACCCCTGAGCCACTCGTCTTTGTAGCCGACAATCTTGGTCAGGCGACGGCCAGTGTGGAAGTGGAATCCCTTGCCGGGATCCTCGGCCACTTCCTTGTATTCTTCTTTGATGGCCGTGCGTAGGGTCTATATCGACATCCACCGCCTGGGCCACGCGCGAACGGTTTGCTGTCATCGACTCTCTCCTTCGTTGTCTCCTGCAATCGCAACTGTGGGCACTTGCCCAGTCTTTGTCAACGTCCGCGCTTCAGCCGCGGCGCTTCACGATCGCACCAAGCGCCGACGGCGGCAAGCGCTTGGGCAGCAGCTTGGGCAGCAGCTCCAACCCTCGGCCTTCGAGACCCGGTGGATCAGGCCCCTCCGTTACCCAAGACCCTGGCGATCGCGGTCATGGTATTCCAGTTGCGCGTCGTGACCGGTACCCCAAAGAGCCGATCTAGCCTGCCGAGGTAACCGATGGCCTTCATGTGGCGCCGGTACAGGCCGAAGACGAACCGGTTGTCCCTCGCGAGGATTTTCAGCAGCCACGTGCCGCTGGAAGGAAAGCTCATGGGCATCGACGGCGCCGAGCGGCGGCGTTGGGACAGGACGCTCACGAAGCGTACGATGTCGGGTCGCATGGGCTGGTCCGCGAAAGGATTGTGAGATATCAGCCTGACAATCTCGCGACCCTGGCAGATCACGATCTCCGCATGAAAGGGAAGCCTGGATGCCAGTTCGGCGCGGAGTCGCGCCCGGGTGACCGGTTGCCGGATCACGAAGGTGCCCGCCGCGCCTATGTTCACCGCATTGAGGTGCTTCAGTTGTTTGGTGAGCCTGGTAGGTCGGAAGGTCCTGTGACCACCGACGTTCACCCCTCTGAGAAGAACCACGAGTGCCACGAGTACCTTCCTGCTGCCACTCGATCCTGATCCACTCGGCCGGCCGAAAACACGCCGTTCTCTGTCTGCCCAACGCGCCGAATGAGCCGCGCGCCGCAGTGACATGATGGCACGGACCGTCGGCGCGTCGGCTCCATTGGTTGTTCGGCGGCCGAGCGTGGTTCAGGAAACCGTTGAGAATTCAGCCCGGTATTTGGCTAGCCCGGAAACACCCTGCATCTGCCTCGGATCCAGCACCAACAACATGAACACGTCGTCGGCCACCCTCCACTCGCAAGTGATTCCATGCGCGCTCGCGGGTCTGAACCCGAATCTGGGGTAGTAATGTGCGTGCCTGAGAACGATGACAAACGAACAACCCGCGTCTTTCAGTTTCCTGTTCCCCGTTTCCACCAGCTTGGTGCCGATGTCTTGGCGTTGGTGTTCGGGCAGCACCGCGACGGGGCCCAAGCCCGCTCCGATCACGTCGCCGACGTGCAGCGGGCTGTACATGATGTGACCCACGACCCGACCATTCAGTGTCGCCACCAGTGAAAGTGTCACAGCCCCGTTGGCCCTCAACGCGTCGACGATGTTGCCTTCCTGGTCCTGCCCGAAAGCGCCCCTGTTCACGTCCCGAATGGCCGAGATGTCTCCCGGTTGCTCTTTCCGAATTTCAATCAAAGTACACTTCCGTTCTGTCCGCCGACTCCAAGTAGACTGACCGGCCTCTTCCGAGCTGTGTGCGTGACTCGCAGCATAACGCAAGAAGCGCTTGACCCTCACAGCGGTAGAAGTCCACATCCTTCTTCCTCTTGGGGCAAGGAGCCGACAAGTGGTCTGCCAGATCTAGCCCAAAGGGAAAAGGACCTAAAGAGGCGAGCCGCCGCCCACCGTCCCCGCCCGTCTGATGCGCCGCTGTCGAGCAATCGCCCCAATTCCCATAATAAGGATGCGTCCGCGCAGGTCACGCGCGAAAAGTTGACCATGGGGCGACTCACGGAAGGCCCACAGCACGGCAGACACAGCGAACCTGAATCCCCCGGCAGCCTCAGATGGCCAGATCGGCGTTACACCCGACAGCAATGATGTCGGCCCACACCACGCAACGTCACACTCGACGTGTTCGCCGAGCGTTCCACTCCTCCGCAGTGATCTCCCACAATTCGGCGGTCAAACGACCAGAGACGTAGTCACGATCTTCAGTCGCAATCAGCCGCATCCCTTGTTTCTCGGAGATCCGTCGCGAAGCAACGTTGGCGACCGCCTTTGGCACGCGCAGCACCGGGAACTTCAGCGTATTGAACCAATAGTCCGTGACGACTTCGCACGCCTCGGTCATCAGACCGCGCCGCTGATAGCGCGGATCAATCCAAAACCCACGGTTGTTGTTGTTGTCGTTTGTCATGAGTGCAATGACCCCGATCAATCGTTCGGGCTCGTTCTTCAACCGGAGCGTCCATATCCACTGCTCGCCGCGTTCAACGGCTGGCAACGCGTCGTCACGAAAGAATGCGAATGCCCCGTCCGGTGGATATGGCCATGGGATTGTGTTTGTCAGATAGCGGACCACCTCCCACTGCGGAAAGATTTGCTGGATTTGGGCAGCATCCGCGAGTTCCAAGGGGCGTAGCAGAAGTTGAGCCGTCTCCAGGGCCGGTGTCACATGGGGCACTATGTTGAACTTGAATTGTCAATTCAAGTGGCCAGGCAGAGTCCCGCGCGGAGGCCCACAGCCCGGCAGACACCGCGAACCGGAATCCGCCCGACAGCTCAGATTGCCAGATCGGAGTATGGGAGACACGCAACGTTCGCCAGTTCCGGCGACCGACGCGGGGTTACCGCTCGATTTCGTTCGTCGCCTGTCGCTTCGGCTGCACAAACCATACGACTAGGATACTGAGAAGGTAGAGACCAAACGCTTCACCTGGTGATGTGTAGATGAGCCTGGTTCCTGGTGGAAGCATGCGGCGCGTCGGCGCAAGAACGAATGCGACGAGCCGATCAATGAATCCGAAGGCAACGACCATTCCAACCGCGATGGCGATACACGAGCGAATGATGCGCTTGCGTAGCTCGTCAAGATGGTCCAAAAATCCCATCTTCGCTTCGCTGAGTTCCTGGTCGTCATCGTCAGGAAACAGTTGATAGGCGAGCGCGGTAGTCATGTATACGACTCTGCCAGGCTCGCTCTGTCTCGTCCGTTCTTGTTGACGGTCCTTGCGGCGATGAGGCAGCGGTCGAATAGTATTCATTTCGTTGACACCCTCTGTGGCCACCGTGACTGGCGGTCGGCAGACACGCGGCATGCTACCACCAGGCCGAAGCAATTTGTCCAAGAAGGCAGCTCAGACTCGACCATACAATTGTCGGTGCCATGTCTGTCACTGTTCGTGAAATGCGACCCGAGGACGCACGTCGCTTTTTGGAAATCCATCACGCTGCCGTTCGAGGTATCGCGGCCAAGGACTATCCGGCTTCGGTCGTTGAGGCATGGGCCCGGCCAATCACTGACCAAGTAATCGAGCGATTCCTTGCCAACCGTGACCGGGAGGTTCGCCTGGTGGCTGAAATTGACGGAGAACCCGTGGGCATCGGCGCCATCGTGGTGAGCAACTCCGAGCTGCGGGCGTGCTATGTGGCCCCGAGTGCTGCCAGGCGTGGGGTGGGGTCCGCCCTCGTTGCGGAAATCGAACGGATTGCCAGCGAACACCGCCTCGACCACCTACAATTGGAGTCTTCCATTACAGCGGAGCCCTTCTATTCGGCGTTGGGTTACCAGGTCGAAAGCCGGGGTGATCACCTTCTTTCGTCAGGTGTCCCGATGGCCGCTGTCAAGATGCGGAAGCGACTCGAATGACCAGAAATGGTTTGTCAGCGAGGGAGGACGAGAATGAAGATCGGTTACGCCTTGACCAGCGTCAGCGGCTTTCCCTCGATCAACTCCCCGCAGGTAGTCGTCCTTCACGCATTGGTAGCGGGCCTCGTTGACGACATGTCGCGGACGCCCAGCGGCGGGCTCTCGAACCGTTCCCCTATCCCAGGAATGGAGTGATTGTGGGACAGGACCGCCGACCGAACTGGGGCCTGTGTTTGGGGGGCGAAAATCCTCACATCATCCCGTTAGGTTTTCGGGACGGGCGATTCGGCCAAGACCAATCGGTCGACGTCCGGGCTGTAACGATAGGTGACCAGTCCGCAGTTCGGAATTCGGTCCGTCTCGAACCGATCCACCACCTCTTCGTAGGACCAGCGTTCAAGCCAGAAGCGGAACATACGCATGGTGCCGCCGTGGGACACCACCACAACGCGCTGGCCGGCCCGATCGCGAAACAGCATTCCAAGAAACTTGTAGACGCGCTGAGCGACATCCGCGAGGCTCTCGGCGCCGGGCGGCCGGGCAAAAAACCGTCCGGATGTCTCCCAGTACTCCTGGAGCCATGGGAAGGCCGCGTTTGCCTCCTCAGTGGTCATATCAAACGTATAGCCGACCTCGCGTTCGCGGAGGAACAGATTGTGACGCACCCGAGTGTGGACTCGATCGGCCGGAGTGTACGCCGCCAGTATCCCCTCCGCAGTCTGCAACGTTCGCTGGTAGCCGGAATGGTACAAGTAGCCGAAGACTCCAAACTCCTCCAGGAGAAGGACGCCAATTCGATGCGCCTGAGCCACTCCCGCTTCCGACGATAGGAAGTATTAGATGTTTAGTCCCACGGTGTGGTGGAGAGATGATAAGCCCCACCGCCAAGGAGACACTATGGGACAGGTACTTCACGGGTGCGCCACGACCACTCACGCCATCCGAGCAGCAATACAGCGATCGAAGACTTCGATCCAG
>ORMF010623693.1_pt1 | contig 14862 bp, 12 predicted proteins | sample 1779871 | NCBI WGS metagenome assembly ORMF01 (sample SAMEA104232316, study PRJEB22302) | groundwater metagenome | biome: forest; feature: aquifer; material: groundwater | place: USA | collected 2011-08-07 | depth 5.4 m | reverse complement strand
TAATTTTATTTTGCTGTTTCTCTATAACTGACAGCACTTTCCTGCAATATGGGCAGGAATCGAAATAATAAAGTTCAAAAGTCATAAATCATAATCCTTTTTCAGTTATAAACGTTCATAACAAAATTTTTAAGAAAATTCATATTTAACTTGAAGTTATTTTATTGAAATTTAATCAATTTTCGGAATAGTTTTGCTATATTCTTTCATTCTTTTTGCGTGATTTTCATCTTCTGAATTTAGTTCAATGTAACGTTTCAGCATCCATGATGGATTTTTTTTCGTCATGGCAATTTGGTAGTGAATTTCTCCTGCTCCATTTTCTAGGCTGATAGCGTCTTGAAAGGCAGCTTCCCTTGTGGTGTTTTCTTGTTTTGTATATTTGTCGGATATTGAGTCAATATGTGCTATAGCTTTTCGAAGGTCCTCAATATGCGCGTCGTAAAATTCCCGAACATATTCTGATCCAGACAAAAAAGACTTTTCTTCTAGATTGATTACATCAGCGTGATGTTCTTCCTCCTCTGCTATTGTTTCCCAAAATTGTGCGTCCATAGGAAATAAAAGAGCGAATTTTTTATATAAATTAGCAAGTTTATTTTCTATTGATGATGAGAGATTAATTATTTCACGTATCATTTTATACCTTTTAGGTTAATGTTTTTAAAATTCAAAATTACCACGAAAGTTCATAAATAACATTAAGCTGATGTTGATGTGTTTTCAAAAACATATCGAGCAAATTGTAAAATTATATGCCTTAGCTGTTAATTTGTTACTCGATAAAATTTTGACAAAAAAAGGTTAAATCTATATTGCCAGGCACGTTCGTCGTGCGTGCCAAGAGGGTCTTCAAAATAAATAATATTTTCATTTTTGACAAAATTATGTTTAGAGCATAAGTATTCAGTGACTCTTTGATTAATATCAGACATTTTTCCCTCATTTTTACCTGCATCAATCCAAATTTTGGGTAATGTGTTTTTTCCTAAAATGTAGTTGTTCATTATTTTTATTATTTCATTTTTTTCTAAATTAATGTCAGAATCATACGAATTAAGCAATACGGAAAATGAGGCTGATAATGCTCCACATATACCAAATTTTTCAGGATATCTCAATGCTGTAAAAAGTGCGGCAATTCCTCCAAATGAAGAACCTATAATAGAAGTGGTTTTGGTATAGTTTAAGACGCGATAATTTTTATCTATGTATGGTTTTAAGCTGTTTACAAGATAGTTTGAATAACCTTCAAATTGTCCTTTGGTTGAAATAAAGCCACCTTTTCCATCGCTGAAAGATGTTACTGGGAGATATTCATCATTTCGCAAATTAGGGAATATCGCCACGATAATAGGAGATGTTATAAGTCCTGTAGAGTGTAAGTTATTTAGGGCTTTATCAACCTCCCATGACCACGGACTTAAACCTCCGCTTTCAAATGCCGTTTGTCCGTCATTCATGTATATCACTGGAAATTTTTCTGAATTATTATTATAATTTTTAGGTAAAAGGATTTGTACTTTATGTCCCATTAAATTGTCATAAATATGAAATGTTCCATAACCTGAACTGCTTGCTCGTTCTTTATACTCAAAATTATTCATATATAAGCACCTATAAAAATTGATTGTGAAATTATACTTAAAACTCCTTGTTTCAAATAAACAGTTCTTAGAATAGCTGTATTGTTTTGCCATTCTATCAAAAGTTTCAGAAAAAGCACCAAAAGTTTATAAAATTATTAATTAATTAGGCTTGACTAATTAATTAGGTAAAGCTAATTTACCCATATTTAAGATAAGGGTTGTTATATGGCTACTTTAGTAATATGGATAATTATTATTCTCATAATTTTGTTTTTTGTATACAAATTTAAGAAAAAGGCAAAAATGGGGTGTCAGTGTGAAGGTTGTGATAAAACAGGTCTTTGTGGTAGTGTAAATAAGAAGGAGAAAAGCGATGTACAAAATAAATAGTAGATATAAGATTGAAGGTTTTACTGATAATTGTCCTTCGTCATATATGCATAATTTACTGTCAATGGGATTTCTTCCAGGGGTTATATTCCTTATAAAAAAAGTAGCTCCACTGGCGGATCCATATCAAGTAGAGATAAAGGGGACATCGGTTTCTATGAGAAAAACTGAACTGGCTTTTATTGAGGTAACAGAGGTATGATTTTTGCAATAGCAGGAAATCCTAATTGTGGTAAAACAACCATTTTTAATAAACTTACAGGTTCTAATCAAAGAGTTGGGAATTGGGCTGGTGTAACTGTAGAGCAAAAAAGAGGTTCATATACATTTAAGGGTAGTAAAATAGATTTGGTAGATCTTCCTGGAATATACTCTTTATCTAGTAATGATGATACATCTTTGGATGCGGTAGTTGCTTGTCAATTTATTTTGACGGAAAAACCTGATGCTGTAATTAACGTCATAGATGCTTCAAATATTGAGAGAAACTTATTTCTGACAGTGCAATTAATAGAGATGAAAGTTCCTTTAATTGTAGTATTAAACATGGTAGATGTAGCTGAAAATAAGGGAAACCTTTTAGATGCCGAAAAACTAGAAAATCTTTTGGGGGTAAAAGTAATATCCACAATAGGAAGAAAAGGCATAGGACTCAAAGGTTTATCTGAAGAATTAATAAAAAAAGAGGCACCCCATACATCAAAATTAGATTTTTCAGGCAAATATGGTGAAAGAGTTCTTGATTTGGCTGAACATTTAAAATCACTTGATAATGCATTTATAAAAAATCCAGAATGGTTAGCGTTGAGGCTGCTTGAAGGTGATGTTTATGCTAAATCTCTTTTAAAGGAAATAGGTTTATCGTCAAAAGGTTTACAGCTTGAAATAGTATCAAAAAGGAGCGATTTAATCTCTGTTTCTGTTTCGAGATATAAAATAATTGCTGATATTATTGAAAAATGCAGCGGTACAACCGAAACCAAAAAACATAAGCTTACTGAATTTATAGATTCTATATGTCTCAATAAATATCTTGGAATTCCAATTTTTCTTATCATAATGTATGTAATGTTTGAATTTGCAATCACTATAGGTGGAGCGCTTCAGCCGTTTTTTGACAATTCATCACGAGCTATTTTGATAGATTGGGTAAATCATGCTGGACCAGGATTTGGATTGCCTGTTTGGGGGACAGCGATTTTTTCTCAAGGCGTTGGTTTGGGAATTAATACAGTTTTGACATTTCTTCCTCAAATAGCCTGCATGTTTTTATTTTTGTCAATGCTGGAAGATTCTGGGTACATGGCAAGAGCAGCCTTTGTTATGGACAGATTCATGAAGTCCATAGGTCTTCCTGGTAAGGCATTTGTTCCATTAATTGTTGGGTTCGGATGCAACGTGCCAGCCGTTATGGCAACGAGAACTTTAGATACAAGAAGAGACAGAATACTTACAGCAATAATGTCTCCGTTTATCTGTTGTGGTGCAAGATTGGCAATTTTTGCAATTTTTGCAGGAGCATTTTTCCCTAGTGGCGGAGCTACAGTTGTTTTTTTACTTTACATAATAGGAATTATATGTGCAGTAATTACAGGATTAATAATTAAAAATACGCTTCTTAGAGGGAATAACGCACCATTTTTAATGGAAATACCAGTTTATCATATGCCGAATATCAGATCTATTTTACAGCAGACATGGGATAGGTCTAAAAGATTTATTTTCAAGGCTGGCGTGATTATTATACCTGCCTGTATTCTTATAGGCGCTCTTAATGTAATTCAGGTAAATGGACAAGTAAATATAGAAGGTTCAAAAACATCAATGCTTTCAGTTGCAGGTAAAGCTATTACTCCTGTACTTTATCCTATGGGGGTTAAAGATGATAATTGGCCTGCTACGGTAGGATTAATTACAGGAACAATGGCAAAAGAGGTAGTGCTTGGAACTTTGAATACACTTTACACACAAAGAGAACAGGCAGATAATGGAGAGGGCGGTAAATTTAGCCTTGAAGCTGAATTAAGTTCAGCAGTGACAGATACTGTGGCAAGCTTCAAGAATATGTCACTTTCTACTTTTATAAACCCTTTCACAGCAAACAAATCAGATGCGTCTATGGATAATGGTCCTATAGGGTCGATGGTTGTGGCATTTGGATCAACGGCTGCGGCATTTGCATATATGCTTTTTGTTCTTCTATATGTGCCATGTATTGCTACCATTGGAGCTACAGCACGTGAAATAGGAAAAGGTTGGGCATGGTTTTCCGTCTTTTGGAGTTTTCTGCTGGCATATGCTGTTGCTGTAATTGCTTATCAGATATCTCTTATCCCAAATTATCCTCTTGACTCAACTTTATGGATAACTGGAATGCTGATTTTAATAGGCGTAACAGTATTTTTTATGAAAAACTCTGCTAATAAGAATAAAACTATACCTGCAGGTGGAGCAGTTCATCCAATATAAGTGATCATTTTATAGAACATTAAAATGAATATAAATGAGACAAAAGCAAAATAGATCAATGCCGCAAAATTATTTTTTAAATGCCTTATAGTTTTTACACCTATTGGAACTCCGATAAAGCTCCCTGCTATAATGCAAAAAAATGCAGGTAAATAAATGTATCCCAGCGTAAAATTAGGGAGTCCATTAACTAAAAGTCCTAAATACATGTAACTAACTGAAGCTGTGAATGCAAGAAAGATATTAAATGTTGTACAGATAGCTACAGCTTCTTTAATTGTAAAATCTCTTTTTTCAAGAAAGGGGACTATCATCAAGCTTGAACCTCCACCTACAAGTGCGGATATTACTCCAGTTAAACTACCATAAAAAGCAATCAATGGTATTTTTATTGAATGGGATGGTGAACTGTCCGATTTCTTTACTCTTAAAGTTTTTTTTATTTTAACAATAAGAATATAGCCTAAAAAAATAACAAAAAATATAAGTATTACACTATTGGACAAATATGAAGAAGCGAAGCTTCCAATCAAAGCCCCGCTAATAATAAAGATAGAAAATAATTTTACTATTTCCCAGTTTATTCTAGAAGATTTATTGTGCTTATATAAGCCATAGATACTATTTATAAACATTATAGAGAGTGATGTAGCGACTGCTGCATGCATAATGTGTTGTTCAGGAAATCCAAAATAAGGTAAGCAAAAAACTAAAGCTGGTATTATCGTTAGGCCTCCACCTAAGCCAAACATCCCTGATAAAAAACCAGCAAGAATCCCAACACAGATCAGTATAAATAACAATTCTATCATATCTGATCTTAACAAACATATTTTTTTAAAATTACGACAGAATTGATGCCAAGCATTCCGAATGAGTTGTTTAAGATATAGTTGACTTTTTGATTTTCTTTTGCATTAACCAATATGGTGTTTATATCGCAATCAGAAGATTTGTTAATCAGGTTCATGCATGGATGAATTTTGTCATCATAAAAAGATGGAATATTTCCTGCGAGTTCTAATGCACCAGCAGCGCCCATTGTATGACCTATAAAGCCTTTAGTGTTGTTGATGTAAGGGATTTTGTCAATAAATGTATTTTTTAGTGCTATTACTTCCTGAGCATCGCCTGATATAGTGCCTGTTGCATGTGCATTAACCAAATCAATCATATCTGGAGTTATACCTGCTGAAGTTATTGCTTTTTGCATACATTCAGTTTGCCTTTCGTGGCATGGCATTACATAGTTGCAACCGTCAGAATTAATTGAATAGCCAGCAACTTCTGCGATGATTTTTGCACCTCTTTTTAGTGCATCATCTAGACGTTCTAGCACAAAAATTGATCCGCCTTCGGAAACGACAATTCCATTTCTATCTTTATCAAATGGTCTTGATGCTTTCTGTGGTTCATCATTATATGCTAAAGCGTTTTGGCTTTTAAAACTGGCAAATATTCCGAAAGAAGAGGTACATTCAGAAACACCTCCTGCTAAAGCAAAATCAACTTCACCTAATAAAAGCTGTTGAACTCCTTGTATAATTCCTGCATTACCTGCAGCACATGCCGCCCCTATGCAGTAGTGTGGTCCAGTGATTCCAAATCGTATGCTTACTTCACCAGCGGGATTATTAGAAATTGATCTTGGATTATGATAGTGATTCCATAGACTTATATCGAAATTATATTGGGAAATTTTATGTATTTCTTGTTCCGTTTCAACGCTTCCATGCTCTGTAGTTCCAATGAATATTCCTACACGCGATTTGTCGATTAAGGTTAAGTCAATTCCTGCATTATTCATTGCTTCACCAGTACAATAAATTGATATTGAGCCAGCACGTGTTGATGTTCTAAGATCTTTTTTCGTTTGATATTTACTATAATCGAAATTGCATATACCAGCAGGGACACGCCCAATGTAACGGTGTTCTATGAATCTTATGCCTGAGATGTTGTTGAGTAAAGAGTGCCTAAATTCAGTTAGATTATTTCCATTTGGTGCAGTTAATCCTATACCTGTTATGGCTATTCTATAATCTTTAATCATTTAGTTAATCCTTAAATTAATTAATTAATAACTTTGTCTAAATTTATCTTTGAATTAGTTAAAACCAATTAGTTATGAGTATATAAAAACAAAAAAAGCTCTCCCATGAGTGGGAGAGCTGGCATTTAATTTATGTTGAAACTATTTAGAATAAACTTCGCCCAAGTTTTTCATGAAATTCCAACGTCTTTTTGCGTCTGCTTCTGCATCTTTAAATAGTCCTTCAGCTTCCTGTGGAGCTGTTTTGAATAAAGATGAGTAACGACGTTCACTTCTGATGAATTTTTGGAAGTCGCCTGTCGGTTCTTTAGTTTCCCATGTGAATGGTTTTTCCTGATTAGGATTGAAACGATATAATGGCCAGTATCCACATTCAACAGCCAATTTTTGCTTTGTCTGTGTTTCCATCATATTAATGCCGTGTGCAATACATGGGGAATAAGCGATAATGATTGAAGGTCCTTTATGTGCTTCAGCTTCTTGGAATGCCTTCATTGTCTGAATTCTATTTGCTCCAAGAGCGATAGAAGCTACATATACATCGCCATAGCTCATGCACATAAAACCAAGATTTTTCTTAGTATGACGCATTCCGCTGTTAGCAAATTTTGCTACAGCACCGATAGGCGTTGCTTTTGATGCCTGCCCGCCAGTATTTGAATATACTTCAGTGTCAAGGACAAGAATGTTTATATTTCTACCTGATGCGACTACATGATCTAAACCGCCGTAACCAATGTCATTAGCCCAGCCGTCACCGCCCCAAGCCCAAACACTCTTATCGACGAAATAATCTTGCAATTCTTTGATTTTTGCTAAAACAGGAGTGAGTTCAGGACAGCATTTTTTGCTTTCTTCAACTGCTTTGCCTATAACAGCCTTTACTGCTTCTTGTGAGTCTATTGCTGTTTCGTCTGTCTTATCCCAGAGAGTTAATGCATTTGTTAATACTTTGTTTAACTGATCACAGCATGATTTTCCTGCTGAAAGATATTTTTCAACATTCATTTTTAATTGTGATCTGTTGCTGTCTACAGCTAAACGCATCCCAAAAGCATATTCTGCAGCATCTTCAAACAGTGAATTCCCCCATGTTGGTCCATATCCTTTTGAATCTTTGGCGAAAGGTATTGTAGGGAAAGTTCCGCAATAGATGGATGAACATCCTGTGGCATTGCCTACTACAAGGCGATTACCGAAAAGCTGTGAAGCTATTCTAACATATGGAGTTTCTCCGCAGCCTGCACATGCTCCTGAGAACTCAAACAGAGGTTGTTTAAACATTGCACCTTTGAGAGATGTTTCTAATGCACCGTCTAAGACGTTTTCAGGGAGGTTTTCGAAAAATTTGTAGTTTTCTATTTCGCCTGCTTTATGAAGAGCATCCAATGTTGTGAACTGTAATGATTTTGTTTTTGTAGGACATGTTTCAACGCAGACACCGCAACCAGTACAGTCATCACAGTAAATTTGAATTTTATAAGCTAGGTCTTTACTGTTTTTTGTATTTGATTTTAATGTTTTAAATGTAGTTGGAGCATTTTTTAAATCGCTTGGATTTATCTGTTTAGCTCTAATAACAGCATGTGGACATGAGTTTACGCATTGGTTGCACTGGATACATGTTTCAGAAATCCACTGTGGAACTCTTGGAGCAATTTGACGTTTTTCCAATTTCATTGTGTTAGTAGGTACAAAGCCGTCAAACGACATTTTTGATACTGGAATTTCATCACCTTTGAGGTGAAGAATAGGCTTAATAATTGAAGTAGCAAAATCATCAGCATCATCAGAAATGAGTTTAGGAGCAGCATATGATTTTGTTATAGTAGAAGGAACTTGAACTTTATGCAGTCCTGCCAAAGCCTTGTCTACTGCAGCACAATTCATATTGATGATATCTTCACCTTTTTTGGAATATGTCTTTTTGATTGACTTTTTAATTAATGCTATAGCTTCATCTGCAGGGATAATTCCAGATATTTTAAAGAAACATGCCTGCATTACAGTATTGATTCTTGCACCTAGCCCAGCATCTTCAGATATTTTAAGAGCGTCAATATTATAGAAATTAATTTTTTTCTTAATTATAGTTTCCTGCATATCTCTTGTAAGATGGTTGAAAACTTCGTCATTGTTGAATTCGGAATTAAGTAAGAAAGTTCCTCCTGTTTTAATTCCGGCAAGCATGTCATATCTTCCAATATAAGATGCATTGTGACATGCTACGAAATTTGGAGAAGATACAAGATATGGACTCTGTATTACGGACTTTCCAAATCTTAAATGAGAAACGGTTATACCGTATGATTTTTTAGAGTCATATACGAAGTATCCTTGAGCATACATGTTTGTATTGTCACCAATGATTTTGATTGCATCTTTACTAGCACCTACTGTGCCGTCAGAACCTAATCCCCAGAACATGCATCCTACTGTATCAGAAGCTTCTGTATTGATTTCTTCTTTCACTGGAATTGAGCGGTTTGTGACATCATCGTTAATGCCAACGGTAAAGTCATGGAAACAAGCACCGTTAAGATGTTTATAAACAGCGTTAACCATTGATGGTGTAAATTCTTTGCTTGAAAGCCCGTAGCGGCCACCGATTATTTTTATATTTTTATTGGCAAGAACAGTTACTACGTCTTGGTATAAAGGTTCTCCAAGTGCACCAGGCTCTTTTGTTCTGTCAAGAACAGCAATTTTTTTAACTGTTGATGGAAGGACACTTAAGAATGCTTTTGCTGAGAATGGACGATATAGTCTTACTTTTATTAATCCTACTTTTCCGCCTTTAGCATTGATGTAATTAACAGTTTCTTCAACTGTTTCGATGCTTGATCCCATGCAGATAATTATGCTTTCGGCATCCTTTGCTCCGACATAGTCAAACAGTTTATATTTGCGTCCGAATTTTGCACCGATTTTATCCATGTATTCTTGGACTATTTCTGGTATTGCGTCATAATATTTATTTACAGTTTCTCTTCCTTGGAAATAAACGTCTGGGTTTTGTGCACCAATTTTTACCCTTGGATTTTCAGGACGCATAGCTCTGGCACGAAATTCTTCGATATATTTCATTTCTACAAGTTGAGCTATATCTTCATAGCTTATTTCTTCTACTTTTTGAATCTCATGAGACGTACGGAACCCGTCAAAAAATGAAAGAAAAGGGACTTGTGCTTTTAAAGTTGAAAGATGACTAACAAGCGCAAGATCCATTTCTTCTTGAATTGAACCTGCTGCTAATAAAGCAAATCCAGTATTTCTACAGCTCATCACATCAGAATGATCGCCGAAAATTGATAATGATTGGCAAGCCAAAGAACGTGCTGAAACGTGGAATACAGTCGGTATCATTTCACCAGCTATTTTATACATGTTAGGAATCATCAGGAGGAGCCCCTGAGAAGCTGTGAATGTAGTAGAAAGAGCCCCAGCACTTAAAGAACCGTGAACGGCACCAGCTGCGCCAGCTTCTGACTGCATTTCTATTACGTCAACTTTAGTTCCGAAAATATTTTTGCGTCCTTCACTTGCCCATGTGTCAGCCATTTCTCCCATGTCGGATGATGGTGTGATTGGGTAGATAGCTGCAACTTCACTTAAAGCGTAAGCGATGTGAGACGCTGCGGTGTTACCTGTAATAGTAACTTTTTTGCCCATGATATCCTCCTGATATTGTTTTGGTATTACTCTACGTTATCGAGTTAATTTAATAAACTACTATTAATTATGGTAAAGCTATTTTGAAAATCGTTTGATTACCAATCAAATAGCTTCATGTGTAATGTAACTTATCCTAAAATAAATTTGTTATAGATATATAATAAAATTAAACAAAGCGGTTATACATTAACTTAAATTGGCTAAAAATCCAAAGAGATGAATAATTAAAAACGAAAAAACATAAAAAAGTTCAATTTATATCTTTTTGAAGTAACTGTTTTATGATAAGTTCTTAAAGATTGGTTTTAAGTCCTGTATGTATTTACTCTGGATATCCAGGCAGGCAGCCATTTTTCTTCATATGTTTTATCTGGAGCATTTGCAACTCTTCTTTTTAGAACAGATATTGCCGAATCAGCAAATTCATTTAATGCATCATTACCACTTGTTTTGCCTTTCATGTTTTCTAAGACCTGCATCAGTCCCCATCCGTTTCCATTGTATTTTTCAGTATCGAGAATCCCTTCTCCTTTGAAATTGACATAATCAATAAGAGGATAGAGTCCACCTTTTGATTCTACCATCCTGTTGAATTGAAATTCGATATTCTTTTTTTGAGCAGGAGATGTGTTTATTAATATTTTAGGCAAAGCTGCCTGCATTCTGGAAGCAATAAATTCAATTTGGACATTTTTCGTATTGTTGAGCAGATTTCTCAAAAAAATCATTTTTCGGGAATTAAAATTTTTGTAAAAATCCTCTTGGCTTTTCCACGGACACGCTTTGTTAGGATAGAGCCAAGAGGGGAGGGCAATATTTTTTTGAAGATAATACGTCATAAGTTTAGGAAACGATTCATCAAATCTGCCTTTTGTTTCGGTGGGGTACCAGATGAAGTGGCCTATTCCCATTGATGCAAAATCTTCACCTTTGTTCCAATGAGTTAAATATTTTTTTTGTCCCATGCATTCATTTTTGAAAATTTTTTCTCCAATTGTGTTTAATTGCGAGTTTGAGATATTTGAGAAATCAGCATAAGTTGTGCATGCTATTGTCATTAGGAATAAAACAAAAAATAAGATAAATTTTTTCAAAGTTAACTGCCCCTTGTTTACAGTCGTTTTTTAGAGAAGAGTATCCCTATTATAACAATAAATCCTATCACTATTGAAAGGATGAATCCTATCATTCCTTCCCATTTTATCAACCCTGTATAGTGGCCTTCAGGTACCAAAAGAATTAAAGAGTGTCCTATTATGAGAGCAGCTACCAATATTGCAAGCACCATTCTGTTTGTTGCATTAACCATAGATATTCTCATTTTTTCCATGCCATGGCTTTCATGAATAACTTTGAGTCTTCCACTGCTTAACTGTTTTACAATATTCCGTACCTCTTCAGGAAGTTCGCAAACAAATTCCATTATTTCAGATAATGAGTCTCCAGCATCTAGTAATATGTTTTTTAATTGGAATTTTTTAAATCCTATTTCTTTTATATAGGGTTTTGCACTCTCCAATATTTGAAGTGAAGGGTCAAGAGTTGCTGCTAAATTTTCTAGTGAAATGAGAGCTTTTAACATCATAAAAAGATTGGGTTTTAATCTGAGGTGATAGGCTGACAATATGTTCATAAAAGCTTCCAAGAAAGCTCCAAATTCTGTATCTTCCATAGAGCTTGCAATATATTCATCTATTATTTCAATAATATCTCTTTGAAAATCGTCTTTGTTTGGCTCGTTTTCATATTTTGTCATTTTTAATACGTTTTTAACTATTTTGTCACCTCTTCCAGTGATTATTCCTAGCAAAAGGTTGGCAAATATCTCTTTTTCGTCATCATTAAGTTTTCCCATCATTCCAAAGTCAAGAAAGCATACGCAGTTATTTTCGCATATAAAAATGTTTCCAGGATGAGGGTCGCCATGAAAATATCCATGAACAAAAATTTGTTTTAGTATAGAATCAGCGCCTCTTTTTGCTATCAAAGATAACTCGTAACCTTCTTTGCGTAGTCGCCCATATGATGATGCTTTTATTCCATTAACAAACTGCATTACCATGATTTTTTTTGTGCAGAGTTCAGGGTATTGAAGCGGCATTATAATAGCTGGATCCCCATCTATTTTTAAGTTTTTTGCAAATCGTTTCATATGTTTTAATTCAATTTTGAAGTCGATTTCTTTTGCAAGGCTTTTTGCAAATTCTTTAACTATATCACTGGGTTTTTGTATGTTAAGCTCATAGATATGACGTTCAAGAAGAGTGGCGATATGAGTCATTATTTCAAGGTCTATTTCGACGATTTCCTGGATGTTGGGTCTTTGTATTTTTAAAACAACATCCTTTCCTTTGTAAACAGCTTTATGAACTTGTGCTATAGACGCTGCCGCAATGGGTTTTTCATCAAATTTATCAAAGATAACATCTACAGATTCTCCTAATTCTTCCTTGATGATCTTTTTTACGTCTTCAAGAGAAAATTCAGGTGCGTGATCTTGTAGTTTGCTTAATTCATTAACTAACGCCATTGATATTATGTCGGGACGAGTGGAAAGTATCTGCCCAAGTTTTATAAAAGTGGGGCCTAATTCTTCTAATGCAAGCCTTATCCTAACTTCAGCAGGTAATTTTGAAATTGAATTTTCGGTGTTAACTCTAAATACTTTTTTACTCGTTTCAATTGCTTTTTCTAGCCCTAATCTTTCTACGAAAGAGCCAAAACCGTATTTAAATGCAATGTGAATTATTTCTCTGTAACGTTTAAAATTCCTGTATGTGTGAGTGAGTTGTGTTATTTTTTTTATTTCAAGCATAATAATCCCATAGGTTACAATTTATTCAAGTTAAGTATATAGTTTAAATATATATGACAATAAGAGTTAATTTGATAAGGGTTTTTAATTAAAATGAAACAAATTGCAATTTACGGTGGAACTTTTGACCCTCCTCATAATGGGCATATTCATCTTGCTATTAGAATTATGAAGATGAAAAACTTAGATCAGTTAATTTTCATTCCTGCTGCTAAACCGCCGCATAAGCCTGATCAACCCATCTCTGATTTTGACGATAGATACAATATGCTTGTACTTGCAACAGAAAAATTTAAAAACATATCTATTTCAAAAATAGAGTACGAAAGGCTTCCAAATTCGTCTTTTACTTTTGACACGATGAACTCTTTGGCGTTGCTGTGTCCTAATGATGAATTGAGTATAATAATAGGAGCAGACAGCTTAGCGATGATTCATACTTGGTATAAATGCAAAGAGCTTGTGAAAAGATGGAACTTTATCACTTATCCACGAGCAAAAGTGGATATAAAAATAGAAATTTTATTAAAATATTGGGAAAAAGATTTAGCTGTAAAATTATATAACTCTCTAATTGACTCACCAGTATATGATATTTCTTCGACAGAAATAAGGCAAATGATACGTAATGGTGATAAAAAATTAAGCATGATAGATGAAAATGTTTATAACTATATAATAAACAACAAATTATATAGTTAAAATACTGCATTTAATGATTTTCTCACAGTGTTATTTTTAAATTATGTGAGCTTTTTAGTAGTTTTTAGTGTTTAAACTGTTCTATTATACCTTTAAAATAAAAGATGATAATGTTGGCATTATTAACTATATATTTTTTTAAAACCAATTAGTTATGGGTATACATTGAAAGGATAATAGATGTCTGAAGAAAAAATAAAAGTCAGCTCAGATGAATTAGCAAATTTTTGTGTTGAGCTTGCTGAAAGTAGGAAAGCTGAAAATATAAACCTTGTAAAAGTCGGAGAAGTTTCTCTTATTGCAGATTATTTTTTAATCTGTACAGGGAATTCGCAACCGCATTTAACGGCTCTAGCTGAGTTTTTCAGAAGAAAAGTTAGAGAGAAATACGATGTTAGGCCATTGTCCATAGAAGGCAAAGCCGTAAGTCAATGGATTGTAATAGATTTTGGCAGTGTAATAATACATGTTCTTACTCCTGAAATTAGAGAGAAATATCAACTTGAAAATTTATGGGGTGATGCAACTAAGATTGAAAAAATACTTGCGGATAGAAATACTAATATAGAGTCTTAAACATATGTAAACCTTAACTGATTAACGATTGGGGTTTGTTATGGAAGAAAATAGATATAAAAATTGGACTGTAAAGCAGTGGGAGCAGGAATTTCATTCAGAAGATGTTAAGATTAATGCGTACATAAATGAGCTTTCAGATTGTATAGATCTTCCTAATGAAAATGAGATTATTTACGAAAATCTGCATAAGCAAAATATGCTTTTGCCTGAAGCTTTAGATTATGAGTTTGACGATGATGATCATCATGATGAACTTTTTTCAATTGAAGATATAGATTCAGAATGTGATTTTGAACTCTACTATGAAATTGGTAAATTGGCAGAAAGTTTTATCAATATCACTACTATTCATGGAGTCAGACTTTGTGATGAAGTTTTAGAGACTATTCACATTATGGGAAATTTTGTTTCTGGCCATTTGGATTTTATGAATGTTGATGAAATGGAATTACCTGCGTTACGTTCTGCTCTTCTTAAAAAAAGTCATTTTATGATTAACAAACTGATTAAAAACATTGATACGATAAAAAGTTCGGCTGAACGTCCTATTTGTGAATTTGACAATTTAATTAATAAAATATTGGTTCTTC
>ORMF010191871.1_pt1 | contig 14865 bp, 14 predicted proteins | sample 1779871 | NCBI WGS metagenome assembly ORMF01 (sample SAMEA104232316, study PRJEB22302) | groundwater metagenome | biome: forest; feature: aquifer; material: groundwater | place: USA | collected 2011-08-07 | depth 5.4 m | reverse complement strand
TCGATTTTCTGAAAACGGCGCGCCAGCGCGCGGTCTCTTTCAAAGTAGCTCTTATAATCATGATAGGTCGTCGAACCGATGCACTTGAGCTCGCCGGAAGCGAGCGCCGGTTTCAATATGTTCGACGCATCCATCGAGCCGCCGCTGGTGGCGCCGGCGCCGACGATGGTGTGAATCTCGTCGATGAACAGAATCGCATTTGGCCGCTTCGCAAGACCTTTGAGGACTCCCTTCAAGCGAGCTTCGAAGTCGCCGCGATATTTGGTTCCCGCCAAGAGCGCGCCCATATCAAGGGCGTAGATCGCCGCGTCTTTGAGCGCATCGGGAACCTCGCCGCGCTGAATTTTCAGCGCCAAACCTTCGGCTAGCGCGGTCTTACCCACGCCGGGATCGCCGACATAGATCGGATTATTTTTGCGCCGGCGGCACAGCACATGAATCGTCCGTTCGATTTCGTCTTCGCGGCCGATCAGTGGATCGATCTTCCCCTGCGCGGCTCGATCTATCAGGTTGACGGTAAAAGCTTCTAAAGGATTGACCCGCGAAGCTGGTTTTTCCTCTTCGCCCTGTTCCTCTTCTTCTTTTTGCGGCCATTCCTCTCCGGTGGAAATCTTCGATATGCCGTGGGACACGTAGTTCACGACGTCGAAGCGCGTAATGCCTTGTTCTTCTAACAGATAGACCGCATAGGAGTCGGGCTCCCGGAACATCGCGATAAGCAAATTGCCGCCCGTGATCTCTTTTTTTTCGGCCGATTGGGCGTGAATCACGGCCCGTTGCAATACCCGGTGAAAGCCCAGAGTCTGCTGCGGTTCCTGGGTCAGCCCCTCAGGAAGGGCTTCCAACTGACCGGTAAAAAACTCCTCAAGAGCCTTTCTTAGCCGCTCGAGGTCACCGCCGCAGTTGAGGATCGCCGCGCTGGCATCCTTATCGTGCAACAGAGCGAAAAGCAGATGCTCCAAGCAGACATACTCGTGCCGGCGGCGTCTAGCCTCCTTCAACGCCGCGTTTAGCGTGGTTTCCAGTTCCTTGCTGATCATCCTATGCCTCTTCCATGGTACATTTTAGCGGATATTCATGCTGGCGCGCTAGATTTTCCACCAGGGTGACCTTGGTCTCCCCTATCTCATAGGTGTAAACGCCCGCCACGCCAAGCCCTTTCTTGTGGACATGAAGCATGATTTGCACCGCTTCAGTTTGCTCCTTGTGAAAAACATACTGGAGCACCTGCACAACGAACTCCTTAGTAGTATAATCGTCATTGTGGAGCAAAACTTTGTAGAGCGGGGGCTTTTTTAGTTTTTTCTTAGTCTCGGAGACTACTTGGTGGTCAAATTCGGTTTCCCTGCGGCTCATAATCTTCCATCGCTCCCTGCAACCGCTTTGAATTTACCATGCCGCGCCGCCGTCCCGCAATCACCGCCCCGGTCCCCGTCGAATTGCAATTCGCCGTTTATCATGGTTTGTTTTTTAATCGGCACGAAGTGTTGCATTGCCCACCGAGTATGACGGAGTATGTTAGATTCGAAGGCCGTTAAACCGTTCGTCTAGGTCCCCCGGGGAAAAGAGGTACACCATGCTTTCCAACAAAGTCAGCGAGATCGTGACCACCAACCTCACGACCGCGCAGGTTACTACATCCATTTTCGACGTCATGCAACTGATGGTATCTCAGAACGTCGGCCGAGTCATCATCACCGACCAGGAAGTCCCGGTGGGAATTTTTACCGAAAAGGATGTTTTAAGACGAGTCGTAATCACAAAGGTCGACGCCAAACAAACGGCGATCAAAGAGGTCATGACGGCCCCGATCCGCGGGGTGCGCGAAGAAACCCATATCGTTGACGCTTTCGCCCAGATGTATCGTGGCAAGTACCGACATCTCCTGGTGCGCGGGGATTCGGGAAAAATCGTTGGCATCGTCTCTATGCGCCGGATTCTCAAACTCGCCGTCGAGCTGGGACGAGGAATGAGCGAAACAAAAACCATGGCGAGCATTACCAGCGAAGCGGCCGCCACGGTTGACCAGTCGCTGTCCGTCTATCAAACCATCGATCTGATGAACAAAAACGGTGCTAGTGCAGTGGTGGTCACTGCGGAAGGAAAAGCCACAGGAATTTTTACCGAACGCGACGTGCTAAAACGAGTAGCCACTAAAGAAATCAGCACGAAGGATACCCCCGTGAAGGAAGTCATGACCGCGCCGTTGATCACGATGCCCCACAATACTCTAGTCGGCGATGTGCTCGCGGAAATGTATCGACGCGATATCCGCAACGTGCCGGTCAGCGGCGATAACGGTGAGCTAATCGGCATCGTATCCATGCCCGATATATTGCAGTATGCACAGGCGTTCGACATCGACGAAAAGGTTCGACAAACCTGGAAAGAGGTTAAGGAACACTATGATTCCGAAGACCATTTTACGCCTGGTTGAAACGACTAAGCCGTTGTCAATTAAGGGAAATATGCTAAAATTTGAACGTTGCTTCATGGCCCTTAGGAGGTTGTATTTTGGACACGCCAGCGATCAATGATCTCAATATTTGTGTCGCTACCGAGAACGGCTCTGGGAGCGCCTCGGCGAACAATCTCCTCTTCAAAGCGATCTTTAAAATGGGCGTGCCTTGCTCATCGAAGAACATGTTTCCGTCAAACATCCAGGGCTTGCCCACGTGGTACCAGATTCGCGCCTCGGCCGAAGGTTACTTGAGCCGCAAGGATGTCATCGATGTCATGGTGATGTTCAACGACGCCACCGCGGCCAAGGACATCCACCGGGTGCGCGACGGCGGCCTGATTCTTTACGATGATTCCACTTCGCTGCCGGCCGATCTAAGGCGGGATGGTGTCCAGTACATAGGATTTCCCGCCAATAAACTGATTACCAAACTAGTGCCGGCTTCCCCGCTCCGGGCCAAGCAACGGAATATGGTCTACGTCGGCGCCCTGGCTTATCTTTTCGGTATGGACATGGAAGTCATCAAGGCAGTGCTGGAAGATACTTTTGGCAAGAAACCTGCGGTTATCGAATCGAATCTCGTCTGCATCGACGCCGGGTATCAATATCTCAAGCAAGAGGGCGCGACTCAAAACATCGCTCGGTTGGAACACATTCCCAACGGCAACAAGGACAAAATCATCACCGAAGGCAACACCGCCGCGGCGCTGGGAGCGATTTACGGTGGCGCGGCCGTCATTTGTTGGTATCCGATCACTCCTTCCAGTTCTATCGCAGAATCTTTGGAGTACTATCTGCCGCGGTTGCGCAAGTCGAAGGACGGCAAGAAAAATTACGCCATTGTCCAAGCTGAAGACGAGATTGCCTCGGCCGGCATGATCGTCGGCGCCGGTTGGGCCGGCGCACGCGCCATGACCTCGACCTCCGGACCCGGGGTTTCGCTGATGAACGAATCCATCGGTCTCGCCTATTACACCGAGATTCCCTGTGTATTCATCATTGTCCAACGCGGCGGTCCGTCGACCGGCTTGCCGACCAGAACTCAACAATCGGATATTTCATTGATGTACGGCGCCTCCCACGGCGACACCCGCCATATCTTGCTGATTCCCCATGACATGAACTCCTGCTTCGATTTTGCCCGGCGCAGCTTCGACTTTGCCGACCGGTTCCAAACCCCAATCTTTGTCGCGATGGACCTGGACCTGGGCATGAATCTGTGGTCCTCGGAGCCTCTCAAACTGGAGAGGAAGCCCTACGACTTCGGCAAGCGATTAAACGCAGAACAACTTGAGGAATGGGCCAAAGCCGGCAAGAAATTCCGCCGCTACTTCGATCAGGACGGCGACGGCATCCCTTACCGAACCGTGCCTGGGAACCGGCACCCCATGGCCTCTTTCTTTACCCGCGGCTCCGGCCACGACGCCGACGCCAAATATTCCGAAGATGAAAACGATTACAAGTATATCCTCGACCGTCTGCGCAAAAAATTCGAAACCGCGCGCAAGTTTGTCCCCAAGCCCATCATTGAGAGGGAAAGAGGGGTCAAGACCGGCATCGTTTGCTACGGTTCAAGCTACGAGCCGGTTCGCGAGGCGCGCGACCGGTTGAAGGCGCGGGGTCTGAAGACCAACCATATGTTGATCCGCGCTCTGCCCCTGACCGGCGAAGTCAGAGACTTCTTGGCCGAGCATGACACGATCTACCTTGTGGAGCAGAACCGCGACGCCCAGATGGCGGCGATTATCAAGGATGAGCAGCCCGAAGTGGGCGCCAAGATCGTGTCCGTTTTAGTCTACAACGGCTTACCGGTGACCGCCGGCGAAGTGGTCAAGCAAATCTTCGATGCCGCTCAGTCGGCACAACCCAAAACCGCAACCGCTTAAGCGCAAGGACGGAATCATGGCAGAAGCAAAACTCAACCGCATCAACTTGTCGGAAAAAGACTACGAAGGCGCCGCTTCGACGATGTGCCGCGGCTGCGGCCATGACGCGATCTCGGCGTCGGTCATGCGCGCTTACTACGAGAGCAGCATCGACCCGCGCAAGGTTATCAAACTCAGCGGCATCGGCTGTTCATCGAAGACGCCGGCGTACTTTCTCAGTCAATCGTTCGGTTTTAACGCCGTGCACGGCAGAATGTCGGCGGTCGCCACCGGCGCCAACCTAGCGAATCGCACTCTCTTGCCCATCGGCGTTTCAGGTGACGGCGATACCTCGGCCATCGGCCTCGGTAACTTCTGCCACATGATGCGGCGCAATGTGAATATTACCTACATCGTCGAGAATAACGGCGTCTATGGTCTGACCAAGGGTCAGTTTTCGGCCACCGCCGACGTCGGTTCTGTCATGAAGGGCGGCAAGGTCAACGACATTCCGGCGATCGATTTGGCCGAGCTGGCGATCACGCTGGGCGCCACCTATGTCGCCCGGAGCTTTTCCGGCGACCGCAAACAACTCACACCGCTCGTTCAGGGTGCGCTGGCCCATGCCGGTAGCGCCATTCTGGATGTCATCAGCCCCTGCGTCACGTTTAACAACCACGAGGGTTCAACCAAGAGCCTCAAGTACGCTAAGGGGCACCTCGACCCGATCCACGACCTCGACTTCATTCCGCCGTATGAGAACATCGAGGCGGATTATGACGCGGGAACCGATCATGAGGTCAAGCTACACGACGGTTCGCGGATCCTTTTGCACAAACTAGGCAAAGACTATGATCCGACCAACAAGGCGCAAGCGGTCACGGCGATCCACGCGGCCATCGCCGAGGGCAAGTTTTTGACTGGATTGATCTATTACAATCCGAACCGCAAGGAATTCGCCGAAGAGTTAAACCTGTGCGACACTCCGCTCTCGGATCTCACCCAGGACGATTTGATGCCGACGCTCGAACAGCTCGAACAAATCAACGCCAGCTTCATGAAGTAACGACAATGGCCTGGCAGTAACCGACTGCCAGGCCATTGTCTCTCGTTTCCTCGCTCCAACGGTTTTGATTACAAGCCGGCTGCCTTTTTTTGCAAACCACTCCAGGTTTCGATAATTTCATTCGAAGAGGCCACGAGTCCGAAGTGGCGCCGCATATTCTCTAGCGTGCCCAGGTGCAGCTTCGCCTCGTAGGCCGCCGAGCAGTCCTCGATCATCGTCACATAGTAATCGAACATGTAGGCATCGCGCGCCGTGGTCTCGACGCAAACGTTGGTGGCGACCCCGCACACGAGCACGCTTTGAATATTACGGGCCTTGAGCACGGTGTTGAGTTCGGTGTTGATGAACGCGCTGTAACGGTGCTTGATGACGACCCGCTCGGAAGGCAGTGGCGAGATCCCTTCATAAAGCTCCGCGCCCCAAGTACCCTCGCGGCAGGTGTTAAGCCCGCTCTTTTGCGAACTACGATAAATCCATGACGGCGTGTCGGTCCATTCGCTGTGAGTTGTCCTGATATACACAATCGTCAGCCCCACGCGCCGTGCCTCGTCGATCAGCCGGGCAAGATTTGGGATCGTGGCCATCGCGGCACTCACGTCCTCGCCTCTCTTAGCGGCGCTTCCTTCGGGACTGACAAAGTCGTTTTGCACATCGACCACGATCAGCGCCGCGTATTTCGGATCGCACCGTTCTTTCAGTGTTCGCAAAACGTCCACGGTTCACCTCCCATTCAAAGTCGAGGATCGAGGATGGCGATCTTCTATCCTCGGTATCAATCAATGATCGTGTTTTGTTCGCAGCCCGCCGTGGCCCATCGCCATGATGTCGGCGCGAGTGATCTTCTCACCGGCCAATAGGCGCGGCAAGAGCATATCGAAGGCGCTGAACGAGTCGTGCAACACACAACCGGAGAGTCCCAAGACCGGCGTTTCGTTGAGATACGCCATGACGAACATCGATCCCGGCAAAACCGGAAAGCCATGAGATTCGATCTTCGCGCCGCTGCGTCTGATTCCTTCCGGTGTCTTGTCGTCGGGATCGACGGACATGCCGCCGCTGACCAGAACGATATCGGCGCCAGCTTGTTTGGCATTCTTGATATGGTCCGCGATCACATCCGGATCGTCGGGCGCAAGCTTGACCGATTCCAGCTGCGATCCCATCTCGCCGACCTTGCGGCTTACCACCGGCTCAAAACCGTCTTTGATCCGGCCGGTGAATACCTCGCTCCCCGTGACCACCAGGTGCACGCGCTTGGGCGGCATCGGCAGCAAGGTCACAATCGGTTTTTCCTTGCAGAGCGATTCGGCCTTTTGAACCAGTTCTTCTTTCACCATTACCGGAATCGTGCGGGTGCCGGCGACCACGGTGCCTTGCCTTACGTAGCTATTGCCAGGCAGCGTCGCCAGCATCAGATCGCCCAAGGAGTTGAAACGATAGAGAAGGTCGGTATCGACCTTCAGCAGCCCGACTATTTCCGCCACCAGGTTGATCCGTCCCTCGCTCGGGTCGGTTAGCTTGAGATTCGGCCCGGCCGCGGCCTTGGCGAGCCTCAGCGCCGCGTCTTCTTCGTGAAGTTCGTCTTTTTCCAGCTCCATGACGTAGAGATGCCGTTTGCCAACGTCCAACAACTTGGAGACATCTTCCGGCCGAATAATATGACCGCGCCGAAAAACCGGTCCCTTATGCTTGCCGGGAATGATTTCGGTAATATCGTGGGCCAAAGGCAGGCCCACCGCTTCTTCAACAGGTATCACTTTCAGCATCGGTAGCTCCGAGAAAACTTATATATCTCTTTTTGCGACCTCGCTACAAGGAGTGGAATTTGTCCGAAGAAGCCGCCGTCATGTGTCTACTTCGATTTGTAGCTCTTGATTTCAAGGTCACTGAAGGCAGTGATGCTATCCGCCTTTGTCCATAGGCCGATCTGGCCCGCTATAAAGCGACGGTCTCGATGATCAAGCAAAAGCTGATCATCGAGATAGGCATGGATGAGGTCAGCGACAGCGACGACCCGTAGCGTGTGCCACTGGCCAAGCGCGGGAGGTTTTACTTTTGCTGTGGCGAGCTGGTACCGCTGTTGGTCAAAGTAATAGAGCCTGAAGTTGTCTTCGAGCGCGTTGGCCCGGACCAAATAGTAGCGTCCCTCAGAAAAGCGAAAGACAAGGCCGCCAGAGGCATCCTCCCGGCCTGAAATCGGCTTGAAGCGAACGGAGACGTCTACGCTAGTATAGGGACCTCCGGGTGCAACGATCACGTTAAAAACGTTCTTCACGGCACGCTGGACCAACACCCGCTTGCCGCTCGGCGCGTCGGTGGCCTCCTCGACACTCCAGCCTCCGTCCACCGTTTTCCAATCTTCAATACCCTTTTCCTCGAACTTAAACCGCTCGACTCGCCCACCGGGTATTTTGAGTTCGTATTTCTGCGCCCCGACTGTACGGCCATCGAGCAGCAAAATAATTGCGAGCGCCAGAAGAAATGCAGTAGTTTTTTGCACAGTGGCTCCTTCAACTATTATGACTAGAGGCCATTCCACAAAGAAACTGCCGTACTCTTTCAGTGGTTTTTTTTCTTGAAGTACTCGTACAGATCATCAAAGACCGCGGCACCGCGAGCCAGGCGGGTCTCATCATCTTTGTGAGCCATTGCGATGCCAGCAATTAGCCGATCGATTCCCGCAATCTCTTGACGGCTGTACTTTGAATCCTTGAGATCGATATCGTGAACAATTTCTGCGATCGGGCCAAGGGCACGGTCATTAACCCCGGTCCGATCAATTAGAACTTCCAAAGTGCATCGGTCGCCCTCGTGCGTGAACTCTGCCTCGAACATATCGAAGCGTAGCTCACCGGACTGAGGCTTGTAGCCTTTCGGCGGAACAAACTTGAAGCGCGCATCGGAATCAATGAAACGACGGATAAACCATGCGCTCGCCATGCGGTCGACATGAATTCCCTTGCGGGTAACCCAGACCTTGCCTCGAAAATCCTCCCGGCGTGTGCCCGCAGCGCTCACGATTTGTTTGCCAGATCTTTTTTCATGCATCCGCGATTCAACACCAGAAACCAGTCCCTCTGCCGCCTCACGACCGGGAGCGCCGAAAAAGTCGATGGCGACAACCTCAGCGAGACGCCGTTTAAGCCGGGTGAGATCGATCTCCAGTTGTGTACGGCGCGTTGCCTCCGTCTGCTTATCCGGCAAAGGACTCTCTGCAAGGCGGCGAGCCTCCTCTGCAATCTGGTCGTACTCAGCGCCTCGGGCTACTTGGAATAAAGCTTCCACTTGATCGTCGGAGAGACCCTCGACGAAGCGAGCCTCACACAAGGACGCTTCTCCACGACCTTCAACGATTTCCCGCAAAACCCACTGAAAGTCCTCCTGTGTCTGATCGTTTTTGGGAAGGACATATACTGAGTTCTTGATGGCCACTGCGCCAAGGCGTTGGAGCCGCCGCCAAATCTTTACTCGAAAGTAATCCGGCTTCGGCGGGGTTTGATGAATGAGCAACAGCCAGCGCCCTTCAGTTGCCGTCTCTGCCATAAAGTTCACCTTATTGACTGAGAGATACAACTGTTATATATAGCGCTTCAGTTGTTAATTTCAAGATCTTCGAACAGGGTCTTCGTGATATTGGCCCGCGTAACTTTTATTCCCCTCCCGCCTGGTAGCGAGCCAGGCTTCGACCACGCCGACATCTACCGGCGCCGGTCGCCCGCCGCGTCGCGCCTTTATGTGGCTCATACGGGAGCTGATCGCATTGACGTCATCGACTGTCTCACCAACAGCTATCTGGGCTCTCTGACGGATGTACCCGGCGTCGCCGGTGTCCTGATCGACAGCGAGCAGGATTTCCTTTTCTCATCCGATCGAGGCTGTGCTCGGGTGAGCATCTACCGCTGTTCTGACGAGACACTGCTCGGCCACGTCAGGGTCGGTGATCGCCCTAATGGGCTGGCGTATGACCCGGCCCGACATCGTCTCTTCGTGTTCAATATCGGCGACCCGCCGGGCGTTAACTGCACAGCATCCGTGGTCGCCGTTGATGAGATGCGGGTGATCGCGACGATCCCGCTCCCTGGTCGACCGCGCTGGGCTGTTTATGATGCCGCCACCGAACACATTTACGCCAACGTACGGACTCCAGCCCAGATCGTCGTGCTCAGTGCGATTGACCTGCGGATCACGCGGGCTTTCAACGTTCCAGTTGCTGGCCCTCATGGCTTGGTTATCGCCGGCGAGCGTCTGTTCTGCGCGGCTGATGGCGGAGCACTGGTCGTCCTGCATCGCGACACGGGAGCGGTGCTCGGGAGTGTCGCGCTGCCCGGAGAGCCCGACGTCGTCATGCACGATCCGGCTTCGGCTTGCTTGTACGTGGCCATAGGATCACCGGGAGTCGTCAGCGTTATCGACGAACAGCGCCTGGAAACGCTGGAGACGGTCGAGACTGAGTCGGAGCCCATACCATTGGCTGGAATGCGGACACCCGTACACTGTATGCGTTTCTGCCGACCAGCGGGGGTGCCGTGGTATTCGCTGAACAGTGAAACAGCAAAAGGAGGAGAAATGGCAACTTCAAGAGTAGAATCGGCTGAGCGGTTACACGATGAACGGAACTCGGTAGAAAACAAAATCGGTCTCTGGCCGCTCACCGGTTATTTTCTGAAACTAGGCACAGTCGGTTTCGGCGGGCCGGTCGCATTGGTAGGCTTCATGCACAGAGACCTGGTTGAAAAACGACGATGGATCACGGAGGACACTTACAAGCTCTCCCTCGCCCTCGCTCAGATCATGCCGGGACCGCTAGCGGCACAAGTCGCAATCGCCATTGGCTATTTCGAAGGCGGCATCCTGGGCGCAACGCTCGGAGGTTTAGCCTTCGTGATTCCCTCGTTTCTGATGGTAGTTGCCATCTCAATGGCCTACGTCGCGTATGGCGGGTTGTGGTGGATGCAGGCGCTATTTTATGCGATCGGCGCAACGGTCATCGCCATTATCGCCATCGCCGCTTACAAGCTCTCCCGCAGCACCAACAAGCGCGATCCGCTACTGTGGGGGATTTTCGCGCTGCTCACGGTGGTAACCGTGTGGGCGCAGGCCGAGCTGGCGGAGTTTTTTATCCTTGCCGGGCTGGTGGTTCTCCTCGTGCGGGCGTGGCCAGGCTGGAAGCGGGGAATTCTCATGGCTCTGGGTGGCGCGGTCTTGGGTTTGGCTATTTGGCTGCTTGAGGCTTGGCTTCGTCAAGCCGGGACGGCAGCGGATTCTACAGATGTGCTGGCTCAAATTCTTCTATTTTTTACCAAAGCCGGCGCTTTTGTGTTCGGCAGCGGGCTGGCGATCATTCCGTTTCTGCAACAGGGAGTGGTGCAACAGTTCGGCTGGCTCAACGAGCATCAGTTCCTAGACGCCGTGGCGGTGGCGATGATTACTCCTGGCCCAGTGGTCATCACTGTCGCCTTCATCGGCTTTCTCGTCGCCGGATTCGCTGGCGCCGTGATGGCGTCCATCGGGATCTTTCTGCCGGTCTATTTGTTCACCATAATCCCAGCACCGTGGTTCAAACGCCACCGAGATAACCGTCAGCTTAAGGCCTTCGTTGACGGCGCCACGGCTTCGGCTACAGGCGCCATTACCGGCGCGGTCATCTTATTGGGCGCGCGAGCGATCACAGATTTGCCCACGGCAGTAATCGGACTAATCAGCCTCGCCGTCTTATGGCGCTACAAGCTCCCCGAACCCGTGATCGTTACTATTTCAGGGGTCATTGGCTTGATACTCTGGCCGTTGATACGAGCGGGATGATACGCACAAGAAAGGAGACAAAACTATGAAGTGGGTAACCCGTGCTCGACCGAAGGTGGATCGCGTGGCCTGTCCCTGGCTGATCAAGCGATTCGTTGATCCGCAGGCTGAGTTTCTATACGTGCCGCCGGATGAAGTGTTGGAAACGGCGCGGCGCGAAGGGGCACTGCCATTCGACGTCCCAAACGTCGAACTCGGACATAAAGGCCCTGAGTGCAGCTTCGACGCCATAATCAAAAAGTACAAACTCACTGATCGCGCGCTTCAGCGACTTGCGTTGATCGTCAGAGGAGCCGACACAACGGCGAAGGATCTGACACCAGAGTCACGAGGCCTAGAGGCGATTGCCGAGGGTTTTCGACTCGTCTATCAAAACGATCACGAACTGCTGGAGCGGGAGTCGTCCGTGTACGACGCGCTGTATGCATATTGCCAAAGCATCGAAGAAAGGAAGACGATGCCATGACATACGAACTGAAACCACTCTCCTGTAATCCGGCAAAATTGAAAGGCCTGTCGGAAAAACTCATCGTCAGCCACTATGAAAACAATTATGGCGGTGCGGTGAAACGGCTCAATGCAATCGCGGCGCAGTTGGAGACGCTGGATTTTGCCATCGCTCCGGTTTTTGTGATTAACGGTCTAAAGCGCGAAGAACTCATCGCCAGCAACTCGATGATTCTCCACGAACTCTATTTCGACGGCCTCGGAAACGACGGAGAGCCGGATAATGAATTACGCAGCGCCCTGATCCGGGATTTCGGCAGCATAGAGAGATGGCAAACTCAATTTGCAGCGATGGGCAAAGCGCTGGGTGGAGGATCGGGTTGGGTCTTGCTTACGTATTCACATCGAGACAAAAAACTCGTCAATCAATGGGCTGCCGACCATACCTGCAGTCTAGCGGGTTCAACTCCTATTTTGGCACTCGATATGTACGAGCATTCCTATCACATGGACTACGGCGCGAAGGCAGCAGCCTACGTAGATGCCTTCATGACCAACATCAACTGGAAAAACGTCTCCCGGCTTTTTGCTGCAGAGGTAAATCGCTAGTCGATACGCCGGTTTGACTTTTCCCAAGCGTTATATCATAAGTACAGCCTGGCTGTTATGTCGTCGTTACGATCTCATTCCTGGCAACTGGCACTTCTGCCAGTTCTATTAACGGCTTCTTTTCTTCTCCCTTCTTTGCACCTTCATCCGGTTTACGAGCATGATCACGGCGGACACTTGCATCAACACGCAGTTGTCCACGCGGATTTTCTTTCCGGGTCAGATCATGATCAACGTCATTCGCAGCATGAAGATGTTGCCCTCGGCGACAGCGCTCCTCGTGGAATTTCACAAAGCAACCTTTCAGCTCTTCTTGCGCGTGGCGTTGAGTCTCCGCTGACGGGCCTTGAAAGAAATCTAGAGTTTCTCCCTGTCGATGCAGCCGTAGCTCGTCCTCGGCTCGGTCTTTTCGCTCGCGGCTCTCGATACGAGCATCCGCCCCCTCTGCAACAGCTGTTTCTCGCTCCAAACGGTCCGCGCTCCCCACCAACCTTCGCTTAGCTTCCCGCACGTCTTTTGGGTTTTCCCAAGGGAATATTTTTGTCTGCCTTGGGTAAGGTTTGGCTCTTGGAGTGACGCCTTGCCTGTAGAACGAAGGAGTATCAAATGCCGCGACGATGTTTTGCCCGGCTGTTTCTAAGATTCAAATCACTGCTCAAGCTATGCTCTATGTTTTGCGCTGCTGTCCTGATCGCGAGTACGACGCATTCTCGCGCAGAGGCAGCCGAGAGGCATGTCTCCAGCTCCGCCAAAGCGGTCGCTACAGCGAACCAAACAACGCTCGAGGCCGTAGTCGCAGAGGTGCTGGAGCACAATCCCGAAATCGGTTTCTATAACGCCGAGATTGCCGCTGCCAAAGGCGGAGCCAGCACGGCTGCGGCGTGGGCCAATCCGGAACTCTCCGCCACGGTTGGCGACAAGCGAGTGACAAGCGGGGGGCTGGCGGCGGAAGGCGTCGCCTGGTCGGTGTCGGTCCGGCAGACATTTGAATGGCCGGGACGCATCCCGCTGCGCAAGGCCATCGCCAACCAACAGATACAATTGGCCGAGCTGGGGTTTGGGCAATTTAAAGCCGCGCTGGCCGCGCGCACGCGTTCAGTCGCCTATGGGTTGTTCGCGGCTCAGCAGAAAGCCGTGGCGGCCCGGGAAGTTGCCGATCGCTTTCATGCCTTGCGCCAGGTGTTAGTGCAACGCGATCTGGCAGGAATCACGCCGGAATTAGAACTGCGCATCATCGAAGCGACGGCGATCACGCTACTCCGCAAGGCCAGTGAGGCGGCGGTGGCGGAGCAAGCAGCGCTGCTCGAACTGAACCAACTGCGCGGCCAGCCGTGGCAGCGCGCGCTGAAAGTTGCACCCGTGGGTCTTGCGTTCACCGCTGCGCCGGAGCCGGACACTTTGTTGATGGCAGCAAGGGCCAACAATTTCGAGCTACGGATGCGCCAGGTGGAGTTGGAACAACAGGGCTTCAAGGTAGACCTGGCGAAGAAAGACGTTTACCCGTCGTTCACCGTAGGACCATACTTTTCCCAGGAACGAGCGGGGGAGCGTGAGCGGCAAATCGGTATAGGCATCTCGGTGCCGCTACCCCTTTGGACCCGCAACGAGGGTAACATCGAGTCAGCCGCGTCCCGGCACAAGCAGGCGGAGACCTCCATGTACGTGACGCAGCGCAACATTGAGAGACAAATCATCGAGAAGGCGCTGACGTATCAGACGAAACAAACCGAGATGGCGAAGTGGCGAGCGGAATCAGTGGCTGAATTTCGCAAAGCGGCGGAGCTGGCCGACCGTCACTACCGGCTCGGCGCGGTGCCGATTGCAACTTACGTGGAGTTGCAGAAGCAATATCTTGAAGCGGTCGAGGCGCTGCTGGAAACCAGACGTGAGGCGCTCGAAGCGGCGCAACAACTGGAACTGCTCACCGGGCTTAACATCAACGCGGTTCAGACCAAATCTCCGAAACCTTGAGGCCCTTCAGCCATGATTGACAAAATTCTCGAATTTTCCATGCGCCAGCCGGGATTTGTTCTGCTGGCCGCCATCGTCTTGCTTGCCGGCGGCCTCTGGTCGGCATTGCACTTACCCATCGATGCTGTGCCCGACATTACGGCGCCGCAAGTTCAAGTGAACAGCGAAATTCCCGCGCTGGCCGCCGAAGAATCGGAAAAACTCGTCACCCAGCCGATCGAAATTGCTTTGGCCGGTCTGCCGGCAGTGGACGAAATGCGTTCGCTGACGAAATTCGGCCTCTCCCAGGTGACGATCCAATTTAAGGATGGGACTGACATCTACCGCGCGCGCCAGCTCGTTGCCGAACGCCTTCAAGGTGTGTTGGAACGATTGCCTGCGGGTGTCCTACCCAAACTCGCGCCCATCAGCACGGGCCTTGGGGAAATCCTCTACTACAGCGTCAACTACCGTGCCGACGCGAAGAACAAACCTTCGACGGAATTAGAGCAGCTGATCGAGTTGAGCGAGATCCAGGTATATGTCACCAAGCCGCTGCTCCGCACCGTGCCGGGCGTCGCTGAAATTAACGAGAGCGGCGGCTACGAAAAGCAATTCGTCGTCCAGCCCAAACCTGAATCCCTTGCCGCAGTGGGCATGACTTT
>ORMF011081754.1_pt1 | contig 14866 bp, 11 predicted proteins | sample 1779871 | NCBI WGS metagenome assembly ORMF01 (sample SAMEA104232316, study PRJEB22302) | groundwater metagenome | biome: forest; feature: aquifer; material: groundwater | place: USA | collected 2011-08-07 | depth 5.4 m | reverse complement strand
TTTATCATTTGAAAAGAACGAGTTTCTCTCTCGCTCAAACTCTTGCCGGTTACACCAAAAATGACATAGAAACTTTGAGAAAGAAGGCAGACCAAAAAAATGAAGAGGCGATGGCGACAATAAAAATTATAAACGATGTTGCGGGTAAAATTCAGAATCAAATTCACGCAAAAATTCATGAAGAAGAAGTGCTGATTGAAACTACGATCCGGCGATTGAATACAGCCAGTGACATTTTATTTCCTTACGAACCATTGCCTGAACCTAAAAGTTATATAGAAACTACGTGGGCCATTAGAGCATTCGGTTCTCTTGTGTTTCCAATCATGCAGAACCTTGCACGTTCCCGATTGGGGAATATAGAAAATATTCCAGAGCAAGGTCCGGGCATTCTCGTTTCTAATCATTTTACGCTGCAGGACGGCCTATTCCTCACCGTCATGATTACACTGAAAACTGAAGATCTCCGATCGAAAAAACAGCTGCCCCGGATGCGGCTTCCCAGATTTTTTGCACGCACAACAGATCTTGGATCCATTCAAAAATATCTAATTGATCAGGGGACTGCCATTGAAATCAAAGAAGGACTCACAGCAAGAATTGGCCAGAAGCACCTTGAGCAAGGCGACCTACTTGGAAATTTTCCGTACGGCGAAGCAACAAAATCCATCAAAGACAGTTTAAACCATTGGGACCTTAAACCATTTGAACTTGCCGTAAAAACCGGAGCACCCATCATCCCTACTGCTATCTGGGGAAAGCATCCGCGCACAACACCGAAAAATTTAAGTGATTTGGATGAATTACTCAGAGTCACTCTCGCGCGCCAAACCTATAAATGGTATACGCGCAAACCGCCTGTTTTTAAGAATTTTGGGTTGTTTAAATTGAAAACATATCTGCTGATCTTAAGACAAATCCTGCATCGCCCATTAAGAATCATGTTTAAATACATTTATCTGGTATTTTTGTTTTTAGATGCCCCTCCCTTCCATTTTGAGAGCCGAGTCTTGAAACCCATTGATACCAAAAGCAAAACAGCAAAAGAAGTCATGCTTGAAACTCAAAACGCAATTGGCCGGGCGCTGGATGGAAAGACGATTAACGGAGAAGTATTTCATTTCACATCTTTCACGGAAGCTTCTATTAAAGAGGCTTCTCTCGAAAGTCCTGTATCCCAAGAACCAATTACGGTTGATTACGAAAATTTAAATGATATCGCGTCAGCTTTTAAAACCTTAAAAACTGTTTTGGGAAGACCGGCGACTCTCGTTCATTCGGGACCGCAGATAGGCGTTCAAGAGGTTGCAGTCTCTCGAAATCTATTTTGGAGATCAGCCGCACCCAATGACATGCGCAATTGGGCGCTTACTTTATTTCAAAATGGAGAAATTGATCGTTATATTTATATTTCACCTGATCCCGAAGCGCCTTTGGTTATCGTTCGCAAAACACCGGCAGGAATTCTTGAAAAAATAGAAATAATGAATGAGCAAGAAAAAAATAAAATTATTATTGAGATAAAGAATACAAACATAGTCGCGATTGCAGAAAGCGTACAGGAAGAAGTTCAAAATAAGGAATTTCTCTCCGGACATGGCCTTGCATCGGTTCTCAATATTCATGTAACTTTGGGACTTGCTCAAAAAGCGGCAGAGACAATTAAGAAAGCTTACAAGGCATACGATTCAAAATGGGATGAAATCACGAGGCGGGCAAAAAAAAGATTTGAACAAAAAGATTGGCAAGGTGTTTTGAGCGACGCGCAAGAACGGATTGACCTTTATGCCATCGCCCTCAACCAAATAGAAAAGGAATTAAGATTTCTTCTTGGTGACCGGGTAAAGAGTAAAGATTTCTGGAAAAAAGCCCGTTCGCTTTATCCACTTGCAAAAGATTACGACGATGATCTGGCTGTTACATTCTTCTATTCCGTTATGCGTAGAAATTTATTTCGTTATGACATTCCTGTCGCATATAACGATGACGGTGTTAATCAAAAACGGACTGGTAAGTCGTCAGAAGCAGTTTATAAAACCTACAATAAATTTGGCAGTGTTGAAAAATTAATTGCGACTATTTTAACGGATTCAAACGATCGAAGGTTTAACGCGCCTTATGAAGATTTTGACCGTGATGTCAAAGTCGCGGCGGCAGTCCTCAAGCAAAAACTTGAAGAAGATTATGGATCATCCAATTTCGAGAAACTTGAAATCTTTCAATATCCATTCTTCAGAAATAAAGCCGCTTATTTGATCGGACGCATCAAGCAAGGCGGCACTTGGATTCCGGTCGCATTTCCTTTATTCAATGAAGAAGACCGTAAAGGCATTACCTTAGGTAACCCAAGCATTCGAAGCAATCAAAGAGATGAAGTGTCCGGTATCTGGAGCAACAAAAGAGATGAAGTGAGCGGCAAATTCAGTTACGCGCGCTCAAACTTCCATGTAGTCACAAAAGGCATTTACAGGGAACTCGCCGCTTCTTTATCTAAACTCTTACCTGAAAGAACCAGAAGCGATATTTATTCGTCATTTGGCTTTGAAAATCCCGCCAAGATTGAGTGGATTAAAGAATTAGAAAAACATCAAAATGATCATCCAAACGAGAAATTCGTAGAAGCAGCAGGAGCTAAGGGAGAAGCACTGATCGCATTTACCTTACCCACTTTTACCAGCATTATTAAAGTCATTAAAGACAACTCCGAAGACGGAATTATAAATCAAGATCAAATTAAAAAAACGTACTGGAATGTTTCTTATAGATGGAACCGCGCTGATGCAATGATTTCCGCTCGTTCATTTTCAAATCAGACCTTTAAAAAGAGTGATTTTGATCCTGCGCTTCTTCAAAATCTCCTTGAAAAAGCATCTCAAAATGTAAAATTGATTCAGGGTAATGAGGAATTAGTTTTAATTAAATATGGTCTTGTTCAACCGAGAATCTATCCCGTCCTTTTGTACTTAAATGATCCCAAAGTAAGCGAAGACGATAAAATCAAAGTCGTACTTAATATAGGTTACTTAATTAAAGATATGGTCGCAGCCGGCCTCTTTAATTGGGATACCAATCCTAAGAATACAGGGATTAGACGTCATACGGAAAAACTTGGTTTATTTGACTCAAGAAATGTCCGTGAATTATTAGACTATAAGTTTGAAAAAATGCCGGCAACTCCGGAATGGGCAGAACTTCTACCTGAAGAAAAGTGGTTCACGCGCAATAAGAAAACATTTTATCTTCCAGACGATTTAGAAACCATTCTTTCATTAAAGCCCGAATACTTGGCAGCATTTAAAAAGGTGCATCCGGATTTATTTACGATTGAATTTTATGAAAGGCACCAACAGCAAATAAGAGATGGAAAGGTACTGAACATTCCTTCCTACGACAATGATAAGAATTTAAATGGAACCCGTTCCGAATTGCGCGAAGAAAAATCCGCCGATTTAAACGAACTTTTAAACACAATTGAGACACGTTTTCTTCAAAAGAATGCATTCGAAATGACCCGTGAAGAAGTTAAAAATGAAATTACAAGTCAAATTCTATCCGAAGCGACCGAGGTTGGAATCGACCATTTTCTAACAGACAGCAGGTTCTTCTCTCCTGAAATTTTTTCGATGCTTGAGCAAAGAAAACTTTCTGGTGAACCCATCGACATGCTTTGGATCAGCCTCTCACACGATTTTGTAAAAGACTACTTATTAACCCATGAACTGTGGGCAAATCGTTTTACAAGCGACCTTCCGGGAAAAATAAACCGGCACGCGCAAATTTTAACAGAAGTACTTTTCTTTTTACACATGAGCGCACTCATTCTTTCCATGGAGTCCGATATTGCCAATCAAAAAAACGTCGAAGAAGCAAAAAACTTGCTCATAAAAGTAAACGATCTAATTCGAGAAAATGGCAAACTTAAAAATAATGCAATCACCATGGTTGCCCCTTCTCTTCCTGAAATGATGCTGCTTATCACCAGCGCTGAGATACGAGATGACTATTTTAATCAAGGCCCTTCCTATTTTATAAAACTACAAGGTACCTACAGCCACATTTGGAATGATTATCTTAAAAGGCGCAACATCGACCCATCCGATGAGCAAGCTACTGTTTTAAGCCCGCCATTAGAAAAGCAATATAAAGCTGTGCAAGAAGCAATCAATCAATGGCCGGAAGACTTAAGAGAGAGAATGGTCGCTCTGGACTCGTTATCTATTTTGCGGCATTTAAATAATCAGATGGCTCGCAACTTTCGGTATGCACCTATACACCTTACAAACCAGGAAGAAATTAATTGGATGCATCGAACCTATTTAAAATACATGGAACAAATTGGAGATTTGAACAGATTTGATTTTAAAGTTTTAGCAGGTAATTTGATAAATCTTTTAAATGCCGCGCAATCAAAAGACCCGGAAACGGAAGCGATTGCCAAAAAAGCTGTCGCGAACTTGGTGCTCTTCGCCCCGAATGCGTTATTCGAAACACAAGGATCAGGATCGGGCAACCCCTTTCGCTATTATTTAAACAACCGGCAGACAATCTTTTCGATGAATCCAGATATATTTGAAAGAGCACTCGCTGAATTAAATGCAACGGAGGATATGGAAAAGGCTTTTCGGCTCACAGACGTTTTCACCTATATATCCGTATCAAAATTAGCTTTCCTCATTCATCTAGGAAATGAATCAGCGACACTTACCGATTTTCATTTAAACCGCACAGATATTTGGATTGCCTCGCAACACCAGGAAGAAATTTTCAGAAAAATGCAAATCATCCTCTTAAATCAGCACCTAAGAGAAAATGGGCTTTCTCATTTAGAAATCAAACTTCCCCGCTCTGAAGCGCAGAATTCTTATTTTGAAGATAAGTGGTATTTCGCGTACCAGAATTCGGCACAAGAACCAACCGTGGAAAGACCGGTGGAAGGTTATATTAAAACATGGGCAAAATATACGGGGCTTTTAACCACTGTTCACGACAAACTTATGCGGCAAATATTGAAGGAAGTAAAAATTATCACCCCTGAAGGAGAAACGAGTATTTTGATCGGCGAAGAACCAGTCGTAGATAATCAGGACAAAATCAATTGGGCGCTTGCGAATCTAAAATCCTCAGGAAATCCAAATTTTGAATATAAGTGGACCTTAACACCCAATGGGCCAAAGGACCAAACTCTTGAGATCAGGCCCCTTGCCCGCTCTGAGCTAAGAAATAAAAATATTCCACCGCTTAAAATCTTAAATCCCGATAGTACAAATAAAAAGAAACCTGCCAATCGAACGGAATATAGAAGAAGGCGCTCTGTCATGAAACGCCCCGCTTCCAGTGGTCGCTCAGAAGTCCGGGAAAGTGTAGTGACCGTTGGTGCCCAAGCACAATTTTCACCTGACGAATTCTCCCAATTTTTACAAGCAGGTTTGAAAGGTTTTAGCGGACTCGCACCGGATGAACAAAAAGCGACTAAAAAAATCCTGGAACAGCGAAAATTAATTGAAAATACCGTACTCACAGAAAATGGAAAGAATTTCTTAAGAAAAATCCGGGATTATTTAAAAGCAAGAACTGATGAGGAAATTCAGAAGTTGAAAACAGAATTTCAAGCTGAATATTCAAAAACGAATATCGATTTCAAATTGGAAACACCAGAAACCGGCGAAAACTTCGAAATTGATCAAACTAAGGAAGGGACGAAAGCGCTCACAACAGTCGTGAATACTAAGGGTGAGACGATTGCACTCGTCACGCAGGAGGAGACGCTTAAGAACCGCAAAGAAAAAAGCAATATTACCCACGTATCGGAAGCCGTCAAAATTACCTACGTATTAGTAACTCATGCGAGCTCTCCCTGGGATATCGCAAATGCTCAAGGATTGCTGAGCAAAGGTTTTGTCATTGATTCATTTGAAACCAAGGACGGAAAACAAAGCAAATTAAATATGAAAGTTCCGATCGAATCAGGAGAAACCATCTCTATCACTTTTATCCGAAAACCTACTTCGCTCAGTACACGCTCTGAATTACGTATAGAGGATGCCACCGAAGCAAATGTTCAGCAAAATATTCATATGGCACTCGTCACCTATTTATCGCATGCGCCGGAAGTACGTTCTGAAACAAGGCAAGCCCTCAGCAAACTTTTACAGGTTGATTTAACAGGCCAAGCTGACAATTCACAAGTGCTTGTTCTCTTACCCACCGTTGCAGCCGACAATCCGGCTGTCGCATATGAAATGATCCGAAACATCAATGGGAAGAGTCCAATGGTTGTATTTGCCAGAACCCGTTCAGAAGTAAGAGTGATTCAGAAAATGCTAGAAGGGCTTCCAAAAAACATCTGGCCCAAAATTGTTCAAACCACAGCAGGTGCTGTGAAAGCATTCTCAGGAACTCAAAAATTAATTTTAGTAGGGTTGACGCCGGACCAAGGCCTAGCAGATTATCTAAAGAAACAGCTTAGGGACTTGATTGCTCAGGGGAAAATTGAAGTGGAATCAAGAATTGTAAATAGTTTCGATGAAGCCCTAGGAATTGTGGGCAACCTTTACCGTTTCGCAGTTGATCTTCGGGAAAAAATGGCGCTTTTGGAAGCCGCTTAAAACGTTATTTTGCTTTTGGAGTGGTAAGTGAAGCGGGCGAAAGAATCCGGTCCGCTTCCGATTTAGAAAGAAGACCTTCCTCGACAACAATTTGCCTTAATGTCTTGCCAGTCTTGATTGATTTCTTCACACATTCAGCCGCTTTACTGTAACCGATATGGGGATTCAGCGCTGCTGCAATTCCATAACTTTCTTCCGCATAATCTTTACAACGCTTTGGATTTGCTTTAATTCCAATCACGCAAAAATCCGCGAGCACATTCATGACATTCTTAAGAATTTCAACCGACTGAAGCAAATTATGAATAATGGTCGGGAGCATCACGTTGAGTTCGAGCTGCCCTGCCTGAGTGGCAAATGCAATTGCCTGATCATTCCCCAAAACTTGAAAACACGTAATCGCGGTCACTTCGGCCATCACCGGATTAATTTTCCCTGGCATAATGGAAGAACCCGGCTGCCGCGCCGGAAGTTCAATCTCGTTAAATCCCGTTTTAGGGCCCGAACTTAAAAGTCTTAAATCATTTGAAATTTGAATCAAAGAAAGTGCGAGTGTTCTTAAAGCGCCTGAGACTCCCGCAAAATCTGCTGTGCTTTGCATCACTTCAAATAAATTGGAAGCAGATTTAAACGGAAATCCTGTCATTTTAGAAAGATTCCCAACGAGAAGATTTCTATATTCTAGTGTCGTATTAAGCCCTGTGCCAACTGCCGAACCGCCAATTCCAAGACTGAATAAATTCTCAGCCATTTTTTGAACGCGGTCATTCCCCTTTTGGATGCTCACCGCATAGCCGCTGAATTCTTGCCCAAGCGTAATGGGCGCCGCGTCCTGCATATGCGTGCGACCGGCTTTAACCACATCCTTAAATTCGCGGGATTTTTTATCAAACGCTTTTGAAAGTTTTTCTGCTGAAGCATAGAACTCGGAAAGAAGTTTGGTTGCGGCAACTCGAAGCGCAGTCGGCATCACGTCATTCGTCGATTGACCCATATTCACGTGATCATGTGAATTAACTTTCTTATAATCGCCTTTTTTGTGGCCCAGAATTTCAAGCGCACGATTCGCAATCACTTCGTTCGTATTCATGTGCTGAGAAACACCGGCGCCCGACTGAAACGCATCGACGCAAAACTCTTGCTGAAATTTTCCGGCCATGACTTCTTCAGAAGCCCGGACGATTGCATTTCCAATTTTTTTATCGAGGGCTCCCCGCTTCATATTGGTAAGGGCTGCTGCTTTTTTAATGGCTGCTGTGGCCCAAACGAAAACAGGATGAAAATGAAGGCCTGAAATCGGATAATTTTCGATGGCACGCGCAGTTTCTGTTCCGTAATAAGCGTTTGCCGGAACTTTCATTTCTCCAAGCGAATCTTTTTCAACTCTATATTTCATAATCGGTTAATCCTCTCCGTGAAGCAGGTTTGCGAGCGGCTCTCTGGATGAAAAACCTTTTCCGACGTCATGCCAATGATCAATTGCTTTTTCACCCAATTTCCAGCATAGATAAACAACTTTTCCGTTGATAACTGCATAAAAATCAATCAAACCTGTTTGAGCATCTTTAAGAACGCATCCATGGCCGTGAATTTTATCCACAATGGCATAAAATTCCGTGGCTTCCGCGTGATGCTTTTCAATCAATTGATTGAGCTCTTGGACGGAGCGCTCACTCTCCCTATCGGCAATTAATTCAAGGGCATCAATTTGAGTTTCCAAACCCATGGCCTTCTTCTGTTTTTCTTTAAGCTGAATGAGGAGGGCGGTGAGATTGGGAATTAATGCTTGCGCTTCCTCTACGGTGAACGTTCTCAGCTGGGGATCCATTCAATGAATATACTATATTGGTTTATCTGGTTCAATATTAATGAATTCGGTATACCATATCGGCGCCCAAATCCGCCGTAATTGCAACCGCAACGATCCCAATCACAGAACTCAAAATAAGCGTCCAAGGACATTCTTTTCCGCGCTTTTTCATTCCATGCCAAATAATCCCCCGCACGGTATAAATGACGAGAACACTCATCGCTCCGTAAAAATGTTTCTGGACCATCGGCGTGATTCCGCCCGCCATGAGATAACCCGTAATTAAAGCCACAATCATCATGAGGTAACCCAAACGAAACGTGAAAAAAGCAAACTTAAGATATGATTCATCTTTTTTGAAGCGCCACCAAAGAAGGAGAACAAGTTCAAGGCAGTAAAAAGCAATTGGGAAGTGGACGACCATCGGATGAAATAAAAACTGTTCATTTTCCATTGATTATTCCTTTTTGGATGACAAATTCTCAACGTTCACAACAATTTCACGTGCGAGCGGCTTCCCGGTTTCTTCATCTCCGTAAATTTCAATGTCTACTTTTCGACCCAACTTTAATTCACGAAGTTTTTTGAAACCAGCGAAGGTGGTATGCTGGTTGATGCCGATTGTGGTGGAAGTTTTGTTTGTCTTGGCCGGAATCTTCTTGTGCGTTCCCGGCAAAGATTCCGCGTCCGGACTTTCCTGCTCAATCGTAATTGTTCCATTATTGAAATTAACGAATTTGACTTTTCCACTCACAAGTTCGGCGAAAGCAAACTTGGTCACGAAAAAAAGAAACGCGCAACCCGCCATCAAACCAAAAAGGGATTTTTTCATATGAATCCAATATTTTATTATCGGCCTAAGCGCATAATTTCTCCATATTTTCAGACTGACAATCGGAGACAAATTTGATAGACTTTGTGCTCTGTTTTTCTCAAAGGTTATCCTGACAGGAGGGGCAGTCGAGGCGGCGGTTGAATCCCCAACAACCCGCCGAGCAGTCCCGAATAACCTTGTAGCAAGAAATAATGTTGGGGCGCACTCATTAAAGAACAATGAGTACAGCGCTGCCCAGAGCAACTATAGGCTTTTTAATAGAAGCTCTGGACGGTCATAACCACCATTTATGTTTTCTTTTAATGTGGAAGTCGTGGCCGAATTTTAATTAATATAATTTGTTAGATCAATGGTTATTCGGGGCGTACCCTGATAACCTATGAACAAAAGAAGTGACAAATAGGAAATCAGGATTCGTCCCGACTTCCTATTAAAATAAATTTTAGTTAATCTAATGTTGTCGGGGCGTAGCGTAGCCTGGTAGCGCACACGCTTGGGGTGCGTGAGGTCGCAGGTTCAAATCCTGTCGCCCCGATATATTTTCTTATTGTAAATGTAGAATTTTGAACTTACGATAAAATTAGATAGAGTCTAGAATTACTTTTCGAGAATGAAAAAAAATAAAATATTTTTCCTCACTTTTATCATTTTGGTCATGCTAACAGGATGCATCACAACAAACACGACCCCCCATCCTCTTGTCCCGCAACCCTATAAAATTACCGCAGAAATAAAAGCATCCGACATACCTGATTTTCATCGGGAGAGCACTGTAAAACGCACGCGTGATTTTGCTGTTACCTTCTTTCAAACCTTAAACCAAAATGTTTCCGCATGGCAGAATAAATGGAGATGGGACATTTTTTCATTCATAGCTATGGGAGCGCTGCCCTTTGCGATGTTCGGGGGAATGTGCGCCATTTTACTTACCCAGAAACTCAAAAAAAAGAATTGCAGATAATTTGCTTTGGATTTACAGCATTTTAAAGAAATGCGGCCATCCGGGAAGGAGACGTAAATGGGTCAGAATTTCAATGACAACAGGCATCAGCGCCGCATAGACACATCTTCTAACTTCTTTCTCAAGAGGACGTAATTCTACCTGAATAGACTTATTTGTCTGGTAGAGGGAAATATTCGGAATCAAACGCGGTACACGTCTGCAATATTCGTCGTAAGTTTTGCCAAAAAGACTTCTCAAAAAATTTTCTTCAGATACCACTACCCAATTGGAATAAATCCAACCTAGTATAAAAATTAAAACAATTAAAATAATGCTTTTACAAAAAAAAGCAGCTGATAAGGCGAAACACAAGCTGCCAAAGTAAAGAGGGTTTCTTGTGATTGAATAGGGTCCTTGGGTTTGAAGTTCTCTATCTTTTCTGCCACCGACATACAAAGTAGGCCACAGACGGAAGAAAACATAGGAAACAAACAAAAACCAGCCAAAAAAGTTGGTCACAATATCAAGAATGCTTCCATCTGATACGTTTGGCTCACTAAAAATGAGCAAAAGCGGAATCGGAAGAAGTAGAATAACTCCAATCAACCCACGATATCTAAAACTAAGAGCCGAATTAGCTTCTTTCATCATTCACCGAGGCATACTTCTTTTGACCAATCGCATAAGCAAGGAAGGCGATAAGGGTACATGCAAAAAAACGTAAAAACAGATGATATAGATCCTTTCCTTCTTGAATCCATTCTTGACGAAGATAGAGACCGATTAATGTCAATATTATAACAAAAAAAGTAATATGTTCATCATTTTTAATGGTTAAGTGCCAATCGAAGGATTGAAGCGTGAGTTTATCGTTTGGAATGAACGGTTCAGCATAAAACCAAAAAAATCCTATCGTATAAAGTACAACAAACCCCCAACTAGAAAGAACCATCATAAATCCAAAACCAATCAAATAATTAGCTAAATAAAGAGGATTTCGAATATACGCATCGTATCCGCCAGTGATAATCTGTATTTTCTTTGAAAGATGACCTTGAGTCCAAAAACGCAGTCCCTCCCCAATCAAAATAATAGGAATGCCTAAGTGAAATCCTTTTGAGGTCGTGTGTGCCACAATCAAAAGGATAAAAATGAATATGCAGGAAATGTAAAAGCGTATTTTTTGGTTTTTATTGAAGTCCATATCAAAATCAAATAAAAATCTTGATAATAATATGACAATCAATCGCTTCAAACATCCGACTAAAGTCCGCTACTAAAAATGTCCAAACAAAGTACTATACTCCCCGATGAATCTTGAACCCGGTCAAAATAGCATCTCAGAACTATCTGAGAGCGATCCGTTATTACTTAAATTGAACGATGAACCCATTTACGAATTTGTCGGACATCATTTGATTGCTAGTTATTTGGACTGTGATAAAAAGGCATTACGGGATAAAACCGCATTAATTTCGGCTGTAATAACGGCTGTAGAATCATCAGGCGCAACGGTTCTTAAGATTGCAGAACATATTTTTCCGTCAGGCGGTTTAACAGCAGTAATTCTTCTTGCGGAAAGCCACGCAAGCATTCACACATATCCAGAAAATAATTCCTGTTTCATAGATCTTTTTACATGCGGTCACTCTTGTGATGCAACAAAGTTTGAAATCTTACTCAAACGTTATCTTCATCCAAAAAAAATTAATCGGCAGCTTTTAGTCCGTAATTAGAGGTCAAAATGAAGAACTCTGAAGAAACTCAAAAAATTACTCGACCCTACCCTCTACCTCCGCTTCCACCGAACAGTTATTATCAGAATTCACCCAATCCTAATATTATTGGAGAAAATAAAATAGTTTTTACGGAAAATTCGGATTCTTTTGATCAATATATTTATTGTTTATCCCGAGTGGTACACCAGGGTCATACCAAGTATCAAGATGTTTTGATTGCCGACACTTATAATTGGGGACGGATTCTTGTTTTGGATGGTGCCATTCAAAGTTCCGAAGAGGATGAAGCTCTTTACCATGAAATGTTAGTCCAGCCGGCCATGCTCCGACATCCCGAACCGCAGGATATCTTGATCATTGGCGGCGGCGAGGGGGCCACGTTGCGCGAAACTTTGGTTCACAGATCCGTAAAATCAGTTACCATGGTTGATCTCGACCGTGAAGTAGTAGAGCTCAGCCGCGAACATTTAGTGGCGTGGCACCGGGGAGCCTTTGATGATCCGCGTGTTCGTTTGATTTATGAGGACGGCCGAAAATTTATTCAAAACAACAACTCTCTTTATGATGTCATCATTATTGATGTGGTCGACATGCTTGACAATGGTCCAGCTCAATCTCTTTACACGCGCCAATTTTATGAACTCTTACGTTCCCGGATGCGCCAGAATGCAATTGTGGTCGTTCAAGGATTAGAGTTTTCTTTTTTGGATGATAAAGCGCATGTTGCTTTGGCGCGAACTTTAAGAACTGTATTTCCGGAAGTGTATAGCTACCGCGTCGACATTCCGTCTTTTTTATCCTCATGGGGGTTCTTGATCGCTTCCGATTGGTTTCGACCGAGCGAGTGGTCTCCTGAGGAAATTGACCGGACCATTGAACACCGCTTAGGTTCAGAATGGCTGGATCATGTGACGGGTGACTATGTAAAAAGTGTTTTTAGTTTTAGCAAAGAAACAAATTTTCTACTTTCGCAGCCAGGTCCTATTTTGGAAGACGGGGTTGATTTTGTACCACCACCCAATATTGAAGATAATGAACCTCCTTTTGCTCAATTTCCAATCTTACCCAAGGAATAAATATGGGTACTACTTTGATGCTTTCTGAGAATGCAATTGCTCAAAAAATTCATTTTGCCACGGATACCCTGCCCGGAATCAGCATCTTGGCAGAATTTGTTGGAAAAGAAACTTTTTTTGCGTTGGCGGAAACGAGTTCTATTCAGCGTTTGCTCGCCCCGGAAAGTGAAAATGACCCGATTGAAGTATTGCATTTCTTATTTCTTCCCATTAATTCATCTGCAAGCATTGACTGGACCAAACCTGCGGAAGACTGGATAGCTCGGTCTTTTCATACTCCTACGCGCCCCATGATCGAATTAAATGTGAATAATCACAGAATTCTTTGGCGTCCCGGACGAGCTCTGGCTTTTGGAAGTTCTGAGCGTGCAAACGAAGTGGTTCGTGGGCTCGTGGAATTTAGTTTTTATGAAAACCGTTTGTGCAAGATGGAAGCACAAATTTTAGCGGATTCAAGAACTGCACAGAATGATGTTTCCTTAACGCACGCCGTCGAAGTTTTGGATTTAAAACGGCAATCTCATGTCAATGAAAGAACTCAAACCATTACACGCGCACGAATGGAATTTGTGGAACTTGAGCCCCATCTCGAACATCCGGATCCCTCTCTGCCGGGCATCGCGCGTCGGATCGTCTCGGAATTGGCAGTACAAGCAGAAGTTTTCTCACGCTTGGAGATTATTGACGACCAATTAGAAGTTTTGGAAGATTTGTATGAACTTGCCAATGACCGGCTCACCGAATTCCGATATTTTCGAAGCGAATGTGTTTTAGAGGGTTGGGTAATTTTCCTGCTTGTACTTGAAGTGGTACTTCTCGTCCTTGAATTATTTCAATTTTGGCACCACACTCCGTAAAAAAGTAATTCGCGCACTCTTAACTTCGCGGTAGAATAAAACTATTCGTACTATCATATCTTATAATTGAGGACATCTTTTGAAAAGCAAACTCCCGGAAGTTACATTACTTTTTTGGATTATGAAGATAGCCGCAACCACTCTGGGCGAAACAGCCGGAGACCTTTTATCGATGACGCTCAAGATTGGCTACGCCGTTAGTTCCATGATTTTGATTGGACTGTTTCTGGTCACGGTCGTGACTCAATTAAAATCAAAAGAATATCACCCGTTGCTTTTTTGGACTGTCATCGTTTCAACCAGCACCGCCGGCACAACCATGTCAGATTATATGGATAGAACCTTAGGACTTGGTTACGCTAAAGGCACTCTTATTTTAGTTACCATTTTGGCGGTTATTTTTGTGTACTGGCGCTATAGCGATCATTCTTTTTCGGTTCAAAACATCAGAACATTTAAAGCTGAATTGCTTTATTGGATTGCCATTCTATTTTCAAATACTTTAGGTACTGCTCTGGGCGATTTTTTGGCCGATAGTTCAGGTCTTGGATTCACGGGAGGAGCGCTTCTGATTGGCATACTGCTAACACTGACAGTCCTTGCCAATTATTTTACCCAGTTCTCTAAAACCCTATTATTTTGGATCGCGTTTGTTCTGACCCGTCCGTTTGGCGCAACCATGGGAGATGTTCTGACAAAATCAAAAGAAAAAGGAGGGCTTGCTTTTGGCACCATCGGCTCATCTTTGGTTCTTGGATCAATCGTTGGAATTTTGATTCTGTATACAACTTTAAATCAAAATAAGGACAATGTTTAAAGATTAGAATTAAATAGGAAAAACAAATGAAAAGAATTCTGCGCGGCTGGCAACATCTGCTTTTCCAAAAATTTGAGTCATATATTGCTTCACGGTTTTTTCAGAAATAGACAGCGCATTCGCAATATCTAAATTAGACAGTCCTTTTAAAGCGCATCGCGCGATTTCCTCTTCCCGCTGGGTC
>ORMF011316535.1_pt1 | contig 14870 bp, 12 predicted proteins | sample 1779871 | NCBI WGS metagenome assembly ORMF01 (sample SAMEA104232316, study PRJEB22302) | groundwater metagenome | biome: forest; feature: aquifer; material: groundwater | place: USA | collected 2011-08-07 | depth 5.4 m | reverse complement strand
TTTTAACTCTCAGGATTATCGCGTAAGATAAAGCAAAAAACGGTAATTTTGTAAAGATAAATAGTCTGTAATCGTATAAAAGAGAAGGGAATTTTAAGCTTTTTGCTGCTTTAGAGGTTTTGTGTGATAAATTAATTTTCTCACACAGAAAGGCTTGAACAACAATTTTTATAAATCAGATGGCTCGATTATTCTTTAAGTGCCCATAAGCCTGAAGCTGGGTTATTTATGAAGTAAAATTCTTCGCAATCATTTGAAGTATGATAGCCTTCTAAAAGTGTTTCAGGTTTATATCTTTCAATGGCTTCTCTCAAATCTGCATATAAAAAGTTAACCGATTCAATTTCTTCTCTTTTTAAAGAACCTGGAGCATATCTAATTTTAAATCTTCCGTCAGATGAACCATGTATAAGGTGTGCAGCAGCACTTAAATTTGTTTGTAAATCAATATTTTTTTTAACTAAATCAAGTATTTTTTCACGTCCTAAATAGCCATATTTTCTGATAAGTTTATCAATCTGCAAATCTTCGCCAAATCCCTTTAAACCTGGAGCTATAATTAGTAGCTCTCCATTATCTTCCATGGCAAGTCTTGTTCTATAAACAGCTTTATTCCCAAGCCATGTTGTTTTAAACTCTTCAGAAGGAAGATAAATTACTGCTTTTTTTATAGGCTTTTTTAAAAATTTAATGTTAATTTCTCTTGAGAGTTTTGCAGCGTCTGAAAAGACTTTTTCTTCATTGCCAGAAAAAAAACCACGCATTACAGTTTTATTTGTACGCTCATCTTTTCCCACACATGTCAATATGTAATGTATAGGCAATTTTGATAAACAAGTTGAAACAGCATAGTTAAAAACTGTTCTTATAGGATTTTCAGTCTTTCCTAGAATTTTTTCAATACCGCAGACCGCACCTAAGTAATGAGATTTATTAATACTGTCTTCTCCGCCAAGTCCTACAAATATATTTTTCGTATAATTAGCCATTCCTGCGACTTCATGAGGAAGGACTTGCCCAATGGAAATAATTTGGTCATATCCTTCAAAGAGTATTTTATTAAAATCTACGCTGATGCTAAAGTCAACTTTTCCGCTAGAAACATTTAAAATAAACTCGTTGCTAATCATCCCTTTATTAATAACATCGTTTCGCCAATCGTGATGCTTAAAGCATGAAAGCGGGATGTTATATCCAAACATTGAATGTATTTCTTCTTCAGACATTGGCTCATGAGTGCCTAAAGCTGGGATTATATCTACATGAGCTTTATCTTTATAAAAATCATAAATAATATCAGTAATAAATCCAGCGCCAGAAAGTTTCCTTGTATGATCAGGCGGTATTAAAAGAATTTTTTTGCAATCTGTACCTATTTTAAATAACGTTTTTAGCGTCAAATTTTTAATGTCCTCCAGAAGTAAAACATCCTTATTGCTGCCTTGTGAAACGTATATACTCATGTTTTTATCCTCAAAATTTTAAATTCTTTAAGAAGAATTATTTTCTCAAAATTGCTAAGTTGCTGCAAAGACTATAAATTAATAGACCATTCTATACCTAATAAAAAATATAAAGGTGAAAAAATGAGCAAGATTTCTGAATCAGCTGCACTTAACTATCATGAACTTCCAGTACCAGGCAAAGTGGCATTAAAATTGACAAAAAAATGCGAAACACAGCAGGATCTCTCCCTTGCGTATACGCCAGGAGTAGCAGTGCCATGCCTTGCAATACATGATGATCCAAATGCCTCTTGGAAATACACTGCTAGAAGTAATCTTGTCGCTGTAGTTTCTGACGGAACCGCTGTACTTGGACTTGGAAACATAGGGCCTGAAGCAGGAATGCCTGTAATGGAAGGGAAGGGTGTTTTATTTAAAAGGTTTGCGGATATTGACGTATTTCCTTTATGTTTAAATAACGTATTTTTGCCGAATGGAAAAACAGACCCTAAAAAACTTATTGAAACTGTAGAACGTCTTGAACCATGATGTGGCGGTATAAATTTGGAAGATATTGCATCGCCTGCATGTTTTGAAGTAGAACAAACTTTAAAAAAAAACATGTCTATACCTGTATTTCACGATGATCAACATGGCACGGCAATAATTTCTCTGGCAGGAATAATTAACGCCTTAAAGATAGTCGGGAAAAAGATAGAAAATTGTAAAATCGTTTTAAATGGCGCAGGGGCTGCAGGAATAGCTTGTGCAGAATATTATATAACAGCTGGTGCAAAACGTGAAAATTTCCTATTATGCGATTCTCGTGGGGTTATAAATAGATCAAGAACTGACTTAAATAAAGAAAAACAAACTTTTGCTGATGCAGCAACAGGCAGTGCAAAAACTCTTGCAGATGCACTAGTAGGAGCTGATATTTTTATTGGATTGTCAGTAGCAGGGTGCGTGACAAAAGAAATGGTTAAAACTATGGCGAAAAATGCAATAATTTTCCCTATGGCAAATCCTACTCCAGAGATTTATCCTGAAGAAGCACTTGAAGCAGGGGCTAAAGTAGTAGGTTCTGGAAGAAGCGATTTCGCAAATCAAGTTAATAATGTATTGGGATTTCCTGGAATATTTAGAGGGGCACTTGATACTAGAGCGACTGATATTAATACAGAAATGTATCTTGGAGCTTCGAGAGCATTAGCAGAAGTTGCTACTGAAAAGGTCCCAAAAGATGTATACAATATTTTAGCAGAAGCGTATCCTAATGATGCAAAAAATGGAATGTTTGATGGTGAACAGCCACTTCGTGCCAATTATGTTATTCCTAAACCTTTTGATCCAAGAGTAGTTCCAAGGGTTGCCAAATATGTTGCTGAAGCAGCAATGAAAACAGGTGTAGCACAGATACAAATCAAAGACCTTGATCTATACGAAAAAGAGGTAGCTGAAAGAATTAAAAATCTTTTGAAAAGCTTATAATAAAATTACTCAGCGAACAAGTATAGTATTGGTAAGCTGTCATAATTTCATGTCAGCTTACTTACTTCTTAAAATGTTTTACTCTTTAAAATATTGAGAAATTAACTTAGTGCTCTCTTTAATCTCTGCTGCTATTTTATGGAGCTTATCTAGGTGTGTTGTTCTTATTTTTATGTCAAGAATTTGTTCAACTCCGTTTTGGCCCAGTATAACAGGAACACCAATGAATATATCTTTGATGCCATATTCGCCATTTAAATAAACAGAATCACATGATATGTATCCATTGTTATTTAAAATACCTTTTATTGCTTTAAATATTGCAGCAGCAGGAGCGACATAGGCTGATTCAGTTTTTAAAAGTTCAACTATTTCTGCACCTGCGTTGACTGTATTTTCTCCAATTTCATCGAGCTCTTGTCTTGATAATAGTTTTTTCACTGGAATTCCTGTAACGCTTGTACATTCTGGTAACGGAAGCATGCCGCTGCCGTGTGTGCCTATTACAAGTGCATGAACCTGTGTAAAATTAATGTTAAGCTTTTTGGCAATTGCGGCCTTGTACCTGGCAGCATCTAAAATTCCACCCATTCCAATAATTCTATTTGCACTAAAACCTGTTCTTTTGTAAAAAAGATAACACATAAGATCCAATGGATTAGTTACCATAATGACTACAGCATCAGGTGCATATTTGACTACATTATCAGCCACAGAAGAGACAATTTTTGCGTTAGTAACAATCAAATCTTCTCTTGTCATTCCAGGCTTTCTAGAAATTCCAGCAGTAATTACAATAATGGAGGATCCTGCTATTTTGCTGTAATCTTCTGATCCTGTTATTTTGCATGATGTGTTATCTAAAGGTTCAGAATGCAAAATGTCCAATGATTTCCCTTCTGCTAAGCCAGGTTTATTGTCTATAAGAACAACTTCCGCAATTTCAGCTTCAATTATTTTACATGCCAATGTTGAACCAACACGACCTGCACCAATTATCGAAATTTTACTTTTCACGAATAATACTCCTCAAAATATTTGTTAATTTATTTTTCTTAATTTTGCTATAAACATGCTGTCATTATCTCCATCCCAAGACATAACTTGAAGCATTCCAGAGCATGCTTCTCCTGTAATTGGATTTTCAAATGGCTCAAGCTTATAATCACTGTGAGTCATTAAAAAATCTTCAACAACATGCCTGTTTTCTCGTTCAAAAACAGAACATGTCGCATAAATCAGCAAACCGTCCTTCTTTACTCCTGATTCTGCATGTTTAAGAATATTTTTTTGGATCTCTACTATACCGTCAACTTCCTCTTTTGAAAGTCTCCACTTTGCATCAGGATTTCTCCTCCAAGTACCAGAACATGAACATGGCGCGTCCACTAAAACTCCATCAAACGAGTGGCTTTTTTTAGCCCGCAAGCTTTTCCCATTCCATTCTGAACACTGAATGTTAGAAATTTGTGCTCTTTTACCCCTCTTTTTTAAATCATCAAGTTTATATTCGCGAATATCTGTAGATAGTATTTTCCCTTTATTGTTCATTAACGAGGAAAGTTGAAGCGTTTTACCACCTGCACCAGCACAAGCATCCCACCATCTTTGAGAAGAATTTGGGGAGCAGGCCAAACCAATACACTGTGAGGCAAGATCTTGTATTTCAAACAAGCCTGCTTTGAATGAATCAAGTATATACAGACTTACATGTGATTCCTTAATCGAAAGTGCATTTTTTATTCGAGGATGAAATTCAAAAGGAATACTGTTTTTTGTAAACTCATCAATAATTTTATTAACCTGCCCATTAATACGTATCCAAATAGGCGGCCTTTTTTGATTCCAATCGAGAAACTTTACGATATCTATATCAGGATTAAATTCATCTCTTATCCAGTCGGGGATAAGTTCAAAATCTTCCAACTTCTCATCAATTGCAAATTCTGCTAATAATTCTTTGTATTTTTTTAAATCGAATGTTTTATCAAACTGTGAGGTTTTATTTTTAATATTTAAGCATTTTCCCCAGATATTCACATGTTCAATTAAGCTTTCATTATTTTGTAAAATTGGCATGCTTGCCAAAAATAAAATTTTAACTATCTCCTTTTTATTTTGAAATTCACACAAATTAAAAATTTTCACACATTTTTTTAACCATCCATACCATCTAAATACGGAAAATATTAGTTCATAAATAAGCCTTCGATCACGCGAACCGAGATATTTATGCTCCTTAAAATAAAAAGCTAAGGCTCTGTCAGCAGGTCTATTCTCTATAAAAATTTCCTTAAAAACAAACGATAATGCTTCCTCAGCAGCACGGCCCTGTGATGTAAGTCTTTTTTCAATATCACGCATTTTACCCTCATTATAAAGCTAATCTAAAATTACAAAGCAAACAACCAATATGAACATTTTAATCATACAGTAAAGATAATTTGCCAAAAACGCCAGATTGAATTTAATGCGTGCAACATATAAATTCTATAATAAAAATTACTAAACGGCTAGAATTTACAGCTATCAGAAAAAATGTTATGAACGAGTCAATTTTTACATATGACAACACCAAAAAAAGTGACAATTCTTTCTTGTCATCAGTACCACTTGCAGCAAGAGTTAGGCCTAGTTCATTTGATAATTATATTGGGCAAAAACATATATTAGGCGAAAATAAATTGCTAAAAAAAGCCATTGATTCAGATACATTTTCTTCTATTATACTTCATGGTCCTCCTGGTGTAGGGAAAACCACGCTTGCAGAACTGATTTCACGCAAAACCAAATCAGAATTTATAAGGTTGTCAGGTGTAATCTCAAAAGTAACTGATTTAAGAAAAGAGATTGAAAATGCGATAAAACTAAGAAGAACTTATGGGAGAAAAACAATTATTTTTATTGATGAAATCCATAGATTTAACCGTGCACAACAAGATTCACTTTTACCTGATATTGAAAATGGCAATATCCGTTTTATCGGTGCTACAACTTTAAATCCAAATTTTCACTTAGTTTCACCACTACTTTCACGCTCTCTGATATTTCAGCTAAAACCACTTTCGGAAGATGAAATTGCGGAATTAATCAGACAGACTATTCATGACGAAAGGGCTTTTGCAAATGTTATGATTAATATATCTGACGAAGCAATTAGTCTTATCTCAAAACATTCAGAAGGAGATGCAAGATCAGCCTTAAATTATCTCGAATACTCTGTTATTACAGCAGGTACTTTCAATGATCAAATAAGCATTACACCTCAAACAGTAGAACAAGCTGTTCAAAAAAAATCAATAAATTATGGAGAAGACGGTCATTATGACACGATAAGTGCATTTATAAAAAGCATGAGAGGAAGCGATCCAGATGCCGCCATATATTGGCTGGCAAAGATGCTTGTTGCAGGAGAAGATATTATTTTTATTGCAAGACGAATTGTAATATTTGCATCTGAAGACGTTGGGAATGCGGATCCTCAGGCACTTCAAATAGCTGTTTCTGCAATGCAGTCTGCCTCAATGATAGGAATGCCTGAAGCAAGAATAATATTGGCTCAAGCTGTAACTTATTGTGCGACCGCCCCAAAAAGCAACGCTTCATACGCCGCAATCAATTCAGCTATGCAGGCAATAATAGAAAATAGAATTTCACCAATTCCTGTTTATTTAAAGTCAGCACCGTGCAAAAATAGTGATGAAAAAACAGGAGAGTCATATGTATACCCTCATAATAATCCTAACCATATTTCTGATCAAATTTACATGGGGATTAACGCAGAATTTTACAAGCCTGCTGATATTGGATATGAACGTAAAATTAAAGAGAGAATGAAGTATTGGAAGGAACTAAAAAAAAAGATTGATGAAAATTAATATTTGGGGTGACCACATGAGCATTATTCGTCATAATATCTAAGATATCTGTTGCCTAATCTTGAAAGTATTTCATATCCTATTGTACCTGCATCGCGCCCCATATCATCAACTGTATAGTGTTCATTGATCAAAGAAGCCATACTGCCGATTTTGACGACATTTTTTGGAATCTGAGTAATATCGCATATTGTTAAATCCATTGAAATTCTACCAATAACTCTAGATTCGTACAGTTTACCTAAACTATCCTTAAACCATATCTTTCCTATATTTTTCAAGCTGCACGGAATTCCATCGGCGTAACCAATAGAAATTATGGCGATTTTTTTTTCTTGATGTGCTCTATAGGTTATCCCATAACCTGCATAAGCTCCAAGAGGAAGTATTTCTACTTGAACTACAGGAGCTTCGATTGAAATTACAGGTTTCATTTGATTTTCTCTGTACGGTGCAGTATTTATGCCGTAAAGTGCTGCCCCTGCACGAACATAATCATATGTAAACTTATCTCCTAAGAATAAACCGTCGGACGCCGACAATGCCCTCTTTACTCCATTAAATTTAGCAGATATACGCTCAAAATTATCGCGTTGATACTTATTCATAAAATGTCCAATATCATCAGCACATGCCAAATGTGAGATTATCATTTTCAAATGAGAAAGTTCTTTTTTCTGTGAAAGAATAAACTCAAGATCATGATCTCTTAATCCGTATCTGTTTAGTCCAGTATCTACGTGAAGAACATATGGTTTCAGTTGATTATTCCATAGCAAAAACTGTTCTTTTGTGTTTATAACAGGTATGAGATTATTTTTAATAAATAAATCGATAGAGTCATCACCAACTCCCTGAAGCACGTATATTTCTGAATCTTTTACCGTATTTCTGATTTCTTCGCCTTCATGTGCATGTGCAACCCAAAAATTCCTGCATCCTTCTTGATATAAGAGCTTTGAAACTTCGACGGCACCAAGTCCATATGCATTATTTTTTACGACAACAGAGCATGTGGCATTTTTTGCTATTTTTGAAAGAAGATTGTAATTAGACTTAAGAGCTTCAAGGTTTATTCTAAGGATAGGTCTGGTAAGCAGTTTATTCATTGTGTTTTCGCTATTTTAAAATATGTTTTAAGCCATCTAAAAGCATTTGAACAGATATTATAACAAGTAACATTCCCATTAGCCTTTCAAGGGCTGTTAATCCCTTTTGTTTGAGTACTTTGTATAAAAAAGTAGAATAATATAGAATTACAGAAACAACAGCCCATGCTATGAGAAGAGCGATAAATGGAAAGGTCAAATTGGCGCCAGGTTTATTAACAATAAGCAAAATAACAGCTAAGGCTGAAGGTCCTGCAATAAGCGGAATAGCCATTGGAACAATGAAAGGTTCACCTATATTTTCTTGATCTTCATGTTTAGACGGGAATATCATTTTAATTGCTATTAAAAAAAGAATTATTCCTCCACTGACACTAATCGCATCGGCTGTTAAATGAAGTACAGCCATTATATAGTTGCCTAGGAAGAAGAAAAGCAGAAGAACGATAAGAGCAATTATTAATTCTCTAAAAAGAATTTTTTTTCTTTTTTCTTCAGGGACATGGCTGAGAACAGAGAGAAATACCGGTACATTGCCCAGCGGGTCCATTATAAAAAAAAGAGTAATGGCTGTATAAAAAATTTCTTTCATCGTTAACGCCTCGTGATTCTGAAAATATAGTAAAATCCTCCTATTTCATATAATACATTTGGTATCCATAAAAGCAATTGTGGGTAAAGGTTCGTAGATGTATCCATAGATTTGCAACCAATAACAAAAAAGAAATACAAGCCAGCCAGTATTACACTCAAAAAGAGACCAACAGATGTTTCACCTCTGGATGTTCTTATCGCAAGGGGTAATCCTAGTAATAAAAATGCTATTGGAGATAATCCCATAGCCATCCTAAAATTTAAATTAACTTCAAGCGGAGTAGTGCTTAATCCAAGTTTTCTATAAAGAGATATTCTTCCAATTAATTCAGGATATGTTAAAAAATCAGGTTTTTGAACGAGAGGCTTATCTATTAATTTTTGTGCAATATTGAAAGATAGAGTAAGCTCTTTTCCAAAAATTCTATCCCCATCTTGAGAGTCTGAATAATTAATTATGCTGTAATTGTCGAGGATTATGTTTAACATTCCTGTTTTTTGATCCATAGCCAAATGCCCCGTAGCTGCGGTAATATCTTGAAGAAGGTCTGTTCGTCCACTGTTAAATGTAAAAACCTGTATATCATTTATGCTGTTGTCAGGATTTCTGCTTCTAACATAAATCATCATATTACCTATTTCAGTAGCTTGTCCTGGAACAATTATAGCCTGAGGACTAGTAGTCATGACTGTATCTATTAAGGCATCAGATTTCCCCATATAGTACGGTGAGGCAAACAGCTGAATGTAAAGACAAAGGACAGTCAAAACAAACGTTAAGATAATCAATGGAGAAATTATTTGAAAAATAGAGATTCCGCATGCACGCATTGCTGTAAGCTCATTATTTGAAGACATTCTTCCGAACATCAAAAGAACAGCTATTAAAATTCCCCAAGGAATTGTAAAAGAAAAAACCATAGGAGTTACATATAGCATAAATGTAAATGCTACAGATATTGGAATGCCTTGTGAAATGGCCTGAAAGACTTTGAGAAGATTACCGCCAACCATTGCAAAAGTAAGTATACAAACCGATGCGATTAATATTACTAAAAGTCCTTTTGTTACATACCAGTTTAATGTTCTCATTAAAATTTATCCATTAGTGACGGTTATACTCAAAATATGCTAAATTAAATAGGTTTAAGAGTAGATTAACACTTTAAATTGTGTTTGCAATTATCCTTTCTCAAGATTACCAATCCATACCTACATCAAAATAGAATTGTGGGCTTGAACTGTAAGAACTTTCTGTTTTCATGATAGGAAAGCCTATTGAAAGTCTCAATGGTGCTTGACTTATCTGAGGAACTAGAACTCTAAGCTCATAACCAACGTCAACATTAACGTTATAGCTGAAATCCCAACCATTTTTCCATGCATTACCTACATCGATAAAAGGAGCTCCTTTTATCCATTTATAAATAGGATGTTCAATGTCTGCTGTTAATACATACATTGATTGACCGCCAATAGGCATGTCATTAGTAGTTAGCGGCGAAACTGTTCTAAAAGCAAAACCACGCAAGTTATTTTGTCCGCCAAGCAAATATCTTTCATAAATAGGAACTGCGTCGCTGCCGGTAAATCCATTCATCGTTCCACCTTGAGCACCAAGATGTAGGATAAGCAATTTATCAATAAAGTTCCAATATCCGCTTGCTTTTGCACTCAATTGATAATAGTTAGATGAACCTGCAAGAAACTCTGAATTTAAAGTACCATCAGCTGATAGTACATATCCTGAAGTAGGAGTTATTATGCTGTCTCTTGTATCCCTTGATAGACCAAGAGTTATTGCTCCGCGTCTACTGTTTCCTTCCTCTTCATCTATAAAGCTTTGAGGGTAATCGCTGCTCATGTCAGAAACTTTTACAAAATCAAGTATGTACCCAAGACTGATTGTGTTAAATGTTCCAATTGGTTTGCTTAAATTAACATCAAATCCCATATGTCTTTCAGACCATTGAGGATATTCGCGAGTGTGGAAAAAGGCTGAAGTTGAAAGCCTTAAAGGTATCCCCAACAACCATGGTTCTACAAAAGATGCCACAAAGTCTGATCTTTCAGTACCATACTGAGCCATTAAACTTACTTGTTGGCCGCCACCTCTAAAATAATTGTAAGGGTCTGTTATATCAAAATTGCTTTCACTTAAAGTTAAGCGTCCCAACAATCCATCTTGCGTAGCAAAACCACCGCCAATTGTTGCTTTTGCAGTTCCTTTTTCTTCAACTTGATAGTTTACGTCCTTTTCGTCAGGAATCGGAGTAGCAGACGTGTATTCATTTACGCTTTTGAAATAGTTCATTGCCATTAATCTTGATTTTCCTGCATCTATAAGTGCAGGATCTACTGGTCCGCCTGGTTCTACCGGCAATTCTCTTCTTATGACATAATCTTTAGTTATTTTATTGCCGCTGATGTTTACATTTCTGACCGTATAAGGTTTTCCTTCTGTAAGATTAAATACAACATTTGTAGTATGAGTTTGAAAATCAGATTCCAATTTTGTTCTGCACGTGAAATCGCAATAACCTAAACTATCATACTTATCTGTTATTAATTTTATGCTTGCAAGTTCTTTCTTATAATCGTAAATTTGACCAGATTTTAATACAATAGCTTCGTCAAGCTCTTCTGTTGAGAAAACACCATTACCATTTATTATTATCTTATCAACTTTGTACTGTTCTCCTTCATATATATTAAATATTACATTCATATATGATGGATCATCTTTAAGAACTTCAGTCGTAACTGTAGCTTTAAAATCCAAATACCCTTCGGTCCAATATAAATCTCTTAGACGAAGCTCATCATCCTTAACCACTTTTTCATCATATAAGCCCCAATCAAAGAGCCAGTTTAAAAAGGAGTGAGATGTCTGAACAGTGTCAGCCAAAGTCCAACTGGAAAATACAGTATTTCCTTCAAATAGCACACTGTTAACCTTGAGCCTTAAGTTTTCACTAATATTGAAAATTACAGTAGTTTCTCCATCCGAATCAAGCTTTGTTTCTGGATAAACTGTTGCATTGTAATATCCATTTTGCTGGTAAAGCTTTTTTATATTTTCAATACTTTGTTGGAGAAGTTTTTCTGTGAGAGGATCTGTTTTTTTAAGAGGAATCTGCTCTAGTATTTCACTTTCAGAATATTTAACATTTCCTTTTATCTCAATATTTTTTACTCGTGATGTATTTTTCAAATAAAAAATAATGTCGATATTACCATTTGAAGCTTTATTGGTTTTAGCTTCAACATCAGTGAAATAACCTGTATCATACAATCGTTTTATGTCACTATTAAGTTTGTTCTCAGTGAATTCTTTTCCAGGAGCAAGCGAGATATTGTATTTCAATAGCTCTATAGGAACTTTAACTGCTCCCTCCTGATTAAATTTTATACTGCTGATATCTGCAGCGAAAGCTGAAATGTAGCAACCACAGACAAACACAAACGAAATACATCCTTTAATAACTTGCTGTTTCATTATTTATTAATAAATACCTTCATTGTTAATGTTACTCATAGAAAAGTTTTATCAATAAACTCCATTATATCGTGAACCTAACTAAATTGTCTTTAGTCAATTTTAAAAAAACAGCAATATTTTTAACTTCAAAATAAAAAACCGCACTGACTATGTTCGCCAGTGCGGTCTAATTACTTAATTTTTAGATCAATTATTAGTTTTTAGAATAGCATCATAATCAGCTTCAATCATTATTTTGACTAATTCTTCAAATTTAACCTTTGGTTCCCAACCTAACTGACGTTTGGCTTTTGCAGGGTTTCCTAAAAGTTGTTCAACTTCTGTAGGTCTATAATATTTAGTATCTATTTTAATTATTATTTTACCAGTTTTTGAGTTTATGCCAACTTCGTTTTCTTCTTTTCCATGCCATTCAATAGGCATATCCAAATGGGCAAAAGATTTTTCAATAAACTCTCTTACCGTATGCATTTCACCAGTTGCAATCACGTAATCATCTGGTTTATTTTGTTGAAGCATCAGCCACATAGCTTCGACATAATCTGCTGCATATCCCCAATCTCGTAATGAATTTATGTTTCCCATATATAGACAATCCTGGAGTCCATGTTTTATTGCAGCTGCAGCTCTAGTTATTTTTCTTGTGACAAATGTCTCTCCTCGCCTTGGTGATTCGTGATTAAATAAAATACCGTTGCTTGCATGTAGGTTGTAAGCCTCTCTATAATTAACAACAATCCAATAAGAATAAAGTTTGGCAGCGGCATATGGTGATCTTGGGTAAAATGGGGTTGTTTCAGACTGAGGAACCTCCTGAACCTTACCGTAAAGTTCTGAAGTAGATGCTTGGTAAAATTTAGATTTGAGACCTGTTTCTTTAATTGCGTCAAGAATTCTTAATGTGCCCACGCCATCAGTTTCCGCAGTGTATTCTGGAACTTCAAATGAGACCTGTACATGCGATTGTGCCGCAAGATTATAAATTTCATGTGGTTCAATTTTTTCTAAAAGCCTATTTAGATTACTTGAATCAGTAAGATCACCATAATGAAGAAACATCTTTACGTCATCTTTGTGCGTATCTTTATAAAGATGATCGATTCTTTGTGTATTAAATGAACTTGCTCGTCTAACCATGCCGTGCACCTCATATCCTTTATCCAACAGAAATTCTGTTAGATATGAACCGTCTTGGCCAGTAATTCCTGTTATAAATGCTTTCTTCATATGAGATAGAGTCCTTCCTATTAAAAATATTTATTCTGCTAAAAAGCTTTAAATGTAATTATTCTAAATGTTGTAGAAAATGCGACATAAAAGAAATAGGTGAACAATTTTTTTTACAAAGTTTTATTATTATCGCTATTATTCATCAAGCATGAATGTTAAAATTGTCTCTACTGTTAAACTAACGCTAATGATACATTCACTATAATTTTAAAGTCTATATCGTATAAGGAGGAAATATATAATGTTTTTTTCAAGACTTTTCAGCACGGTTGTTTTAATTGCCATTTTTTTCTGTGTATTTTTTTTAAGATTTGATTATATAGGGTTAATCATTTTTACCGTTGGTGGGATATTGCTAACCTTGGCATCAGTAAAAGAAGTTACAGAAATTTTACTAAAAATTGATATCAAATCATATTTCCCGTTGACCGCTATTTTTTCACTTCTTATTTTTTTAGGAATAATATCAAAAAACATTTTTATTAATGCTCCTCAAATAGAAATTGTTTTATGTGGGATACTAGCAATTTTAGCATGGTTTTTTATTTTATTTTCTAATAAAAATAAAGATGTTATTCATAAATTGGTGGGAACTTTGTCAATTATCTTGCTTTTTGCTATCCCTTTAAATTTTATCACCATAATATACACTACAGGTTATGGTGTTACATTCTCAGGCGTTAATTTGGTGTTATTTTTAGTGCTTGTCACGAAATGTGGAGACATTGGAGCGTATTGTACTGGCACTCTATGTTCTAAGAGAGCATCGGGAAATCATAAAATTGTACCTAACATTAGCCCTAAAAAATCATGGGAAGGAACTATAGGAGGAGCAATTTTCAGCGTAATAATAGCAGTATTGTTAGCTTGGTTTTTAGGCTATAATTTATTCCTTTTTGGTGTTTTTGGATTTATTCTTTTCATATTTGGATTTTGTGGAGATTTATCTGAATCAGTTTTAAAAAGAGTGTCTGGAGTGAAGGATTCAGGTTCAGTAATTCCAGGAATTGGAGGGACGCTTGATCTTGTGGACAGCCTCGTAATTAACGCACCGCTATTTTATATACTATTGAAGATATTCAACATTTTATAATTCTTCTCAATCTAGAGAATTAATTCAAAAATAAAATAAAGTTTGACTCTACGTTCTGCAAAAAATGATTTTAAAAATATCCTTATATGCATCCTAACCTTCTACGCCTTTATTTCTAAAGTTAATTATTGGCTTGTCTATATATGCTTATGTGATATATTTATCAATTGTCTAATTTCATAAACTCAAAAAAAGTGCATTATCAAAAACAATGTCTGAAGATCGATTCATAACGTCAAGCTTAAATAAAAAAGACACAAACTTTGATGACACGTTAAGACCCTTGCATTTTAGTGAATTTCCAGGACAAGCAAAAGTTAAGGAAAGATTAGAACTATTTGTCCAAGCAGCTAAAGAACGCAAAGAATCTTTAGGACACCTTCTTATTTCTGGCCCACCGGGCTTAGGAAAAACAACACTTGCCTACATAATAGCCAATGCAAAATCTGCAAACATCAAATCCACAAGCGGTCCCGTGATAGAAAAGCCAGGAGATCTCGCGGGGTTATTAACTTCATTAAATGAAGG
>ORMF011016863.1_pt1 | contig 14872 bp, 10 predicted proteins | sample 1779871 | NCBI WGS metagenome assembly ORMF01 (sample SAMEA104232316, study PRJEB22302) | groundwater metagenome | biome: forest; feature: aquifer; material: groundwater | place: USA | collected 2011-08-07 | depth 5.4 m | reverse complement strand
TCCGGCGACGCCCTGGGCGAAGTCATGCTCGAAGTAAACGACCTGGGGCAAACCTTGCGTAATCAGCGGGTCGGCGCGCTCGAGGCAACAGCTCTCCTGCGGACGGTGATGAGTGAGATCGACGTCGCCGTGTTCGCGTTTGACGGCAACCAGCGTCTGAGATTGGTGAACCGGGCAGGAGAGAAGTTATTGGCCCAGCCGGCGATACGGCTGTTGGGCCGCACGAGCAGTGAACTCGGACTGGCGAGCTGTCTCAATCGGCCGGCTGGCGGCGCACAGACAATGCAAATGGTCTTCCCCGGCGGTGTCGGCCGCTGGGACATTCGTCGCAGCACATTTCGCGAGGGCGGCGCCCAACATCAATTGCTGGTGCTGACCGATCTAAGTCAAACGCTGCGCGAAGAGGAACGCACAGCCTGGCAGCGCCTGTTGCGCGTGCTGGGCCACGAGCTGAACAACTCGCTGGCGCCGATCAAATCAGTTGCCGGCAGTCTGGCTGACTTGCTCGGCCGTCAGCCGCGGCCAGCGGATTGGGATGACGACATGCAAAGGGGCCTGGAAGTAATTTCCACGCGTGCCGATTCCCTGGCGCGCTTCGTCGAATCGTATTCCAAACTTGCTCGCCTGCCACAGCCAAAGTTTGAGTCTCTGAACATTGGCGAACTCTTGCACCGCGTGGCCAGCCTGGAGACCCGGCTGCCCGTCAATGTTGTTGCCGGCCCTGAGTTAATAATTCAGGGCGACGGAGTGCAGTTGGAACAACTACTGATCAATCTGGTGCGCAATGCGGTGGACGCTTCGATGGAGGCTTCGTCAGAAACCGCCAGTGTGGAGGTTAGTTGGGCGCAAAGCAATGGTCAAATTGAAGTGTCGATCAAAGACGAAGGGCCGGGCCTGGCTAACACGGCGAACCTGTTCGTGCCTTTCTTTACGACCAAGGTAGATGGATCGGGGATCGGGCTAGTGCTCTCACGGCAGATTGCCGAAGCCCACGGCGGGACACTTTCACTCGAGAATCGTAGATCGCTGCGGGGTTGCGAAGCCGTCTTGAGGTTACCGCTCTGAGTTGTGATCTGATTGATGCATGGGGCTGATGGTCGCCGCACCGGTCGTTGGTGCTTCATCCGCGCAAAAGCTGACTTGAATCTGCAGGGGTCCGTTTAGAGTTCAGGTTTTAGCTTGTGTCTGTAATCAGCAACCTAAAGCTTGAACTCTGAACTTAAACTGACTCACTTCCACTTGAGTCTGACTTCTTGCGTAATCTGTTCCATACCAGGACGATGACATCAGTTATTATTGCGAGACAAGACGATCCACGAAACTCGAAGCCGAACGCGCTTTGTTCAAGCGATTTCGTCTGCTTTCGTGGATCGTTTCGGGTCTTCGCGGAAAGAAAGCACGAAAACAAATCAGGACATCACTACGCGGAGCCCGCCTGGATTGACACTCCTAAGACCATCAACTAACATCCAAACAACGTTTACTTTTGATTCATAGACGGCGACCGCGCCACCTTTCGTCAAACGAACCTGGACGATGCAAGAGATCAAAGAAGCCTCTTCCGAAGACCAAGCCAAAGAACGCTGGGAAGAAGAAACCTTAAAGCCTTCTCTGAACCGCCAGGGCGAGCGTAAAGCCAATTTCCAAACTGTTTCTCTCGAAGAAATCAACCGGCTCTATAGCCCCGCCGACGTTGCCGGCATCGATCTTGATCGCGACGTCGGGTTCCCGGGTGAGTTCCCTTATACGAGAGGGATTCACGCGACCGGCTACCGCGGCAAGCTTTGGACCATGCGACAGTTTGCCGGCTTTGGCACGCCCGAAGAAACAAATCAAAGATTCAAGTACCTCTTGAGAGAAGGTCAAACCGGTCTCTCGGTGGCCTATGACCTTCCGGCTCTGATGGGTTATGACGCCGATTCCCCTCTGTCGGAAGGAGAAGTGGGCAAGTGTGGTGTCGCGGTTTCTTCACTCGCCGATATGGAAGCCCTGTTTGACGGAATTCCGCTCGAGGAGGTGACCGTCTCACAGACGATCAATGCCCCGGCGTCAGTTTTTCTGGCGATGTATCTGGTGCTGGCTGAAAAGCAGGGAGCAGACTGGAAGAAGATTTCCGGCACGCTGCAAAACGATATTCTCAAAGAGTACATCGCGCAGAAGGAATGGATTTATCCGATTCGCTCCGCGATGAAGCTGGTGATCGATACGTTCGAGTTCTGCACCAAATATGTTCCCCGATACAACCCGATTTCGGTGAGCGGGTATCACATCAGAGAGGCCGGTGCGACCGCACTCCAGGAACTCGCATTTACGTTACGAGACGGAATCGAATACGTCGAATGGGGAGTTCGGGCCGGGCTCGATCTTGAACGCTTTGTGCCGCGGATTTCGTTTTTCTTTAATGCTCACAATGACTTCTTTGAAGAGATCGCCAAGTACCGGGCGGCGCGGCGTATCTGGGCGCGCGCGATGCGCGCTCGCTTTGGAGCTCAGACCGAACGGACAATGCAGATGCGCTTCCATACCCAGACCGCGGGCGTATCTCTGACCGTGCAGCAACCGCTTAACAACATTGTGCGAGTCGCGATTCAGGCGCTGGCCGGAGTGTTGGGCGGGACGCAATCGCTGCATACGGATGCTTATGACGAAGCTCTTGCCTTGCCCACTGATCGCGCAGCGCTAATCGCCCTGCGAACTCAACAAATAATCGCCGAAGAGACCGGAGTCGCGAATACCGTGGATCCGTTGGGCGGTTCGTACTTTGTGGAAGCGCTAACGAAAAAGCTCGAAGACGGCGCGCTGGATTATTTCGAACGTATCGATAGCATGGGCGGCATGGTTGAAGCTGTCGAAAAGGGTTTTCCGCAACGTGAAATCCAGGAATCAGCTTATCAGTATCAGAAGGCGCTCGAACGCGGCGAGCAAACAATTGTCGGCGTGAACAAATACGAAACGAGCGACCAGGGACCAGAGGTCCCCACTCTGGTTATTGATGAGTCGGTGCGCGAACGTCAACTCGAACGTCTTAAACGGACCCGCACCTCAAGAGATAAAGGCGCAGTTGAAAAGTCGCTCGACTCCCTCAGAATCGCTGCGCAAAAGGGTGACAATACCATGCCTGCCACTATCGAAGCCGTCCGCGCCTATGCCACCCTCGGTGAAATCTGCTCCGCCCTGCGGGATGTTTATGGGGTATACGAAGAGCCGGCGATCTAGCTTTCTGCTATGCTGAGCTTAGCCCTATATCAAGCGCAACGGGCCATTCGGGAACCTCAAATAAGACAGGTGAAATGAACGAAAAGAAAATCCGTGTTCTGGTTGCCAAGCCCGGCCTCGATGGTCACGACCGCGGCGCCAAGGTGATTGCGCGAGCGCTGCGTGACGCCGGCATGGAAGTCATCTACACGGGGCTGCGACAGACGCCGGAGATGATCGCGGCGGCCGCTTTGCAGGAGGACGTTGATGCGGTCGGAGTGTCGATCTTGAGCGGCGCACATAACACCCTGTGCCCGCGAATCGTTTCGCTGCTGCGCGAACAAGGCATGAACGACACTTTGGTAATTCTGGGAGGGATTGTTCCCCAGGAAGACATCGCCAAACTGAAAGAACAAGGCGTCGCCGAGATCTTTCTGCCCGGCACGTCGACACAAGAGATCGCCAGGTTTATTCGTGAAAACGTAAAGCCACGCCAATAGTGTTTCGGCTACTTTGGTAAATGCGGCGAGGCCATCCGCAGCAGCATTTGCGTCCCGGCTTCTAACTTCAAGTTCTTCGCCTTGGTTGAAAAAACCGTGAGTGGCGGTGGCATGGAGAGATGCCACGAGATGGAAACGCCTTCGTAGCCAACCGCTCCTTGAGAATCTTCGGTTAACAATAGGCCTTCATCCATTCTGCCTTTGAGTTCGGCCGTCGCCACGGCAGCAGTGGAACTGGCCTTACTACCGGCCGACAAACCACCGGAGGCCGCAGTGCCCCTCGAGTCGGAGCCGACCATTTTTGGCTCATTGGAATGCATCATTCCGTAGGTCGGATCAAGTGAGAGTGGATTCGCTGGCGCCGCGATTGCGACGATGATGGCTTGCAAAGGGACGTCCCTTCCGCCGCTCACGGCAATGGCTTTGTCGATTACGATTGTCAACAGTGATTGCGGTTCATCCTTTCCTTTGCTCACAACTCCTGCTACGTGTCCAAGAAATTTGCAGCCTTTCGGGATAACCACCTGTGCATCAACGACCACGTCGCTGAGTGTTTGCAGGATCAACTCATCACCAATGCTTGCACTCTTCGATTCGACAGTCTTATTGAGCAGGGCAACTACCCTACTGACCGGAGCTGAGTTGTCGGACTGCGCCATAAGGGAAGTCGGAAAGAGAAAGAGGAGCATCAGGAACCCGCACCGCGCTCGATAGTTAATCATGCCGACCTCCTCATGGGAACCCAAAGACACAGGGGCGGCAGATTGCTCGGCCGCCCCTTGAACTGGTCCAAAATGAGATCTGCTCAGAAGCTAAATCTCACCCCGACTTCACCGGAGAACTGATGCGGCACCGTCACGCCGTTCGGTGTAATGAAACCAACTGGTGTACCAAACGAAGATGGACCACTGCGCACGTTGTTGGAAAAATTATTTCCAAAATTTGCGCGGTTGGTTATGTCGAAGATCTGGAAGAAAGCAGTCAAGGTTGACCGTTCTTTGATCCTGAAGTTCTTACTTACGCGCGCATCAAGCTGAAAGAAAGGTTGGCCGCGCCGGTTATCAAACGAGAGAATGGAACACTGTCCTGCCCGAAGGCAATCCCTATAGCCCTTCGTGGTGCTCCCGAATGCATTAAAGGTTGCGAAAAGATCGTTAGGGCTGCTATTGAAGACAACCACATGAGAAGTGCCCCGACCGCTGCCGACACCAAGCACATCAAAAGTAGCGCCATAGGTCGAGGTATAAGGTCGGGCCGACTCCCACTGCATAACCGGAGCGACTTGAAATCCACCAGGAAGATTGACCAGGCCGCTCATTGTGAAGCGGTGTCGCGTGTCATTCGGCGTCGGCCCGAGATCGTGCGCCGCAAAGTAATCAAATGGATTGAAAGGCCGGTTACGAAAGGCGGCCGCATTTCCATTGTAGGCGAGAGCCCTGGAAAGAGTGTACGTCGCATTAACGCTCAATCTTTGATGCAGACGCCGGCGATACGAAACGTTTAGACCATCGTATCGCGATCGGCCGACAGACGCTTCCAAATCAATCCGCCCTAAGGCCGGTAGACCAGCAGCGTTGAAGGCCGCAGTTAAGGGCCGAGAAGAACTTTCGTTAAGAATCAACCTCCGCTGAGGATTGATGTTGATTGTCTTGGACTCGTGCAATGCCAGCACATGCACATAGTCAATTTCGAGAACTGAGTAAGAATTGAACTGCCATGCGTAACCCAGGTTCCATTGCTGGGTGAACGGATTGCGGTAATCCGGATCCATGATGCGTCCGGTACTTCCAGCACCGAGTTGCGTGGGCGGAGGAGGAATGGTCGGCAATGGATCAATCCCAAACCGCCAATTTGAAAGCAGGATTCCAGTGCCGGGAACGGTATCAGCCGTTGCATCGCCCGGCCCTGCGCTGCTAATGGCAAATACGCCAGAAAAGATGGTGGGGTTGGCCTGCTGAATCATGAAGAGCGGTATGTTCAAGAAAGTCTGGCCGTAGTAGAGCCCATATCCTCCTCGTAAAATATGTCTACCATTGCCCCTCATGTCCCAGGCGAACCCAACGCGAGGACTAAAGTCTCGATTGTCATCGTGAGGTAGCGCTCTCGCAGCCGGGTGGTTGATTGCTTTCAGTGCGAGATAGGTTCTACTCAGCGCCTGGACCTTAGTTCCAATCAGGTTGAAATCTTTATCCCATCGCACGCCGAGATTCAACGTCAAGTTGCGACTGAATCTCCAGTCATCCTGGAAATAGACCCCAAACATCTTGGCGCCACCGGGCAGGTCAAAATAGGGATTGCCCGCGGTCGCCGACATTCCGGTGACCGCTCCCCGCGAAGCAAAACCGTTTGGATACTTCGTGGCGTTGGCCAAAATCGCACTCGGAAGATCCGCGAAGTCAATTTCCAGCGTCGGGTTAAACTCAAAGAACCCACCAAGTTTTCGTTCCCACACATAATCAGCCCCCGTCCTGAAGGTGTGGTTGCCCCTGGTGATGGAAAGATCATCCTTGAACTGATATTTAGTTTGATAGGACTGCTGCGGCACGTTTGTGTTGGTGCCAAAAGTGATTGCAGTAGCACCGCCACCAAAGACAAAGGTAGGAACTTTCTTGTCAGTATCGATCAAATTGTTCCAATACTGGTACCCTATGGTCGCGGCGTTAACAACCCTGCTGGTAAAGGCAGAGTTTAGCGTTATGTTGGCAAGCTGTAGCCGATTCGTCGTGAAGTTGCCCGCACTCAGATCATTTCTCTGACCCGATTGGTCATTTAGTCCCCTATTCTTTTGATCGTTGTAGCTGACGAACAAGTTGTGTTTACTATTGAACGTATGGTCAATGCGCGTGCTTACACGCCAGTCCTTGTAAGGTGTCGGTATAACAGCGGATGGCTGGGCTCCAATGCTTTGCACCAGAGTTAATTCCGCAAGCGCATCGCCGGATACGGGAATAGACGTGGCCTCGTTTTGGCGCTCGACAGCAAAGAAAAAGAAAGTCTTCCGCCCGGTCCGGTAATAAGCTGGACCGCCTTCGCCAAATCGCGGCAGGTGAAGAGGGCCACCGATCGACCCTCCCCAAATCTTGCGATTAAACGGGGGCTTGACCTGACCGGCCCGCTTTGAGAAGAAATCGTTGGCGTTTAGTTTTCTGTCGCGCAGTTGATAGAACACCGACCCGTGGTAGTCTCTACCACCTGATTTTGTAACTACATTAACTGCCGCGCCCTCACTACGACCGTTAACTGCCGAGAAACGCTGGGTACTGATGACGAACTCCTGGATCGCCTCCAAAGGAAACTGCATCACCGGTCCGCCGACGGTGTTGTCTTTGTTGTCGATGCCATTGACAGTGACGTTTACATTGCGCCCGCTGGAACCGTTGATGCCGAAGATTGAAATACGATTCTTTGTTGGATCGTATGAGTCAACAGGTTTTGCTCCAGGGGCCAGGTACGCCAGGTTACCCAAATCCCGACCGTTTAGAGGCAGATCCTGAACATCCCGCGGCGTGATGTTCAAGCTGATGTCGGTCTTCTCCTTGCTGAGCAACTCTGTTTCTCCGGAAGTGACCGTGACGGTTCCCGTCACTCCGCCGGGATTCAGGGTGAAGCTTAGGCCATTGGTCTGGCCGACCAGCAACTCCACATTTTCGGAAGCGGCGTCGGCGAACCCCGAGGCATTTACCTTAACATCATAGCGGCCCGCAGGGAGCAAATCGATCCTATACTCGCCACTGTCGTTCGTGGTCGCTGTTCGCGCCTGCCCGGTCGCCTTGTTCGTGGCGGTCACCGTTGCGCCTTTGATCACGCCGCCATTCTTATCTACGACAGTACCGCTTAAAGCACCGCTAGCGGTAACCTGTGCATAAAGTGGGCTGCTTAGAACCAACAGTCCTAGCGCCATCAACAAAACCGTAAAAATCGCCTTTCCGAACTTCGTGGCTGCCGGTTGGATAATCATAGGACTCCTCCTGAGCTTGGCGGTAAGTAAAGATCAATTGTGCTGTCGTTCAAGCACACTTTCGCGTCAGACAGGTCGTTATTAGAACCTGGCTCGATTAGCGAAGCCGATTTATTGGGTAGCCTATATCCAAATTTATGCAAGACTATCCTGGTTTCTGGACCTAAGCAGCGTCATGCTACTCCTTCCTCAGAAAGCGCGCAATACCTTTTTGGCAGTCCTCTGTCATCCGAGCAATGGCGTTTATATCTGCTCCGGCGCTTAACGCTTCCCTAAGCGCCAAGCCATCGATTTGATAGAGCAGACGCTTTGATAGACCGACAGCCGAACTACTGACTCTTTCGAATTGATGCGCGAAGACATCGACCTCATCGTCAAAGGCCTCGTCATCCAGCACCCGGTTGACGAGGCCATATGCCGCCGCCGCTTCAGCACTAATTTCCGTGCCCAGGGTTAAAAGCTCGAAAGCCCGTTTCTCAGACGTAGTGCGGCGCAGAATCGCCATGACCATCGCCGGGACAAATCCGATTTTCACTTCGGGAAAGCCGAAGCGCGCCGAGCGGGCAGCCAGAACCATGTCGCACGCCAGAGCCAGTCCGCATCCTCCCGCCAACGCCCGGCCGTGCACGGCCGCGATCACCGGAATGTGCACCTCTCGAATTAAGAGAAACAGCTCCATCAAAGATCGCGCGTCGTCGAGATTCTCTGTTACTGTGGCCGTCGAGATCTTCTGCAACGCCGCCAGGTCGGCGCCGGAGCAAAAGTCCGAGCCGCTCCCTGACAACAGAACCACCCGCACCTGCTCATCGTGATCGGCGCGGCGTAGCGCATCTTTGAGTCCGGCGATTAATTCGTCGTTAAGAGCGTTTCGCTTATCCGGCCGGTTCAATGTGATCCGCGCGATGCTGCCTTCAAATGAATAAAGAGTTGTTGAGTTGTCTTGAGTCATCTCTCTTAATCTACCGTTGACGACCCTTCTCCGAAAAACTGAAGCAAAGCCTCATTCACTTCGGCGACCGCTTCGTTCTGCACCCAATGAGCGCTTTTAGGAATTCTCAATTCGCTATACGGCGCGTCGATAAATCTGCTAACACCGCGCACAGTCTCTGGCAGAATGGCGTGATCCTGCTCACCATAGATGAAGAGTGTCGGCACTCGAATGCGGCCGTCCTCTTTTGGTGTCTCAGCTCCGCCACGGAACAGAGACTTAAAGACATTCGCGCGATAGTAATTGATTCCCGCAGTCAGCGCGCCCGGCTGGCGTAATGCTGACTTATAAACTTCGATGTCCTCATCCGTAAAGACATCTCTGCGGACGGTTGTCTCCTGATACATCTTTTCTAACCTGGCGAAATCATTCTTCCTCGCCCACGATTCAGGCAGACGGGGCAACTGAAAGAAGAACATGTACCAACTGCGTCGCAATTGCCGCAGTGTGAAGTTCGCGCGCCAGGCTGCCGGAGGTGGCACCTGCATTGCGACCAACCTGGAAACCATTTCCGGATGTCTTTGAGCCAGCGCCCAGGCTACTCCGGCTCCCCAATCATGGGCCACGATCGCAGCCTTGTTCCCGCCGAAATATCGAATCAGCCCGACGATATCCTGCACCAGCTTTTCGATGAGGTAGTCCTGAACTCTCGGAGGCTTGTCGCTCAGGTTGTAGCCGCGCATATCCGGAGCAATCACATGATGGTTGCGGCCGAGCACAGGCAATTGATGCCGCCACGAATACCAGCATTCGGGAAAACCATGAACCAGAATTACGAGGTCGTCGCCGGCGCCGCATTCGGCATAATGCAGGCGCACGTCGCCAACATCTGCGAAACCGTGTTTGATAGCGAGTTGGCGCTCAGGCTTCAAGTTGATAGCTTTGAAAACGAATTAGAGTCACGGTCACAAACGGTAATGGTGGCGGTCATTCTAACGTACTCAGGCCTCCATCAAAAGCACGGTGGGATTCGTAAGGGCGAAGACCACTTGGTCTTCTGCAGCTGAGAAAAAGATTAACTATTGGCAGCTCTGAGACGTCTATGAAGCAATGCCTTCGGAAAGCAGTTAATGCCCCGTCAACGAGTTGCTGACCGAACAGCAGTATAATCTCTCAACCCAGACGAAACCGATCTTTCTTTTGAGAGCTTGAGCAATGATAGAAAGACCATGCCGAACATATCGGGAACATATCTGAAACCACGCAAGCGAGAAACCAGGATGAAACAATCTCTTTCAACTTTGATGGTGTGCGTGGTTCTGGCGACGGGAACCAACTTGTGCGCACAACAATCACCCGCAAAACCTGACCGGATGCCATCGAAAACAGAAACGGACGGATCGATGATGGCGTTGTCGTCCCACCATCACGATGAGATGGGCCCGCACATGAAGATGTCTGTCCTGCGGTCTGGTAGGCCAGGCGATGAAAAGCGGGCCGCGGAAGTCGTCACAAGAGCGCGCCAGCTGCTCGATAAATATCAGGACTATAAGACAGCCCTCGCCGCGGGCTTCGAGATCTTCATGCCTAACTTGCCGCAGCCGATGTATCACTTCACTAATTACCGCTATGCGCTCGAAGCTGAACTGCGGTTCAATCCGGAGCATCCTACGTCCCTGCTTTATGAAAAGAACGGCGCCGGTTACAAGCTGATTGGCGCGATGTACACGGCGCCGGCTCAATTCAGCGAAGATGAGTTGGACCAGAGAATCCCCCTGAGCGTCGCGCAATGGCATCAACACATTAACTTCTGTGTACCACCTGAAGGACGCCGCGCCGAGATGTTCGCGCCGAAACCGTTATTCGGTCTCCAAGGCTCAATCACTGCAAAAGCAGAATGCGACAAGGCTGGTGGCACGTTCATGCCACGACTGTTTGGCTGGATGGTCCACGTCTACCCGTCCGAACAAACGTCGGCTAAGATCTGGTCGGTCGACCGGCAGATGCACGATATGATGAGTATGCCGGCATCGTCATCCACAGCCCCAATATCCGGCGCGGCCGGCATTAGGAACTCGGCTCCGACGCCCGGATTGCCCGACGCGTCTACCAAAGCACATAACGTCATTTTTAAGAGCGACGACAAAGACATCTCTGCCGAGTTGTTCCAACCGGCCAAGCCGGGCAAGTATCCCGCCGTCGTTTTGCTTTATGGCTCGGGCGGAATGAATGTCGGCGGCGCCATGTTTCGCGAGGCCGCGCAGACGCTGGCACATATGGGGTATGTGGTCTTGCTGCCGCACTACTTCGAAAAGACGGGGACGCAGTACGCCACGCGCGACGACGACGTCAGATTCTTTGCGAGCTGGATGAAAACCGTGGCCGATGCGATTGAGTTCGCCGGCAAACAACCCAATGTTGATGCCGGGCGTATCGGCTTGATCGGCTATTCACTGGGCGCGTATCTTTCCCTGTCCGTAGCTTCGCTCGATCCACAGATAAAAGCAGTTGTCGAATATTTCGGCGGGCTACCGGACTTTTTTGCCAGGCGATTTAAGACAATGCCACCCACCCTGATCCTGCACGGCGAGGCCGATCGCCTCGTGGCAGTCAAGGAGGCCTATACTTTGGAAACGTTGTTCAAGAGCAAGAGAGTGCCATACGAGATGAAAGTCTATCCGCAGCAAGGCCACGGATTCAGCGGCGAGGCCGCCACTGATTCAATGCAGCGCACTGTTGCGTTCTTCGATAAGAATCTAAAGAACTGAAGCAGACTAACCCTTCAGTTTCCGGGACTGCGGGTAAAATCCAACGCTACAGGCCGAGATGCTTCGCTTCCTCGTCCGGAACGTCGATTTTCATTCTGAGGAGAGCGGTGGAAAACGTTTTTCCCTGGGCGTCGGTCATCAGAGATAGCGTTCCGCCCCCGCCGAGACTTTCATGCAGGAGAAAATTAAGCGCGCCGAGGTTCGGCAATTCAAATCGTTCAACTTCGCCTTTGCAGATCCCTCGGAAATGTTCCTTGACACGTGCGGCAGTCACTTCGCGAGCCAGCAACGGATAGAGATCTTCGCGCAAAGCAATCAATCCGATATTGGCTGTATCGCCCTTGTCGCCCGAACGCGCGTGAGCAAGTTTAGTTAGTTGAACCTTCATCTTGATTTGCCTTCTCCCTCTCCCTTTGGGAAAGGATTGGGGTGAGGGACTGAGCGAGATCCGTCGTGAGTTTAATTCTGCCCTGGATACCCACGACTGGATGCACGCATTATTACTTTCCCTAAAAGCTTCGCACCCTCTCACCTAACACCTGTCCCTAAGGAACCTAAGGAAGAGGGGAAAGAGATGCATACAGCCATCATGCTTCAATAATCTCGACACGCGACACGATCTCCTTCTTCGGAATCAGCGCCGGCCAGTAAGCAACTATCTCCTCAACCTTTGGCCGGCCTCCGGCAAAGCCGGTGACTCCAGGAGGCCCGGTCAGTATCAAAGGCGCGATTTCTTTGGTGAATCTCTCGACCGCCGTGCGACTTTCACTGCGCACGCCGACGCGCAATTGAACTTCCGGCAAGTCAGGTGAAGGTTCACCAGCCAGCGGACCATGCGTCGCATTCGCGCCGACAAATTCGGTCAGGATTTGATCAAACTTCAACCCCAACCGATCCAGACGTGCCCGCAGTATCCTGTCTGCGGCCCGTGCCTTGTCGTAAGCCTCTGGCCACGAGTAGACCAGCGTGCCCACAGCTTTGTAGCCGGCTGAATAACTTATCGACACCTTGAAAGTGTCGGTTGCCGGCCGACCCTCGATTCCGAATACACGAACGCGATCGCGACCTTCATACTCGAGACGCACGGTAGTAAAGTCCGCAACGCAATCGGGCGTGATATAGGAATGCGGATCGCCCATCTCGTAAACCAATTGTTCTTTGATCGACGGAATAATGATCCAGCCACCGGTGCGTTCGTGTTTCGTTACAACAAAAGTGCCGTCGGCCGCTGCCTCGACGATGGGAAAACCAACATTGGCGAGATTGGGAACGCTGCGCCATTCATACTGACAATTACCACCTGAGCATTGCGCGCCGCATTCAATGATGTGACCAGCAATAGTCCCGGCAGCCAAATGGCTCCAATCGTCCGCACCCCAACCGAATTCATGAATCATCGGGGCGAGCGTCAATCCGGTATCAGTACAACGTCCCGTAATTACGATCTGGGCTTCTTTGTTGAGCGCCTCAACGATTGGCGCCGCCCCAAGGTAGGCATTCGCGCTTTGAATTCGGTCACGCACCGCGGACAGCGGTTCCCCTGTGTCCATGTGACTGAGTTCGATTCCGCGCGCGAGCAGATCGTCAATACGATCCATTATGTTGTCGCCGGTAACGATTCCAATCTTCAACTTACCGGCGAGGCCCAATTCCCGCGCCACTTCACGAACGGCAGCCGCACATCCTTCGACATTGACGCCACCCGCGTTGGCAGTCACCCGGATATTGCGTTCGACGCAGGCCGGGAGGATCTGCTTCATCAACGGCACAAAGTCGCGCGCGTATCCGGCATTGGGATCGCGCGCCTTCTGCTTCTGCATGATCGACATCGTGACCTCGGCCAGATAGTCGAGCATCAGATAGTCAATGGGCCCGCCTTCCACCTGGCGCACGGGCGCGTCGGGCAGATCGCCCCAGAACCCCTGACCCGCGGCAATACGAATCTTGTCTCTCATTTTGCTGGATCGCGTTTGTTAGTTTACAGAAGAAGACACGGGAGAACCCACTGCGGACAGAATGGCGACGGAATCATCCGATCGCTCAACTGCTTCGAAGCTGTCTCGCCGTGCTCCCGTGTCTCGGTTCGACTCTGCGGACTCAGACTACTGTTTCGGCGGCGTCGCTGGTGTTGTGCCCGTCGTCGTCTTGGCCTTCGATCTATGTTTCCGCGGCTTGGCCTTCATCATGCCGCCTCCTGAAGTAAACACAACACTCTTCGGCTCACCAGGTACGCTGGTCAGCGTTAAGTGGTCGCCGACCTTCCTCGCGCGCAGCGACATCGCCGGGAGAGGCGCAGGCGGATTCGGCCCTGGCGGTGGCGGTGTCAGGTCACCCATCATCACGGTTACTGCAGTATAGCCACACGTCGTGACCGCCGTGATGCGTCCCGTATGCGTTTCGGAGCCCGCCGCCATCGTAAAGTTATTGCCCGTGATCGTCAGCGTCGCATCCATAGCCGGCTCGTTGCCATGCTTTACCTTGCCGGTATACGTGCCCGACAGATCGGTCTGCTCCTGTTGCGTCGGATCGCAACGACCGTACTTCTTTGCCGGCATGGCCATTCCGGAAGTGCTTGCTTCGCCTGCGTCCGCAGCGGGCTTGGCCTTGGCTTTGTGTCGCCGCGGTTTCTTCTTCGCGGCGGTGTTAGTGGGAGCCATGGTCATCGACGAGTTCGAGTTCTGCGCGGATACTACCAATCCCGCGCTGGCCAGCGCCGTCATCACGACCACAGCAAGTCCCAGAACGAAAAGACAGATAGTGCTCTTTCTCACGAGTGTTCTCCTTTGTTGTATTCGCGCGCGTGCGAATAGAGCCTGTACGCGCTTCTCAATCGTACCTTGCGCTCGGGCATCTTTGTGCCTTCGCGCCTTTACGTGAAGCTTCTCTGTGCAATATGTGTAAGCTGCGCATAACTTCTTACGCTAAACTCGCCGGTAATACAAACTGTCCCAGATGCGGACCTGAATAATTCGAACTCACTCGTAATGCAAGCTCCAGCGCGTCCCTGGTCTCTTCCGGGGCGATCACTGCATCAACAAAACCGCGTGCCGCGGCGTACTTCGCATCCAGGTCGCGCTCGTATGTCTGCCGTACCTTATTCATCTCCAGCTCGAGTTCTGTGTTTGGTTCCTGACCGCTCTTCTTTAATCGCTCCAGCTCACTCCCAAACACCGCCTGTACTGCCGAGTCGCCTTCCATTACACCCATGCGTCCGCTGGGCCAACTAAAAATGAAATCCGGATCAAAGCCCTGCCCGGCCATCGCATAATAGCCCGCGCCCGACGCGTGATTTACCGTCAAGACAATCTTCGGCACTGTGGCCGTCGCCATAGCTTCTACAAAGCGCGCCCCAGCGCGAATGATTCCTGAGTGCTCGGCTTTTGAGCCGACCATAAATCCCGATACGTCCTGGACGAATAGCAGCGGCGTTCGATGGCGGCTGCAAGTCTCGATGAAGTACGCAACTTTCTCAGCCGAATCGGTATAAATGATCCCGCCAAATTTTGGCGAGCCGCCGGCCGGG
>ORMF010282017.1_pt1 | contig 14874 bp, 12 predicted proteins | sample 1779871 | NCBI WGS metagenome assembly ORMF01 (sample SAMEA104232316, study PRJEB22302) | groundwater metagenome | biome: forest; feature: aquifer; material: groundwater | place: USA | collected 2011-08-07 | depth 5.4 m | reverse complement strand
CTTTGTTGCTTTCCTTGGCATAAGTAGACACTACACCAATTACTACAGAATGGCAAGTACTTTTGCAACGATTGATAGCAGGCAAGTACGGCAAGTCTAACACGGATTCCGGATTCGGATTTCGGATTCTTCGAGATCGCGGTTTGCGTCCTCGGTAAGCAGCACTTCGAAGCGCATCAACCGCGCGCCTTGGATTCCCTGAGCCGTTTGATCGCAGTGCCGGCCGGCGCGAACTTGCCTTCCTCAATTTGGCGATTGGCCAAAGCGAGTATTTTCAGCAGCGCCATCGCTTCCTGGGTTTGCTCGTACGAGGCAACATCTTGAATGACGGCCTTGGCCACACCGTTCTGGGTAATAACGAGAGGCTCCCGACGTTCGGCCATGCGGCGCAAGATTTCGGCAGTATTAGCCTTCAAGTAGCTGATCGGTTTAATTTGGTCGGAGTATTTCATCTATGGGGCCTCCCTAACTTTGAATTCAATATAGTCTTAATTTGGTCTCCTGGCAACGAGGCGCGTAGGCTGAAAGAGCGGCGGGTCGGCACGCGGGCGAAAGAGGCCAAGAGGACCAGGCCTTGGCAGTCACACATTGTTGCGGTGCAAGTGATGCGGATGAGCGCCGAGCCGTTAGCGAGGGCTGAAATCCCGTGCTATTCTGATTGGCAACGAGGATGATGATGGCCCATTCCTTACCTGACATAGAGAAGGACGCTTTGCGGTTGCCGGCTGAGGATCGTGCGCGGCTTGCGGTGTGTCTCTTGTCCAGCCTCGAAGCTACCACGGAGTCGCCGGAGGAGATTGAAAAGCTCTGGATTGCCGAGGCAGCGCGGCGCTTCCGAGAAATGCGGGACGGCGTCGTGCAGGGAATACCCGCTGGGGAGGTCTTCGCTGAGTTACGGGCCAAGCGGTCGTGATGGTTCCATGAAAAAAATCTTTTTTGCGGTTTTTCTTGTGCTCGTTTCAAGAGCGGATCTGCAGTCCCAACCTTCTTTCTATGAAGGCAAGACCATCAGGATGATCGTGGGGTTCTCGCCGGGAGGCAGCAACGATTTGTGGACCCGCCTCATCGCCCAGCACATTGGCAAGTACGTTCCGGGGAATCCTGAAATCGTAGTGCAAAACGTGGCCGGTGGCGGCTCGATGGTTGCGGCCAATCAAGTCTACAGCGTAAGCAAACCCGATGGCCTGACGTTGGCGAATATTGCCCCGGCGCTTTACCTGGAGCAGCTTGCGGGACGCAAAGAAGTCCAGTTCGACTGGGCGAAGTTCAGCTGGATCGGCTCACCGGAACGTACCGAGGAAGTTTTAGTCATTCGCTCGGACAGTCCTTATAAGACAATCGACGATCTGCGCAAGATCGCTGAGCCTGCAAGGTGTGGAGCTACCGGGATCGGCTCGGTGGATCACTATTTCCCGAAACTTTTGGAAGACATCCTGGGGGTGAAGTTTAATATCGTGACCGGCTATCCAGGCGCTGCCGAGGTGCACCTGGCGATCGAAAAAGGCGAGATGCAATGTCGTGTCGGCAGTGTCTCGTCTTTTCTGGATCGTGAACCCGGACGGACTTGGGCAAAGAGCGGATTTGTTCGGGTGCTGGTTCAGGGCGGTAAAAAGCGCGACCCCAGGCTCCCCGACGTTCCCACTATTTATGAGCTTATGGACCGATATAAGTCACCCAACGCAGTCAGAGGCTTGGCCAACGTGCTGCTCTCTCCCGGCGTTCTCGGGCGCCCTATGGTCGCTTCACCGGGAATTCCCCCGGAGCGCGTAAAACTTTTGCGGGCGGCTTACGCCAAAACACTCAGCGACCCGGCCGTCATGGCCGAGCTAAAGAAAAGAGGCTGGCAAGCAAGTCCGGTTAGCGGAGAAGAGTTGGAAGCGGTAGCAAAAGACGTAGTCGCACAGCCGCCGGAAGTCGTCGAAAAGATGAAACAGCTGTTGGATCTTGCAACAAAGTGACTTAAAGAGCCTCGCAGAATTTCGCCAGATCGACGCTTTGCGCTGGAAAAGGGGAAATGGGATCACCCACTTTAAACATCATGGCACATCTACCGGTCAAAGAAATCATTTCACTGGCGCTGTTGCTCGCGTGGTTAACGGCTGCGGGCCAAATTCCGAGCCACGCCGCGCAGGGCCCCGAATTCAAACCTGAAAAGAATGTTCTGGAAGTGGCCATTGCCGCCTACGGCACTCTCTATCTGCCGTTGCTGGTGGCGCACGAGGCCGGATACTTTGCCAAGCGCGGAGTCAACCTAAACATCAGCCAGGTGAGCGCCACAGCCTCGGCGCAGGCACTAATTGCAGGCAAGGTGGATATCTACCAGGGCGGCGCCTCGCTTATTCAGGCCAATGTGGGTGGTTCCGACGTGATCTATATCGCCGCGGCCGTTGATCGCAGCGCATTGATTTTGTTTGGCCAGAAGGGGTTGACAACCTTCGAAAGTCTGCGCGGCAAGTCCGTCGCGACAACGTCTGTCGGTGCCTTCGGAGAAGTCGCCATACGGAAAACAGCCAAGGAACGCGGCATGGAAGTAGGCAAGGACATCAAGCTTCTCTATCACCGCGGGCCGCCGGAGGCAGCCGGCACCTTTTTGTCGGGAAACGCGGATGGGTTGATCGTTGGGCCGCCGGAGAGCGAACGGGCGCGCGGCAAAGGCTTTCCGGTCATCATCGACTATTACGAACGGGGACTTAAAATTGTCGGGCCGGGCACCGGCGTCGCAAGGTTCTTCATGCAAAAAGCTCCCAACACGTTGAAGATATTCCTGATGGGCTATCTTGACGGTTTAAAACGCGCCCTCGACGATCCCGCCTTCGCCAACAAGATTCAGGCCCAATACACCAAGATTTCCGACCTCAAGGTGCTGGAGGAAAGCTATCAAAGAGACTTCAAGGTCTGGAACAAAGACATGACCGTCGATCCCGAAGCCATCCGCGTCGTGCTCGAACAATCCACAGTTTCGAAAGCCAGCGAGATTGACCCAAAAAGAATCTACGACAACTCGCTCATCCGCGAGGTGAATCGAGACTACGGATCGAAGCTGTTTCCGGGAGAGGTGAAATAATCAGGATTCAGAGAGGGGCAGGTCTTTGATCTTGGCATAAGCAAAATTCAAGATGCGACCCCAGATCCGACCCCAGATCCCGAGCAGAAGAGCTTGGGAAGAAACGGTTCGGACGTGAGAATGAGGCGCGAGCGATGGGCTTGTTTATCGATGGAGGGGAGGATAGAAAACGAGAAGTGGTAGGCGGGTCGGGCAGGCAACGTGGAAAGGCTTCTAAAAAGCCAACCGCAGATTTGACACCTTTTTTTCGTTTTGACACCTTTTTTTCGTTGCAGTCCCGGATCCTATGCGCATTAAACTTCCGGAGGTGATCTTGAACAGTCAGACGCTGGATCTCAAAATTGCATTACGTCATTCGATCACAGTTCTTACTATTGGCTCTTTTCTCTTTCTCAACCGTGGGAACTTATACGCGGCGGACAAAATCGTTGCGGATTTTGGTGGGCTCGGCGCTTTTCAGAGTACTTCATGGGTTGCTAAAGATCTCAAAATCTTTGATAAGTACGGACTCGATGTTGATCTGGTGATGATTACAGGTGGCGCCCGGTCTGTGGCTGCTCTCTTGGGTGGGAGCACTCAAGTTTCCACCGGCTCAGCAACAACGCCGATTTTGGCGTCCGCCCGAAGCTCGGAAGTTGCCATCATCGCGGCCGCCTACAATCATTTTCCGTTTTCTTTTGTTGCCAAACCTGAGATCAAGTCCCCGAAGGAACTGCGAGGCAAGAAACTAGCCATACTGAACTTCGGCGGCTCTCATGATCTTGCCTATCAGCTAGCCTTTAGGGAGTGGGGCCTTAAACGCCAGGAAGTTACCATCATTCCATTGGGAGACCAGCCAACGCGCTTGTCAGCTCTCCTTGCAGGGCATGTCGATGCAACGATTATGTCGATGCCGCATCTCATGGTGGCCGTGAAGGCGGGTTATCGAGTGCTTGGAGATATGGGAGAAATGCGGGTCAACTTCTCCCAGTCAACGGCTTACCTGCGTCGCAGCTATCTCCGTGACAACCGCGACATCGCAAAACGCTTTGTCAAGGCCTACTCTGAAGCCACCTATGTCTTGAGGACCGACCGTCAAAGAAGCCTCACGGTTATGGCTAAAAGACTTCGCATCGAAAATCAGGAAATTCTCAATGCCACGTACGAAGACGCGGCCCGTCGCTTCACTTTTCCACCCCGGGTAAACATGGCGGGGATGAAGGATACGTTGGACTTCTTCGGTGAAAAAAATCCCGAGCTAAAAGGGCGTCGTCCTGAAGAATTCGTGGACGAAACATTGCTCGACGAATTGGAAAAGGAAGGATTCTTTAAAAGCCTGGCTAAACATTAAGAGCCGCGTCACGGCGCACGGATGCTTGTCTGTGCAAGCCGCGCGCACGCGCTTCCCTTCTCGAACGTGAGCGAAAGGCCAGCCTTACGGATCGAGATCTGGCGGCAATCCTCCTTTCGGCTCACCTCCTCGATCAAACCGACAAGAGGCTGAGTGACGTTCAGATACTCCCTCGGCGAGCCGGCTTCAACCATCGTCTTCACCGCTTCCTCTCCCGCGTAGACCCGAAGCAGCAACTTTTCGTCGGAAACCGATGCTCCACGAGCTTGCCGAAGGGGGGAAATGACAACGCGCGCTCTTTGCGCGAGTTGCCCCGATTGGGTTGCGGTGTAGCCGCGCTGTGTCCTTTGTGGTTTACTGGCGGCATCGCTTGCTAAAGAAATTCACATGAAGAAAAAGTATCTTGCTCTCTGCGCGCTCGCAGTGGCGCTCACATCCTGCGTCGGTCACGAAGATGAATTCGCCCGTTCTCTCGCCGTCAAGGGGTTCGCCGACTTGGTTTTGATGAACGGCAAGATCGTCACGCTCGACGAGAATGTTTCTTTCAAAGAGGCGGTGGCGGTCAAAGATGGAAAGATCGCCGCCGTGGGCGGCGACGGCGAAATGCGCCGCTGGACCGGACCGCGCACGCAGGTGATCAATCTCAACGGCCGGACGGTGATCCCAGGACTGAATGATTCCCATATTCACGCGACGGCAGGCTGTATGAATTGGGAAACCGAACTGCATTGGGAATTTACCAGATCGCTGGCGGAGGGTCTCAAGCAGATCGCTGCCCAGGCAAAGGCGAAGCCCGCCGGCAGTTGGATCGTGGTCGGCGGCGGCTGGGTGCCGACGCAGTTTGCGGAACGGCGATTTCCGACCCGCGCTGATCTGGACGCCGTAGCGCCCAAACATCCGGTGTATGTGCAGTACCTGCGGGAGGGTGCGCTGCTCAACAACGCGGCGCTGACCGCCGCGGGCATCACCCGCCAAACCCCCGATCCGCCCGGTGGAAAATTCGAAAGAAACCCCGCGACCGGAGAACTGACCGGAATGTTACAAGGGGAGGCGGCGTGGGAATTGGTCTACGGCAAGATTCCTCCTCCGCCCTTGGACCAAGCACATCAGAGCTTGCGTCGTTGTTTTCGCGAGCTCAACCGGCTTGGCCTCACCTCGGTAGGGGATTTTCAAACCCGCGGGGTCACGTTTGCCCATCGCAGACTGCTTGCCGAGATGGCGCGCAGGAGCGACCTCACCCTGCGCATAAACTACTATATCGCGCCCAACGAGCCGGGCGACGAACTGGAAGAGTTGCGCACGACGGCCGAGGAAGTGAAGAAACTATCGAAGAACGATCTGTTTCGATTCGCCGGTTTCGGAGAGGTGTTGATTCGGGGTACCGGGGATGGCGACCTGCCTGCCAATCCCGACGGATTCACCGTCGATCCGCAAGCCCGGGAAAAGTTTCGCCGGCTGATCCGATTTTTCGCTGAGGCCGGTCACAATTTCCATCTGCACGCCACGCAAGACCATACGGCGCGACAACTTCTCGACGTTATCGAGGAGGTCGAGGGCGAAGCGCCGTTTTTACGCCAGCGCGTGACCTTCGCCCACCTCGAGGATGCGTCGCCTGAGACCCTCTTGCGCATTGTCAGGCTCGGTGGAGGAATCTCGGTGCAAGACCGCATGGCGTTGACGGGGGAGCGCAACGTTCAACTTTGGGGCGCCGCCAAAGGGCGCAACGCTCCGCCGCTGCGGACGATGATAGAATCCCGTGTGCCGCTGGGCGCCGGCACGGACGCGTTTCGCTCGGGCAACTATTCGCCGATGCTCTCGCTGTGGTGGTTGATAACCGGCAAGACCGTGGCGGGCAGCGCGATTCGCGACCCTAAACAGAATCTGACGCGCGAAGAGGCGCTGCGCATGTATACTCTCGGCAGCGCGTGGTTAACCTTCGATGAAGCGAACAAGGGCTCCATCGAAGTCGGCAAATTCGCCGATCTGGCGGTGCTGACCGGCGATTACCTGACCGTGCCGGAGGATCAAATCCGCTCGCTTGAATCTTTATTGACCGTAGTCGGCGGCCGGATTGTTTACGCCGCCGGTCCATTCGCGCGGTTGGAACGGAAGTAGCTTCATTTGATAATTTCAAACCATGGAGGGCGCATGACAAGCCAACGTCTCCTCGCTCATGTTCTCTGGGTGTTGATTCTTGTAAGCGCCGGACGGGGAATCGCGGCCGAGCGCTTTTACGTCAGTATTGTCGGTCCAACACTGAGCTACGTGCCGCTTTACTATGCCCAGGAGAAAGGTTTCTTCGCTCAGGAAGGTTTTGACCTGCAAGTGCTGATCGTGCGAGGGGTGATCGGCGTGAGCAGCCTGATGTCCGGCGAGATCGACGTCACCTGCCACGCGGGCAGTGGCTTATCCGCGGCCTTGCGCGGCGTGCCGATCAAGATTATTTCGGTGACCCGCGACCGCCCGGTTCACGAGCTGCTCGTCGCTCCGAACATCAATTCGCCCGCCGAGTTGAAAGGAAAAGCGATCGCGGTGGGATCGCTGGACGGCACGGCCGCGGTGATGACCCGGCGCATTCTTCAGGCGAAAGGACTCGACGCGCAAAAGGACGTGAACATCCTGAGCATGGACTCGCCGGCGCGGCTGCAATCGCTGTTCTCCGGCAGAGTCGCCGGCGCAATGATGACGCCGCCGTCGGTCTACCTGGCGCAGGACCAAGGTTACAAAGTGTTTGGCCGCGGGCGGGATTACATGCGCTTTCTTCAAACCGGCGTGGTGACGACGGACGCGAATATAAAACAGAAGCGGGAAAAGCTCGTGCGGTTTCTTAAGGCGTGGAACCGAGGACTGAAAGCCTATCAGGACAGTCCCGAGATCATGATCCCCTACATTCAAAAAAGGCTCGGCGTGAAAGACCCTCAGACGGCGCGCCGGATGTACGACGACGATGCGCCGTTTATACTCAGCGGCGGCAGGCTAAGCGCCGATGCGGCGAGAGAAATTGTGGACATCGGCAGGGAATCTCTGCACCTTAAGGAGCCGATTCCGACGGAAAGGGTTTTTGACTTTTCGTTGGCAAGCGAAGCGCTCAGATAATTCTAGCCGGAATTTGTCACTACGAAGGCCCCAGCGGGGCCGAGCCGCAACCAAAGTAGATGAGGATAGTTTTCACCACGAAGGACACGAAGAGCACGAAGTTTAAGAATATTAACTAGCGAACCCTTCGTGGTGAGCTTGTCGAACCATGAACGGAATTTTTTCTCACGACCAGCAGGAGTGGGATCAGGTTTCATCATTGTCGGGTCGCGTTCGGTGGACGAAAAACCAACGAAGGCCAATCAACCCGACACCGAGGAACATGACAGAACCGCGCTCGCTGAACGGAAGGGTTAAACTAAACGACGACATCGGGAAAACGGATCCGAATACAAATTGAGCATTCCACGCGAGCAAACCCATCGATGCGATGAAACTGATAATGATAACCTTTTTGGCCGACATTGATTCTCGGTTAAACCGCGAGGTTCATTTCACAAGCCGCTTTTGCGGTGATGTTTCGAAGTTCCTGGATGAAGCGGCCAGGCTCCGTTGAGCCTGGCCGCTTCCCACTGAACGGTGTGGCGTTCAGTGGAGCCGTCTTCCCGTGGGAGCTGTGCTGAAGGAGGCAGCGCGGGAAGCGGCTAATTCGTCATGTTTCTATCGGATGGTTGGTCGAATCGGACTTGCCGAAGGCGGCGCCGGAGATAGGTGTCGTTGGGCCAGTTCCAGGTACTGCTTTCGAGATGTTCGCCGAGGTAAGGCGCCCCGTTCACCTTACTTTGGGAAAACACGAGCTGCCAATAGGTCGGTTTTTCTAAGACATCGTCACCAGTTTTCATGCTTCTGCTCCCCCCTTTGCTTATTTTCGGCCACTGCGCGATTGACCAGGACCTCAGGTTGCCGGTTTCACCATTCGCTCCCTGACGCCCATGGTGACCAGATGGGGCAATCAGTTCGTTGCATCAACCTGTTTACGGACCTTAGAGCAGGAGTCGTGCCGCGTCGCACTTTACCCCTTTGGCGCGATCTGTCTAAAAATCTCATCAATCATGAATCGGGAACTCCAGGCAGCGCAGCCTCATTCCACCCCGGCGCGATGCGTCCCTGGTATAACTGCCTTAATGTGATGTCGAACCCACGCGAAGGATATTCTGAAGACACCCAATTAATCGATCGCCCGGAAAACTCCTGCAGGTCTCGGAACCGCTGGATTCGAGCCGCGGCGCGCAAGGCTCTTCTGCGCGATTTGAATCGCCCGGCAGCCCAGGCTATATAATGATGTCAAATTCGTGTGCGCTGAATGTGCCAACGGGTAATAAATTTGGTGTTTTTTAGGAGGGGTAATTGATGAAAGCGGTGGAAATCGGCGGCCTCAAAGTTGATGCGAAATTATATAATCTCGTGCGCAAAGAGATCGCACCGGGCACGGGCGTGAACGCGGAGCGTTTTTGGAAATCGCTCGGCGAGATCGTCAGGGATCTCGGGCCGAAGAATCGCGCGCTTTTGGAAAAGCGCGATCGGCTGCAAGCGCAGATTGACCAGTGGCATACGGCGCGAAAGAATCGACCCTTCAACAGGGAAGAATATACGGCCTTTCTCAAAGAGATCGGTTATCTGGTCCCGGAAGGCAAGAATTTCAGGGTCACTACGGCCAACGTCGATCCGGAGATCACCGAGATCGCCGGGGCGCAGTTGGTCGTGCCGCTCGACAATGCCCGTTATGCCTTGAACGCGGCCAACGCTCGCTGGGGCAGCCTCTACGACGCGCTCTACGGCACGAACGTCATTCCGGAGGAAGGCGGGGCAGAAAAAGGCGAGTCATACAATCCCCGGCGCGGCGCCAAGGTGATCGCCTACGCGGAAGAGCTTTTGGACAAGGTCATCGGCCTGAAGCGCGGAAGTTTTTCCGACGTCGCACGGTTTTCCCTCCGGCGCGTCGGCCGCAAAAAGCAGCTGGCCGCGACACTAAAAGACGGCAGCGTTGTTGCGCTCGCTGATGGGCGCAAATTTCTCGGCTATCAGGAAAAAAACGGCGAGTTGACCAGTATTTTGCTGAGCAACAACGGCTCGCGCATCGAGATCCAAATCGATAGAAGCCATCCCATCGGTAAGACGCATTCGGCGGGTGTAAAGGACGTCGTGCTGGAGGCGGCGATCACCACGATTGAGGACTGCGAGGATGCCGTGGCCGCGGTCGACGCCGCCGACAAGGCCACGGTCTATCGCCACTGGTGCGGCATCATGAAAGGGACGCTGGAAGCGACCTTCGACAAAAACAGTCGTCCCCTCAAGCGCCGATTGAACCCGGATAAGACCTTCATCACGCCGACGGGCGGAAAACTTACCCTGCCGGGAAGAAGTCTGCTGCTGACCCGAAACGTCGGCATACACATGTACACGGATGCCGTGACCACAGTTAGCGGGCAAGAAATTCCCGAGGGGTTTCTCGATGCGATGGTCACGGTGCTGGCCGCGATTCATGATCTCAAAGGAAAGGGGAAAGTGCGCAATAGCAAGAAGGGCAGCATCTACATCGTCAAGCCCAAACAACACGGGCCTGAAGAGGTCGCGGCCACGGTCGAGCTGTTCCAGCGGGTGGAAAAGGCTCTCGGATTGAAGCGCAACACCCTCAAGATCGGCATCATGGACGAAGAGCGCCGCACCACCGTCAACCTGAAAGAATGCATCCGAGCGGCCAAGGAGCGGATCGTCTTTATCAACACGGGATTTCTCGATCGGACCGGCGATGAGATCCATACCAGCATGGAACTGGGCGCCATGCTGCCGAAAGAAGAGATCAAAGCGCAGCCCTGGATCAAAGCTTACGAAGACTGGAACGTCGATATCGGAATCGAAACGGGACTGCGAGGCAAGGCGCAGATCGGCAAGGGGATGTGGACGGCGCCGGATGAGATGCGCGAGATGGTGCGCATCAAGATTGCTCATCCGCAGGCGGGGGCGAACCCCGCCTGGGTGCCGTCGCCGACCGCCGCCACACTGCACGCCATTCACTATCATCATGTCAATGTCGCCAAGAGGCAGAGGGAGCTAGCCAAGAGGGGCCGCGCCAGCCTCGATGCCATCCTGACGCCGCCGATCTTGGATCGGCCATTGAAGCCGGAAGAAATTCAACGCGAGCTGGACAATAACGCTCAGGGTATCCTGGGATACGTCGTGCGCTGGGTGGACCAGGGCGTTGGCTGCTCGAAAGTTCCCAACATCAGCGACGTCGCGTTGATGGAAGACCGGGCGACGTTGCGGATTTCGAGCCAACATATCGCCAACTGGTTGAAGTACGGCATCGTGACACGTGAGCAGGTGATCGAGACGTTCAAACGAATGGCGGCGGTGGTCGACCGGCAAAACCGCGGCGATCCCAATTACCGAAACATGGCGCCCAATTACGAAAAGAGCATCGCCTTTCAGGCGGCGCTGGATCTTGTCTTTAAAGGGCTTGAGACGGCGAACGGCTATACAGAGCCGGTGCTGCACACGCGCCGGCGAGAGGTCAAATCTAAAGGATGATTCTGCTGAAAAACCTTCCGTTCATCCTTCGAGAGCCTCAGGACGAACGGAGGAGTGATCGAAATCATTGGAGATTTTTCCGTTCATGCTGAGCCTGTCGAAGCATTCTTAGGGATTTTCAGCAGAATCAAGGATGAAGGATGAAGGATAAATTGGGGAACGGAGGGTTTTTTACTTCAGCCTTCATCCCTCCGCCTTCCACCTTGGGTCACGCGTAAGCGTCATAGATACCGTCAAACTTGGCGACCTTGAAGCCCACCATATGGCGCGCGGCTTCGCGCACGAGCTGCTGCTGGTAATCGGTGACGGCATGCTTGGCGATGACATCGGCGGCCATCTTGGTGTGCTCTTGATCGGCGATGGCATGCACGGTAAAAAACTGAATCTGCTTATCATTGAGGCCGTAGTGCTTGCGCAGAGCGGCAATATGTTCTTCGGAATAACGGCACACCATGGTCTCATTGACCAGCGCTGAGGCGCGATTTTCCGCCGCCGAGCCCAGCAGCATCCCGTGAATGGTCTTGCTCGTGTGCGCCAGACATTCGAAAACCGGCGTCGCTTTTTGAAAGTCCTCTTCCTGCAGGCCGATGGCGAGGCCGAACTTCTTGGCCAAATCGGGATGATACTGTTCCTCGTTCAACTGATAGAGAAAATATTTGAACAGATCGGGGTCATGGCTGTTTTTCACCATGCAGAGGGCGAAGCCTTTGAGCAGGGCGACGTTATGGAGATAATGTTGCAGCGACCAGCCTTGCAGCCTGCCGATGGAGAGTTTACCGCCGCGCAGCTCGGTGAAATAGCGGGTCGCCATCAGTTGTTCGACGCCGGGTTGGACGATCTCCTGGATCACCGAATCGACAAAAGACTGGCTTACCATGCTCGATTCCTTTTAATCTCTACGGGTATAATTCCCCGCAGCTTGCTGCGGGGTAGTTCATTCTCTAGCGCGCTGACAAGGTTGTCGTCAATCATATGTTTTGCGATTTTCAATAATGTTGTTTCCCGTATTTCCCGTTGTTAGGAAGCTTGGTGTGGGTTGCCGGCGCAAAGAGGCGCTTTCCCCCCCCTGGCACCGGCATTGCTGTAACCAGCCGAATGGGAAAGAAGGCACTACTTTAGAAGTTGAATTAGTCAGCTGTATTGGATAGTGTCATTTCGCTCGTCTAATTAGGAGTGCTGGGATAGTTAAATACTTGGTCTCAGAAGGAGGAACACTTATGGTTGCAAGGCTTCTCGGAATCGTGGTCAGCGTGGTCCTATCTACCGCTGCGCCGGTCCCGGCGCAGGAGTATCCAAACAAGGTGGTTACCATGATCGTGCCGTTCACCGCCGGCGGGCCGACGGACACGGTGGCGCGGTTGATCGCCGTGCCGATGACTAAGGCGCTCAAGCAACAGGTGATCGTAGAAAATGTGGACGGCGCCGGGGGAACCATCGCCGCTAATCGAGTGTCAAAAGCCGCACCCGACGGCTATACGATTCTGATACACCATATCGGCATGTCCACCGCTCCGGCTCTCTACCGTAAGTTGCCCTACAAGCCTTTGGAAGACTTCGAGCACATCGGGCTGATCAACGAGGTGCCGATGACCCTGGTGGCGAAGAAGGACTTCCCCGCCAAGGATCTCAAAGAGCTGATCGCCTATGTCAAAGCCAATAAGGACAAGGTTAATTACGCCAACGCCGGTATCGGCGCCGCCTCTCACCTGTGCGGCATGCTCTTCATGAGCGCGATCCAGACCGATGTCACCACTGTCCCCTATAAAGGTACGGGCCCGGCGATGAACGACCTCTTGGGCGGCCAGGTGGACTTCATGTGCGATCAAACTACTAACACGACGAGCCAGATCAAAGCCGAGAAGATCAAGGTCTATGGCGTGACGAGCAAGAAGCGGGTGGCTTCTTTGCCCAACGTCCCGACCATGGACGAGGCTGGGTTAAAAGGCTTCGAGGTTTCAATCTGGCATGGTCTTTACGCGCCAAAGGGAACACCGAAGCCGGTGATCGATAAACTAACAAAGTCTCTGCAGGACGCGCTGAAGGACGCCAACGTGAAGCAGCGCTTTGCCGACCTAGGTAGCGAACCGGTGGCTGAGAACCGAGCTACGCCTGAGGCTCATCGCGCGCATCTCAAAGCCGAGATAGACCGGTGGGCGCCAGCCATCAAAAACGCCGGCGTCTATGCCGACTAATCCTCTATCGTGCGGCAGAATTTGATTGACAAAGGCCGGGGAAAGCCCCGGCCTTTGTTTTTCGCGGCACTTGTTGTACAAGTCGCGGTAACGGGGATCGCCCAAAACGATTCGCCGCAGGGCACAGGCATTGAACATGATTCGTAGCAGCAAAGATTTTTGGACCGGACTGATCTATATCTTCTTCGGCGTCAGCGCGATTATTATCGCCCGCGACTATGGCATGGGTACGGGAGGCAAGATGGGGCCCGCCTATTTTCCGACGGTTCTAGGCGGCCTGCTGGCAGTTGTCGGTACTATTGCCGTGATTCGATCTTTCATCGTACCCGGAACCCCGATCGGCGCGTTCGCATTCAAAGGGCTTGTGCTGGTGTGCGCTCCGGTTCTGCTGTTCGGTATTATCGTGCGCGGCGCGGGATTGGCGGTAGCCTTACCCTTGCTCGTCGTCATCAGCGCCTCTGCAAGCGTGCGTTTTCGTTGGCGCGCGACGCTCATCATAGCCGCGGGCCTCACAATCTTTTGCGTTCTAGTGTTTCTTAAAGGCTTAGGCATTCCGTTGCCGGTCCTTGGCCCCTGGTTTGGCGTTTGAAGACCAAAAAGAGGTAAGCAGGGCGGAAAACCATGGAATTAATGGGTCATCTTCTGTTGGGGCTGCAGACGGCCGCTACCCCGGTAAACTTGTTCTACTGCTTCATCGGCGTGTTCCTCGGCACCGCGATCGGCGTCTTGCCCGGCCTCGGCCCTACGGCAACCATCGCGATGCTTTTGCCCGTAACGTTTGTTTTGCCACCGGTGACCGCCCTGATTATGCTTGCGGGCATTTATTACGGCTCCCAGTACGGCGGCTCGACGACCTCTATTCTTGTCAATCTGCCGGGAGAAGCGGCATCCGTCGTCACGACTCTCGACGGCCATCAAATGGCGAAGCAAGGCAGGGCTGGCGCGGCGCTTGCGGCTTCGGCCATCGGCTCGTTCTTTGCCGGGACCGTCGCAACATTTCTAATCGCCGGATTCGGTCCGCCGCTTGCTTCGGTAGCGCTTAAGTTCGGACCGGCGGAATTCTTCTCCCTGATGGTCCTCGGTCTAGTAGCGTCCGTGGTGCTCGCGCAGGGTTCGCTCCTCCACGCTATTGGCGTGGTTGTGCTGGGATTGCTCCTCGGGTTGATTGGGACCGACGTCAATTCCGGCGCGCAGCGTTTCACCTTCGGGATTGATGAACTGGCCGACGGCATCGGCTTCGTCACCGTCGCCATGGGTATGTTCGGTCTGGGCGAGATTGTACGCAACCTGGAAAACGAAGCAGAGCGCTCGGTAATGGTTAGCAAGATCACTGGACTCTGGCCCACACGCGAAGACTTCAAGCGCATGATCGCGCCGATCCTGCGCGGCACCGCCATCGGCTCGGCGTTGGGCATTCTGCCCGGCAGCGGTTCGATCTTGGGTTCCTTCGCCGCCTACTCCATCGAAAAGAAGATCTCGAAAAATCGCGCTGAGTTCGGCAAGGGGGCGATCGAAGGTGTCGCGGCGCCGGAATCGGCCAACAACGCCGGCGCGCAAACCTCTTTTATCGCGCTACTTACCTTCGGGATTCCATCCAATCCTGTCAGCGCGCTGATGGTTGGAGCGATGATCATCCACGGCATTCAGCCTGGACCATCGGTGATTAACGAACAGCCGGCGCTTTTTTGGGGCATGATCGTGTCGATGTGGATCGGCAATCTTTT
>ORMF011312190.1_pt1 | contig 14875 bp, 12 predicted proteins | sample 1779871 | NCBI WGS metagenome assembly ORMF01 (sample SAMEA104232316, study PRJEB22302) | groundwater metagenome | biome: forest; feature: aquifer; material: groundwater | place: USA | collected 2011-08-07 | depth 5.4 m | reverse complement strand
GACTCATAGGCTTGCTGCCGACGGTTCGTCCCGTAGTCGATCGCCGCGAGCCGTATCGTTGCCGCGGCGAAACTCCCGTCTTCCTTCGCGAGCGCCGCGAGGATCGCAGTGGCGTCCGACGTTTTCTTGCTGTTCACGTAGAAGTCGGCGAGCATGAGCCGAGGTCCGACGTCCTTGGATGCCTCGGCATACGCTTTCAGCGTTGGCTCCACTTCGGCTGTACGGTTGTTCTGCATGTAGAACGCCGAAAGGCTGCGCAGAACGACCGGCGATTTCGGTTCGAGGTCGAGCGCCTTCTTGAACTCCGTTTCAGCCTCCACGAGCCGGTTCGCGGACCAATAGAAGTTGGCGAGGCTCAAGTGCGCCTCGGTCGACTTGGGCTGAAGATCCGCCGAACGCTTGAACGCAGATTCGGCGGCCCTCATGTCGCCCTTGGCCATCTGGACGACACCGAGATTTGCGTACGAGAGTGTTCGTTGAGAGTCGGTGTCGATCGCTTCTTCCAGCTCGGAGATTGCGCCGTTGAAGTCTTTCAGGTTTGCCAGTGCATTCCCCATCAGGATCAGAGCCTGAACGTTCTTGGGATCCTTTTGCAGCACCGCGTCCGCCCGGTCTCTTGCCTCTGGATATCGCCTGGCGACAAGGAGCACCTGTCCTGCACGTAGTTGCACCGCGGCGTCATTCGGCAGGAGATCGGCGGCCCGGATGTACTCACGGAACGCATTCAGCGCGTCCCCGTTTGCTTCCGCCGCCTTGGCGAGCTTGAAACGCGCCTCCCCGAAACGGGAGTCCTGCGCTATCGCATTGCGATATTCGATGATGGCCTCGGAGTACTTTTTCTCTGCGACAAACTTGTCACCGCTCGCCAGGTACTCCATTTTGAGCTTTTCCGGATCGCTCGAGCACCCGGCGAGCGCGGTCAGAAGGAGTAGGACGGCAACAATGGGCTTGTGACGCATGCGTGGCTCCAGGGCTGCGGAAGTTGCGAGGCAGCCCTCGCCGGAAGAGCAAGCGTCTTTCCATGTCCAGAATTGCGGTTTATGTCGTTAACTGATTGATAAAATAGAACTTATTGTTAAGTTCATCAGATACGACGATTTGACAAGTCCGTAAACTCGGTGACAAAAAACCTCTCCACCCATTCCCAAAGGATGTGCGTCGTTTATCCTTCACGCATCGAGCAAATATTACAGAAGCGTCCACGACACGGCAGGATCGTCTCGGCAAAAACGGGCGCAAGACCCCATCCTGCGGAGTCAGGTGTGCGGAAAAACACGCAAATCTGAGCTGTAAATAGCTGATTCTAAAGAATCTTATGTTTTCGCACTCTGAAGCGCCACGCGCGAGCGAACGCAACGCGCCCATCAGGCATGACCCTTGGACTAGGCTGAGCCGGAATCATTGTTCGCCGTCTGACGTGGCCGGACCCTCCCCCCTAAAGGTCTTCGCCGCACGGTGCTGCTGACGAGGAAGGCCCATGCTGAGACTACTCGAAAGAAATATCGCAGCCATCGAGCAGCGGCTCATTCTGCTCGCACCTTCTGCGGAATCAGTGGGGGACGGGTTTCGGAACGTCACGTTCGATAGACATCGCCACGCGGAGCGCGTCCGCGAGATGCAGCGGCTAAGGGGCAAGGTGTACCTCGAGGACGGCGCCATTGAGCGGCGGCAGCTCTCGACCGACGGTTTGCACCGCACGCCCGAGGATGAGCGGAGCTGGCACCTGCTCATGTTGGGACGGGACAGCCGCATCAGCGCCTGCGCCTGGTATCTCGAGCACGAGAACACGACATCGATCCAGAATTTAAGGGTGCGCAATTGCCCCCTGGCCGCGACAGAGAGTGGGCGCGAGAGGCTCCACGCCGCCGTCAAATCCGAGATCGACAGGGCGCGTCAGGACGGGTTGCGCTACGCTGAGGTTGGCGGATGGGCTGTGTCGAAACAGTGCCGGTGCACGTCGGAAGGGCTGCTTCTTGCCCTTGCCGCCTACAGCCTCGGCCGTCGGCTCGGCGGGGCGCTCGGTATCACGACCGCCACCGTGCGACATTCCTCCTCCACGATTCTGCGCCGGCTCGGCGGGTCGCACCTGGAAGTGGACGGGACTGTTGTTCCGCCTTATTTCGACCCGAAATACAATTGTGAGATGGAGTTGCTCCGGTTCGATTCACGGCGGCCGAACGCGAAATACGCGGGGCTCATCGAACTGTTGCGCGACAGGCTCACCAACGTGGCGGTGTTCGCGTCGGATGCGGTCGGGCTCTCGGCGGTGCCCGCCCCTCGATTCGCCACACTATCGGCTTTCGCAAGTCCGACCGCTCAACCCGTCGCCGCCGCCTGAGAGCGGCGCGAGGGCCGCGCGGAACACCTCACGGTCGCGAACGCGGATGCTGGAAGATGGATAAAGGCGCGCTCGCGTTGGCGCTTCGCGAATGGGAGACGGCACTGGGATCCGCTCACGTGTTGGGCGATTCGCAGTCCCTGCGCGACGCGAGTACCGCCACTTTCCAGACAGCACCGCAGGTGCAAGCGATTCTGCGGCCAGGCACTCGAGAAGACGTACAGCGCTGCGTTCGCATCGCCAACCGCTTTCGCATTCCGATCTATCCAATCAGCTCTGGAAAAAACTGGGGTTACGGTTCTCGTGTGCCTGCCCAGGACGGCGTGCTGATCGATCTCGGCCGGCTGAACCGGATCCTGGATTTCAACGAGGAGCTCGCCTACGTCACGATCGAACCTGGCGTCACGCAACGCCAGTTGTACGACTTCCTGATCGAACGTAAGTCGCACCTGTGGATGGACGCCACTGGAGCCAGCCCGGAGTGCAGCATCATCGGCAACACGATGGAGCGCGGCTTCGGGCACACGCCGATGGGTGACCATTGCGGCAACTCGTGCGCATTCGAAGTGGTCTTGCCGACCGGAGAGTGCGTCGATACCGGATTCGCTCGCTTCTCTGGAGCCCAGGCGGGAGCGCTCGGCCGGTGGGGTGCAGGCCCCTCGCTCGATGGCCTCTTCTCCCAATCGAATTTCGGCATCGTCACACGCATGAGCGTCTGGCTGATGCCCGCGCCGGAAGTCTTCCAGGCGTTTTTCTTCCTGTGCAAGGACGAGCAGGGGCTCGGGCCGATCCTCGACGCGCTGAGGCCGCTCCGACTGAACGGCACGCTCCGAAGCGTGATGCACATCGGCAACGATTACAAGGTGCTCGCGGCGACCAGCCAGTATCCCTGGGAGGAAACCGGCGGCCGGACGCCTCTGGACCCGTCAACGATGGGCGAGCTGCGACGAAAGCTGACGATCGGATGCTGGAACGGCTCTGGTGGTCTTTACGGCACGAAGACCCAGGTTCGCGAAGCGCGCTCGCGGCTGCGAAAGGCTCTTGCTGGCAAGGTCGATCGACTGCAGTTCGTAGACGACCGGCTCCTGAAGATGATGGCGCGGTTTGCCAAACCGTTCCGCCTCCTCACGGGATGGGATATCGGTCGTACGCTCAAGGTGATCGCTCCGGTCTACGGGCTGCTCAAGGGCGTTCCAACCGAGTCGCCGCTGGCGAGTGCCTATTGGCGCAAGAAGACTGAGATACCTGCGCAGATGGATCCGGATCGCGACGGTTGCGGACTTCTGTGGTGCAGCCCCGTCGTCCCGAATACTGGAGCTCATGCGACCGAGGTGACGCAGCTCGCGACGGGCATTCTCCTGAAGCATGGGTTCGAGCCGCAGATTTCGATATCGCTGGCAACCGAGCGGAGCCTGTTCTGCGTCACGACCATCAGCTACGACCGCCGCGTCGCGGGTGAAGACGCCCGCGCCACCGAGTGTTACCGCGTGCTCATCGAGGAGCTTCTCGCGCGCGGGTATCCTCCGTATCGCTTGAACGTGTCATCGATGCAGTACTCGCAAGGAGATGACGCCTACCGCGGCATCCTGCGTGACTTGAAGGCAGCATTCGATCCGAACCACATTCTTGCCCCGGGCCGCTACGAGTCGATGAGTCCATCTGCAAATCTGGAGACGGACGTTCCGGCGCCTCTCACGGTGGCGAGATGAGAAGCTCCGGCGCGCTTGCACAGATCGCGATGATCGCTGACGACGACGTGGCGTTGTTCGACGCGGAGGCGCACCGCGCGGTGGCCGATCTTCACGCGCCCCGTCCGTCTATCTTCTGGATCGATCTCGTCGGCAGCTCGGGTATCGGTTGGGCGGGCCTGGTCCTAGCCGTCATGCTTCCGCCGTTTTCCGCCGAAATGATTGCGGCGTCGGCCGCCGCCGTCTTCGCATTTTATCGTGGCCTGTGCTTCATGCACGAGATTACCCACGTACGATCCGGTGCGTTGCCCCGTTTCGAGGTGATCTGGAACGCACTCATCGGGTTGCCTCTCTTGATGCCGTCCACCGTGTATCTCGGCGTACACCAGGACCACCACAAACTCTCCACCTACGGCACCGCCGACGACCCGGAATACTTACCCTTCGCGCGTTCGCGATCGCTGACGATTCGCTTCGCGCTCGGCGCGCTGTTGATCCCGGCGATGCTCGTGCTCCGTTTCGTCGTTGCCGTACCGTTCGAGTTGCTGTGGCCACGGTTCCATCATTTCCTGGCCTCCCGTGCGTCCTCGCTGTCCATGAACCCGCAGTACAGGCGTGTCGTGCCGGCTGCAATGTCACGCAAGATGCGCTGGCTGCACGCGGCGGCGTTTGGCACGTGGGCGGGCGCCCTGGCGTTTGCGTGGGCCGGGCCGTTGCCCTGGCGCGCATTTCTGATCTGGTACGTGATCACGGCGGTCGCGAGTCTGATCAACACGCTGCGTACGCTCGTGGCGCACCAATACGAAGGCAGCGGCGCGCCGATGAACAGGCGTGAGCAGCTCCTGGATTCGATCGATAACCCTGGCGCTGCCGTGACCGAGCTCTGGGCGCCGGTGGGTCTCCGCTACCACGCGCTTCACCACTATTTCCCGGGTATTCCGTACCACAGCCTTGGCGAGGCGTATCGCCGCCTGGTGAAGGTGCTGCCGGACTATCAGGTGTCCACGGGCGACGGCCTTGTTCCAGGCCTGGCAAGTCTGTATCGCAAGGGCAGAGCGTCCGAAAATGTAAGGTAAGGTCGCGCCCTGATGAACGACGTCAAGGAAACAATTCGGCAGTTCATTCTCTCTGCCCACCTGCCGGGCGAGTTGCCGGACAACCTCAAGGACGATACGCCGCTTCAAACGAGCGGCATCCTGGACTCGCTCGCCACGCTCGGACTCATCAGCTTCGTCCAACAGCAATTTCATATCGAGCTGGATGTTTATGACACCAGCGTCGAGCGCTTCGATCGGATCCAGGACATCGCCGCGTCTGTGGTGCGGAAGCGGGCCGTTGGAGCCCATCCTTCATGATCGCCCGGCACCTCGCCGACTATCTCGAAGCGAGCGCCGCTCGCTGCCCCGAGCGAAACGCCCTCGTCCATTCGAAGGGTTCCATCACTTACTCCGAGCTCAATCGGCAGGCTGACGCGCTGGCCGCCTTTTTCGCGGCGCGTGGCGTGAAGCGTGGCCACCGCGTGGGAGTCGTGCTCCCGAAGAGCATCCCGACCGTCATAGCGCTGTTTGGGATCATGAAGGCGGGAGCCGCCTACGTCCCCGTGGACTACACGGCTCCTGCCGAACGCGGCCGGCGCATCCTGACAGATTGCCAGATCAGCGCGCTCATCGTCGACGCGCGATGCCTCGGCGTGATCCCGGAACAGGACGGGACGAGCACGACGCCTCGCGCGGTCGTCGTCGTGGGCGCAGCCTCGGACGTGACCGCCCTCGCAAGCCGAACGACATCGTTCGAAGCCGCTCTCGAGAGCTCACAAGGTAGAGATCGATTCAAGACTAGTGAGCGCGACAGCGCCGACCTCGCGTACATCCTCTACACGTCCGGGTCGACAGGCATGCCGAAAGGCGTGATGCTCACGCATGAAAACGCCCTGAGCTTTGTCGAATGGTGCTCCTCGGTGTTCGAGCCGACCGAGAGCGATCGCTTCAGCAGTCACGCGCCATTTCATTTCGACCTCTCAGTACTCGACATCTACGTGCCGATCAAACACGGCGCGACCGTGTTCCTGATTTCGGAAGAGCTCGGGAAGAATCCGAAGGACCTGGCGCGATTCATTGCGTCCAATCGACTGACGGTGTGGTACTCGACGCCGTCGATTCTGATGCTGCTCGTCCAATTCGCGAACCTCGACGCCCGCGAGGTTCCGGACTTGCGTCTCGTGTTGTTTGCGGGGGAAGTGTTTCCGGTCAAGCACCTTCGTGAGGTTCAGCGGCGATGGCCGTCGCCCGAGTACTACAACCTGTACGGACCGACTGAAACGAACGTGTGCACGTTTGCGAAGATTCCTTCGAGGATTCCCGACGATCGCGACGTGCCCTATCCCATCGGGTTTGCCTGCAGCCATTGCGCAAGCCTCGTGCTCGACGATGAAGGTCGCGAGGTGCTCGCTGGCGAAGAAGGCCTGCTGTACATCAGCGGGCCGTCGGTGTTCGGCGGGTACTGGAACCGTCCAGCCGAGAACGCGGCAGCCTTCATCGACCGCAGCGGTGTGCGGTGGTACAACACTGGGGACCTGGTTCGCTGGGATGCACGTCACGGCTTCATCTACGCTGGCCGCAAGGATCGGATGGTCAAGCGGCGCGGCTATCGCATCGAGCTGGGTGAAATCGAGCGCGCGCTCTATCTCCATCCTCGTCTCCGCGAGGTCGCGGTGATCTCCGTTCCGGACGCCGATTCAGGCGTGAGGATTGTGGCGTTTCTCTCGTGTCACGAAGCAGACCCGCTGTCCATCATCGAGCTCAAGACGTTCTGCGCGACCAAGCTGCCTGCGTACATGAGCCCGGATCGGTTCATCTTTGAACAGCGGCTTCCCCGGACGTCCACCGACAAGGTGGACTACCAGGCGCTGAAGATGGTGAAGATGGGGTCGGGAGTCATTTCGAGATCCGTAATGACTCCCGACCCCTTTACGTCGTGACGACCGCTGGCGACGAGTCGCTCGACTACGCCGAACGCTGGCTGCTCGATGGTCTTCGAGTGCTCAGGCCTGCCCTGTCTGTCCACCAGATCACCGTGGACATGACCAATGCGCTGGCGCGGCTGGACGCGCTTCGACGCCAGGGCGTGAACGCGACATCCACCCATTTGCTGGTCCGCGCGGCGGCGCGCGGGCTGGCTGCCAACCCGAAGCTCCACCAGGTCATCGCCGGCACGCGCCGGCAGCGTCCAGGGCGTGTGGACATCGGCCTGTCGGTGACGGGGGAGACCTTTGTTGCACCCGTCCTTGTGATTGAAGGTGCCGACCAGAAGAGCGTGGCGGACATAGCGGCTGAGATCGCGCGCCGCACGCCGGAGGTCCGGCAAGCCGACCAGCAGATGTTGCGCGCGCTGCGGCACTGGGGCTGGCTGCTTCCCTTCGGGTTCCTTCGCCGCGGGCTTCTCCGCCTGCTGTTCACAAGCCCGACCTTCCGGCGGAAGGGTGCCGGAACGTTTCAGGTATCTACCGTGCCGGCCGATTGGGCTCTGACTTCGACGTTTGCAACGGCAGGTGTTCTCGTAGCCGGGCAGGTCTGGTCGCGGGTGGTTGCCGTTGACGGCCAACCGGCGGTTCGGCCTGTCATGGCATTGACGCTGTCAGGCGATCACGGCGTCTGGGACGGACGTGCGGCCGCACGCTTTCTCTCGGCGGTCAGGACAGAGCTTGAATCAGTCCCCGAACCTGCGCAGAAGCCGTAGGGTGAGGCAAAAAAAAACGCTTCCCGCATGAGCGGGAAGCGTTTTTCGTCCTCGGAAGAATGTTCCGACTTTAGGCCTTGCTCGCCTTGGCCGCACGGCGCCTGCGCATCATTGCCAGCACCGCCGCACCCGCTCCGAAGGTCAGCATGCTTGCCGGCTCCGGAACCGCGGTCGGGTCGAGGTTCAGATCGAATGAGCATGGAGCACTCGAGTTGTTGTTGCCGCACATGATGTCGGCACCCGTGACGTCCAACCTGGTGAACAACTCCGCAAAACTCATACCCAAAATGGTTGACGCCAACGACCCGTGGTAGAACCCGGAGTCGGCGCCGTTGACGAAGTAGCCGAAGAAGTCGAAATTGATTCGCAGACCTTCATTGGTCCCGAGAATCGAGAAGGGGCCTTCCACGCAACTGTCGCCGACACCCTCAGCGCCGGTGCAGGCGGGCCCAGCCTGATCCGCAATCTGCGTCAGGTCGAAGTGCAAGCCCGGGGCATCCGGGTCCGTGAACGCCGAGATGTAATTCGCGACCGCCAACGGAACTCCAGAAGGGGCAAACGTTGCCGGAGGAGCCGCAGTGATGTCATTCGTGGTGTCCAACATCGTGGCGGCCGAGAGGAAGGTCAGGCCGTCATTGGGGAGACACGTTCCCACACAACCTCCGCCGACCCCAGCGAAGTAATCGGTCATTCCCAGAAGCTCCACGACACTGCCGGATCCGCCCCCGGGCGGGGCGATATCAAGAACTGAAAGTCCAGTCCCCGCGCCCCGCACGTCATAGACGATCGCGCCCGCCATGTTCACGTGGCCGGTAATCGTACCAGCACTCACGCTGCCAGGTACGGCAAGACCAAGAAGTGCTACCACACTTCCAAATGCAATCGAACTCCACTTCATGTGATTTCTCCTCGATCTCGTCGAACGAAAGGTAGGCGGTTCATTCCGCCGGGGACGCCCGGTCAATAGCACATCGGGTGCCCAGTTCAAGGAACGACTGTGCAGCTCTCGATTAGAGTCCGTAAGTACCAATAAAATAGGGAGTTAACAGACTGCGGCTGCGCTGATTTCGTGAACGTTGGATTCGAGAAAGTCTACCGAGGGGGTGACCAAAGGCGGCGCGCGGGTTCGGGGACATCGTCCCAGCGCGTCCCTTGGCATTCTTCGCGCGGATTCACAAAGAAAACTGGGAGAACTCTCTGAAAGAGGCTCGATTTCTGAAGTCAGCTTCGCGATTGACTTCGCCCCGGACCGGTGGCCACGGGCTCTTGGTCCGCGGTGAAGGCGCCAGGGTACGCCGTCAAGAAATGGCCCGTCAGCTCCGATGGCGATCGACGGAAAAAGTCCGTAAAACCAGGAATCAAAAAGAGTACTGGCACCAGCAGGAGCACAAGGGCGCCCAGGGACGTCATGCTCGCTGTCACTCCAATCGTCGCCACGAATACCCCGGCCGCCGCTACGCCGATGGGGGCGGTGCCATCGAAAAGGAAGGAGATGATGGAGTTCACGCGCGACCGGAAGTGGTCCGGCACAGCCACCGAGACACGGGTGCTTATCGGGATATTCGTCCACGCCGCGCCGACGCCCACACAGAACATCGCCCCCAGCGGCGGGATCACACCGGGCAGGTGAGGCAGGAACGCAATGCCGCCTCCGAGGAGCAGCAGGCCGATCACGACGCTCGAGACCCTCCTCAATCGCTGCTCGAGCGCCCCCACGGCCACCGCCCCGAGCACGATTCCGGCGCCCATCGAGGATTCCAGCGCTCCAAGGAACCAGGCCGGCAGACCCTTCGCCAGCTTGGCGTACGTGGGGAGGAGCACCAACATAGGGTTCAGGATGAGGTTGAAAAAGGCGATCGCCACGCAAAGCCAGAAGAGAATGGGCACGCGATGGATAACCTGGAACCCACCTCGAAGCTGACGGAGAAATGGCGCCTGTGGCGGTCCGTCCCCCAGCTCTGTCGTTTCTCCGCTGCGGCGGCGGGGATCGAGGATCGCCCCCGTCGCCATTGCGGCGATGCCGAAGGAGACTGCGTCGACGACAAAGGCCGGGCCGACACCGGCCCAGGTGACCAGGATGCCCGCCACGATGCCGCCCATCACACGGCCGACTGCCTGAAGCGACTCGCTCATTCGCACGGCGCTCTGCAGCGCACCCGCTGAAACAAGCTGCGGCACGATGCTCATGTGGTTCGAATTGAACAGCGCCGAGCCGACCACGAACGGAATGTAGACGGCGATGACACTCGGCACTGAAAACGCGCCTGTAAGGGCCAGCAGCGCAAGCACAGCCATCATGACGCCGCGAAGCAGATCAGAGCTGAGGATCAGCCATTTTCGCGAAAAGCGATCGCCAAGCGGTCCCAGCCCCGGCGTCAGCGTCGTCTGCACGAACATCGCGGAAGCAAGCACGGTCGAAACGTTTCCAGGCGATCCCGTGACGTCGAGAATCCACCAGGTGAGCGCGATCGTTCCGCACGCATCACCGACCGTCGAGATCATCTGTCCTGTCTGGAAGAACCAGAAATCCCGACCCAGGCGGGAAGCGCTTGCCTGTGTGGTCGAAGGGTGCGACATTCTGCGTTACTTATCGGCTGCAGTCGCAACTGAGCGGAGTTGAATGGCGCATTTCGGATTGATCTGTCCCCCCGGTTCCAGCCACGTCACGGGCCTGACCACAATTGCCCGTGAGCTGTGCCAGCGCGGCCACCGTGCCACCGTCTTCAATATTCTCGATGTCGAGGAGCTGGCCAGGAAGGAAGGCATCGCCTTCCATCCGGTTGGGGTGGAGAAACATCCCAAAGGCTCCTTCAAGACGTTCTCCGAGAAATTCAGTCAACTGCACGGACTGGAGGCGTTGCGCTTTGGTTTGAAGGTCGCGCTCGATGAAATCACGATGCTCCTCGAGGAAGCGCCCGAAGCGATGCGCGCAGCGGGCGTGACCGCTATCGTTGCCGACCAGGGCCAACCCGCGGCCTCAACGATCGCCGAGCGCCTCGGTGTGCCCTTCATCACGATCTGCAACGCCGTGCCCATGGATCCCGACCCGGCCGTGCCGTTGTCAGCAACGAACTGGGGTCCGACCAATTCGCTGGCTGGTCGCCTCAGGAACCGTCTCATTTATCGCTCGTTCGACCTGGCGGCGACGCCCATGCGGCGCAAGATCAATTCATACCGCAAGACGTGGGGCCTCGAGCCCTTACGTTCCCTGTACCAGACATTTTCACCTGTCCTCGAGCTCGCGCAGCAGACGAGCGATTTCGATTTTCACCGCCGCGTGCCACCGCAGTTCAATTACGTGGGCCTGATTCGTCGAGTGGGCTCAGCCGGCGTTCCTTTTCCGTTCGAGCGCCTGGATGGCCGGCCGATGGTGTACGCCTCTCTCGGGACGGTTCGAACCGATAACCAGGGCGTGTTCCGGATGCTTGCCGAAGCCTGTTTCGGGCTCAGCGTCCAGCTCGTCATCACCCTTGGCGGTAAGGGTGATCTCGCCAGCTACGCCGATCTCCCAGGCTCACCCATTGTCGTGAACTACGTCCCGCAACTGGCGCTCCTCGAGCGGGCGGCGTTGACAGTGTGCCACTCGGGCAACAACACCGTTCTGGAATCGCTCGCCTGCGGGGTGCCCGTAGTCGCGGTGCCGCTCAATGGCGATCAATACGGAGTGGCCGCGCGCCTGAAACACTCGGGCGCCGGTGAACGGATCGAGCTGAATCGACTGAGTGTTCAGAGCCTGCGCGAGGTCGTCGGTCGCATTTTGTCCAACCCTTCATACGCAGAACGGGCGCGGGCTGTCAGGACGTCGCTGGAGCACGCAGGCGGGGAGCGCCGTGCGGCGGATCTGGTCGAGCAGAAGCTTGGAAAGGCATGACGGACCAGCGAATTCTCGTATTTTCACCTCACCCTGATGACGTGGAGCTTTTTCTCGGAGGGACGCTGCTCAGACACGTGAGCGAAGGCGCCGTGGTCAAGGTCGTCATGATGACGCTTGGCGAGAAGGGATCTGTCCTCTCGATTCTGAGCTCGAAGCGGGAAGCGAGTGTGAAGCAGACCCGGGCCGAGGAGCTGCGCTTCCGTTTTCAGCTTGCGCCGTCCGTGGAGGTCGCGCTCATGGGCATAACCGACAGGGAGATCTTCGAAACCGAGGAGATGATCGTCCGCGTCCTGCAGGAGGTCGAGCGCTTCGAGCCGACCTGTGTCTACCTGCCTGAATCGAGCAAGGCGAATTCTCTCTATTTCCATCCCGACCACATCATCACAGGGAAGATCGTCGAGTCGGCGGTGGCCCGCCAGCCGCGCACGATCGCGCGTCGCTACTTTCACTCGAGCGCTCCGACCACCTTCATCGATATTTCCGATTTTCACCTGGCGAATCTCACCGCGATGCGCTGCTACAAGAGCCAGTACAGTTGGACGGCCAGCCCGCCGTTTCTGCTGCACCTCCTGGAAGCCGACAGGTACGTGCGTACTCGAAGGTATGGCAAAAGAATCGGATCAAAGTTCGCCGAAGCCTTCCGCGAGGCCTGAGACGAGCCACGGAGACACGGAGGCACGGAGAACATTTGACTTGGGTCCACGTGGCAGAGGGACAAAGAGAATTTGGTTTATCTCGGTGTCTCCGAGCCTCCGTGGCCCGTCTTACCGAAGGGCCGCTTCGACGATGTCCGCGGCTCGACTGACGCCTCCTGCACTGCGGGTGAAGTCTGCAATGCGGCGGGCGGCGTCGCGGTAGTGCGCGTGGTCGAGCACGTCGCGGACGAGGCCTCTCAGGCGGTGGGCATTGAGGCCGCCGAGGGCGATTGAACGCCCTGTCTTCGTCCATTCCACGCGCCGCGCAATGGCCGGCTGCTCGTACGTAATCGGCACCGTGACAAGAGGGACGGCATTGGCAAGGGAGTCGAGCACCGTGTTCAACCCGGCGTGCGTGATCGTCAGCGCCGCCCGCGCGAGCAGCTCGAATTGCGGCGCGTACCCGACGACCAGAGGGTTGCCGGGCAGCAAGGCTGCCTCCTGCTGATTCAGGCCACCGCCGTGACTCATGACGAGCTGGACATCCAGTCCCCTGCACGCCTCAGCGAAGCAACGGAACAACGGTTCGCGGCTGTTTTGAAGCGTTCCCAGCGATGCATAGACGAGCGGTCTGCCGTCCAGGCGATCCCACGGAAACGCAACCGGCTTTGGCAAAGCGCCTCGCAGAGGGCCGACGTAGTGAAAGTGCTCAGGGAGTTGCGCGCGTGGGAAATCGAACTCACGAGGCATCTGGCAGATCTGCGCGAGTCCGGAGAACGATTCGTCCGGTGAGCGGTGCGCGGGCAGCTTCCACTGTGCCCGGTAACCCGCCACCGCTTTGGCAATCGGCGCAGTCAGCCGGTCCGATATCGCATAACCAACTTGGTTCCGAAATCTTGCCCAGTGGGTGTCGCGATAACTCCACGGGGTGAACGGTGGCGGGGCGACAGGATCGCGATTGATGGCGAGCGCGTTACAGATGGTGATGAACGGTAAGCCAAGATGATCGGCAACGGCTCCCCCTGCTGGTTCCATCTGGTCGACGAGCAACGCATCGACCCCGCTTTCCCGGATCGCCGCCGGCGCGTCGCGGCAGACCATGACGCTGGTACGGGCAACGGCACGAATCGTAAAGCGGAGCGCGGCCAGGCCCTTGAGCTGGCCAAGCTGAGCGAGCGATTGCGGCAGCGACCCGCGTGGATGGTCGCGTTGACCGATGGGCCGGAAATCGATCCCTTCAGACTGGATTTTCTCCTCGAGGTCCGCCATCTGGAAGTAGCTGACACGATGGCCTCGTGAGAGCAGTTCACGCCCCAGCGCCGCAAATGGGTGAATGTGACCCGAAACCGGGGGGCTAATGATGCCGAAATAGGTCATGATCTGCAGACACTCGCGACAGGATATCTGAGATGCGCTTCATACCCACTGCGCTGTCGGGCGTCATCATGATTGAACCGGACGTGCACCGTGACGCCCGCGGCTATTTCCTCGAGACGTTCCACGCGGCGAAGTACGCGCAAGCGGGAATTCCCTCGGCATTCGTGCAGGACAACCTTTCCTCCTCCGTGCGGAACACCTTGCGCGGCCTTCACCTGCAATTGCGCAAACCACAAGGCAAGCTCGTGCACGTCGTGGAAGGGGAGATCTGGGACGTCGCGGTGGACCTGCGACGCGGGTCGCCCACGTTCGGACAGTGGGCGGCGGAGACGCTCTCCGCAGAGAATTTCCGGCAGTTGTATGTCCCTGCCGGATGCGCACACGGCTTCTGTGTTCTCAGCCCGACCACGCAGGTGCAGTACAAATGCACCGAGGTATACGACCCCGCCGACGAAATCGGCATCGCCTATGACGACCCCCAGCTCGCCATACCCTGGCCTGTCGAGAACCCCATCCTGTCCGACCGCGATCGACGGCATCCGCGCCTCTCCGACGTGATCGACCGCTTGTCCGTCCCTGACCGCGTTGGATAATCCGGAGCTCCTGCTTTCGGCTGCGGGTGAGGTCCGGGGCGCGTGTCGCAATGAGCCGATTACGGTCGGCGTGCCGTTCCCGAGATCGTGGTGCCGCGACGTTGACGATCTCTCGCTCGTTTCTGGCGAGGGTGTCGCTGCACCACTACAGGCGCGTGTGCTCGATCGATGGAGCGATGGGTCGCTCCGGTGGGCGCTGTGTGATTTCGCCGCCAGCGCGCCAGCCGGTCGTTGCACCTATCGCCTGGAGCGACGGAAGCTGGCCATCCCGAGGCCTGGCTCGCTCGAAGTCGCGATCGCTGAACGACGCGCCTCGATCAGTACGGGTGTTGCCCGCTTCGAGCTTCGGTCGGACGGAGCCCTCGAGTGTCGTCGGTCCGGTTCGGATGCCTTGACCGTCTCGGAATTTCAGATCGTTGACGCCGGCGGCAGTTCGATGCCAATCCGCGTCGAGACGATCGCGCACGACGAGCCGGGGTTCCTGCGGACGTCCGTTCTCGTCACGGCGGCTGTCGGAAGCGTCGATCGACCGCTCAGTCTGTTTGCGCGGTACCACTTCTACGAGGGTTCGCCCGTGGCGCGGATCCAGGTCACACTCCGGAATCCGGCGCGCGCCCAGCACCCCCGCGGTTTCT
>ORMF011886086.1_pt1 | contig 14876 bp, 9 predicted proteins | sample 1779871 | NCBI WGS metagenome assembly ORMF01 (sample SAMEA104232316, study PRJEB22302) | groundwater metagenome | biome: forest; feature: aquifer; material: groundwater | place: USA | collected 2011-08-07 | depth 5.4 m | reverse complement strand
GGCGATCTCGCCGGAGCCCGCATCGCCTTCGCCGCCTACATGAAATCAATCGAAGGCAAACCCCATACCCCGGACAAGGATGGGTTTACCCCAGAACAGCGCTTCTTTATCAGTTGGGGCCAGTCCCGCGGAGACTCCACGCGCATGGAAACCCAGCGTCTCATGGTGGTTACCGATCCACATCCGGTGGCCAAGTTCCGCGTCATCGGGCCGCTCTCTAATATGGAAGAGTTCCACAAGGCCTTCGCTTGCAAACGCGGCGACCCTATGTGGCGGCCGCCGGAAAATCGCTGCCGTGTTTGGTGAGTTCAGGTCCTACAGCCTGCCTGCTTCTGCCGGAACCTTGTCATCAGGAGTCACCACCATGTCCGCTCAATCCCAAATCGAAGCCAATCGCGGGCTCACCTCCAAGGACCTCGTTATCCTTCCCCACGAGCAAGACGACTTCCTCGATTTCCAAATCGAACTCACCGGACAAATCAAACCCATTGGGACGCTCGAACTCACTGCCTTCGACAACCTCCTCCACGCGGCCGGCTCGAAAACGCAAACCATCAAAACGAAGTCAATATCCCCCCGCTGGTCTGCGCGAGTTCCCTGGGGGCCAAAATGGCAAAACGAAGCCAAATGGCTACAAACGCAACAATCGACTACTCCATCGCTCAATTTTGCGCGCCACCAAACGTTGAAGCTGCGGAATTCAGCCCCCTTCCCCTGCGCCGGCAAAACGAACCCAACTCCCTTGCCCCGGCCGCCGCATGATCCATGCTACGGGCTATAAGTAATCCACATCGGCGACACCCACACCACCTCGCCATCGGCCTGTTCACCGCGCACGTAGTAGTAACTCGACTTGCCTGCCACCGGGGAGGCGTCGCGCCAGCGGAACTCCACTTTTGCCTTGCCCGGTTGAATCGTGTAGACATACTTGTTGTCCTTGATCAGATGCACCTTGGCGAAGGGGGCGGTTCCGGCAAGCTTCACGTGCAGCTCGGGCGGTTTGCTGGTTTGGAAGGCGTCGCCCATGATGTTGGCGCCGGAGGAGAACTCGGCCAGAATGTTATCGGTGGCTCCGTAGACGTGACGCTTCTGGAAGCCCTCCAGCACAGACTCGCGTGTCTTGTCCGCGGCTAGCACGTTGCAATAGCTCATGTGGGTGGAGATGTGATCCGAGCTGGCCTGGAAGGCCAGTTTGTAACCCATCTCCAGGGCCAAACTGACAAAGCCTTTCGGGCGCCAGCCGCCAATGGAGTCTTCCTCTTTGTTGGTGCGGGGTGCGCCGGGCATCTCGTAGTTCTGGCGCTCGCCCTGATAGATCTCCACCACCGGTTCCACCAACGGATCGTTGTCGCGCCAGTCCGTGCCCATGTTGGTGCCCGATGTATGGGACGCCACAATCCCGTTGAACTTCTTGAGATAGCCGTAGAACATCTGCGTGTCGGGAGCGCGGACCGCCTTTTCCGGTTGGGTGATGGGCAATCGCGGCAAGGTGCGCACGCCGCGTTGCGCAAAGACCACGTTGCGGTGGCCTTCCGGATAGGCGACGCTGCGCTCGTAGCTGAACATCGGCACGAAGCGGCCCGGCGTGTAGAAAATGTCCGTCTGTTTTTGCGTCATCCACCAGGAGTATTCGCGGCCGCCGCCATTGTCATGATCGCAACAGCCCACCCAGTCCATGCGGGCGGCATCGAGCATATAGCGCCACTGTTCCAGGATGGATCCGTCGTTTCCGCCGTCCATCGAAATCTCACTGTGGCGGTGAAACTCGCCGCGGATCACCTGGTATTTGCCGTTGACCTTGGCCGCGCGCATGGCCGCCACGCTGGCCAGTTCGGCGGTGTCCGGCGGCGCCATGCGCGATGGGGGCGAGGCGGATGCGGCTCGCGCTTCGAGCTTGCCCGACCCCGGAGGAAGGTTCACGCGATTGGTGAAGATGTCGTTGTTGTATGGATCGTTCACAATCCCGCCGATGGCGGCCACATTGGCCAAATGAAAATGATGGCGCGAATCGGAGGAACCCAGCACGGTGAGCTTTCCGCCTTCCGTAGAAACCAGCGCCGGACGATTGTCCAGCACATTGTCCGAGTGCGCCAGGTACACTGGACCCGTCCACTGGTTTCCGTCGTAGGATGCGACGTATTCATGCCATACCGTGCCCAGCGGATTCCACCAGATGGGATGATTGCTGCGCGCGGCAAGCCACAGGCGGCCCGAGCTATCCACGTGCAACCGCGGCGATGTGTTTCGCGGCGCCGCATAGTTGGCGGTGGCGCGGCTTGCATCCCGCTTCTTCCAACGATCGGCTTCCGGCGTTAACCAGTCCTGCGATTCGCTCTGCCGGGCGGCCGAATCGACGCGCTGGTTGGCAATGCCCGGCAGGATCGAGCCTGGATCCACAGCTGGTTCCACCGCGCGGCCGTCCGGATCCCAGCCGCGCAACCGGATGGCGCGGCCTTGATAGAGCGCCACGCCGGAGGATTCGTCCGCGCCCATGTCCTTGCCCCATCGCTCGGCGCCCTCCTCGTAGGCAAGCCAGAGGCGGCCGGACGGCTCATAGGCGATGGACGGGTATGCTTCATAGCGGGCGGTAGTCGCGCCGCCAACCTCTTTTCCCCATGCGCCACCGTTATTGGTGCGATGGTAGATGTCGTAGTTGCCGTTGCGGTAGGACTCATAGGCGACGGTAACGCGTCCTTTACGGTCAGCGGCAATACTCGGGTTCCACTCATTCCCGGCGGAAGCCGATATGGTGACGGCCGGCGAAAATCCATCACCGGACTGCACTGAGGCGAAGATGATCGCGCGGCCGTCGCGCCAGCCCTGCCAGCTGACCCAGACGCGGCCTTGTGAATCCGTGGTTGCGGCGGGATCAATATCCGAACCCGGCGCGGTGGATAGACGAACCGGCGCGCCCGTCTTGTTGTTGTCCACGGCGCGCGCCCAGAGATCAAAGTTCGGCTTGCCGGCCGCGCCCATGTTCGAGGACCAGAAGACCCAGGCCCGGCCTTTGCCGTCGACGGCCACTGCCGGACGATACACATCGCCGCCGGCGGCGGTGATCTCCACCGGCTCCTGCCACCGGCCATTGGAAAAACGACGGGCCACGATCTGGTCGCCACCGGTTGGCGTTGTGTACTGATCCAAACTCGCCGGGGGGGTTTGCATGTTGGCGCGCAACCGGTTGTGGTCCGGACTGTGTTTGAACTCGAGGTAGGCCAGCCAGATGTCGCCGCTGGCCGATGTAGCGGCGGCGGGCATGTCCTGCTCATCCGGGGAACTGGCGACGGCCGAAGCCACCGGCACGCGGTCCGCCATGACGCGGCCCTCGAGCAGGTGTATTGCCTTGCCAAAAGGAATGGACCCAACCGGAACGGTGAAGGCGCCTTGCGCTGTCTTGACTTCCAGCGAGGAGGTCTCGGAGGCTTGCGTCAACCAAACCACCACGCCATTACCCACCACCGGGCGCGGAACCTGAACCTGCCCGCCAAACAACCGGATCTCATGCGTGGAGCAGCGCCATCCATTCCCATTGACGATGGCGTCGCTGCCTTCAAAGCGCCACGGCTCGAGCGATGTGATCCGCGCACCGCGGGGCTGCACTTCTCCGTCCCATTTTGTAGTGGCTGTGTCGGACACACCGAGCACCAGCCGGACGCCGAAATCTTCGGCTCTGGCAGCGCACAGGGTCATCAACAAGGATGCTGTGAAGGCTAAGAGTTTCATGGGCTATAGATTACACCACTCGCACTACAGTTTGTAAGCCGGTGAGCCGATAGTTACACGGGCAAGTCCCGTCCGCATGAACGAGCACGAGCTGGAACAATTTCGACAACAGGCCAAGGCGCTGCTGACCCTGTCCGGTCCGATTGGGAACAGTCCCAGGGTGGTGGAGATGAAAGGGCGGCGCGTGATCCTGGCCGACCGGGTGAGCAGCCGCGACGGTTACTCGCTACAGGATGCGCTGGTTGTGCGCGGGAGTTTCACCTGCGGAACGGGTAGCCGGTTTGATGCGCCCGTCTATGCGGGTGGCGCCTGTGAGATCGGCAAGAATTCCCGCCTGCACTCGATTGCCACCGATGGCCGCCTCCGGCTTGCCACCAATGCTCAGGTGAACGGTTGCGCCTGGTCCGCGGAGCCGATGGAATTGCGCCCGGATAGCTGGGTGGAGTCGGCCACCTCCCCGGCGTCGATCCAGATTGCGGACTCGGCCGGGGCGAGGGAGCTGTTCTCTCCCGTGATCGCCTCACAGGACCAACTGCCCGATCTCGGCGAACCGGCACCCCCGGTCAGCCACATGGAGCTGCCGCCGCCGCATTGGAACCGCTTGCCCCAGTTTGAGATGCTACCCGGTTTCCGCCAGGAAAGACTGTCCGCCCTGGATGATGAGACCTGGTACTACGATGGTAATCTCACCTTTCCCTTTCCTCTGCTGCTGCGGGGGAACCTGGTTGTGAAAGGACTCTTCCGCTGTTCCGCCAACAGCCTGCTCGAGTTTGATGTCAAAAGCGGTGGATCCCTCCATGTTGGCGCAGGCTCCATTTGCCGGGGCCAGTTGACCTCGCTCGCGGACATGGTGCTGGGAGATGGCTGCCTGTTTTCCGGCTCTCTGAAGGCGCGCGCCAGCCTGCGGCTCTGCAGCGGAGTGCGCGGGTTCCGGCGAGGCACCCCGGTGGAAGCCGAAACCAATGGGACGCTCCACTTTGAACCAAACGTGGTGGTGCGCGGGCACCTCACCGGCGGTGGCGGGGTTCGGTGCTGTTTGCCGGAGGCGGAAGGCAGCTTGCGGCTACTGATGGCCGAGAGCGGTTAACCCCCCCGCAGACGATTCCACTCCACGACACCGCAGCGGCCAGCCCACGCCTCATACATCTTCTTCATGCGTCCCACTCGGTCCGTATTGGCAGCCGCGAGGTTGTTCAGTTCGGTGCGATCCGCCTTGAGGTCGTATAGCTCCCAATCTCCGGGGTGCCGCGACACCAGTTTCCAGTCGCCTTCCCGCACCGCCCGGTTGCCCTCGTGTTCCCAGTACAGGGCAGGATGCGCGTTCCGCCGGCGGCCTTCCAAGATGGGTGTCAGCGCGCGGCCCTCGAGCGGCGTAATGGGAGTCCCGTTACGTTGGGCAGGATACGCGGCGCCGCTGACGTCGAGACAGGTGGCCATTACGTCGATCAGGTGCCCGGGCTGATTGGTCAGGCCTCCGCGCTTGCGGATGCGATCCGGCCAATGCGCGATAAACGGTGTGGAGATGCCTCCCTCATGCACCCAGTGCTTGTAGAGGCGGAAGGGAGTGTTGCTCGCGTTGGCCCAAGGCGTGAGGCTGGTAAAGGAATCCGCCGGTCCCGGCGCGCCGGGAACCTCGCCGCCGATATTCTCCTCGGCGCATCCGCCGTTGTCGGCCAGGAACATGATCAGCGTGTTGTCGAGCTGCTTCTTCTCCTCCAGCTTGGCAACCAGGCGTCCGATCCCCTGATCCATGCGATGGATTTGGGCGGCATAGACTGACATCCGCAGATCCCACTCGTCCGGATTCTGGACATCATTCCAGCCCGGCACCTTGGCATCGCGCGGGGTCAGCGGCCAGCGCTTGTCCACGATGCCCATCTCAATTTGCCGCCCGTGACGCCGCTTGCGCAACTCGTCCCAGCCGATTCTGTATTTGCCGCGATAGCGCGCGATGTCCTCCGGCCAGGCATGGAGCGGCCAATGCGGCGCCGTGTAGGCCAGATAAAGGAAGAAGGGATCCTTCTTTCCGGAGTACTCATCGGCAAAGTTCACCGCATGGTCAGAGAAGGCATCGGTCATGTAGAAGCGATCCCCGGACGGAGTATGCGGCTCATTGTCGACGGCCATTTTGCGACCCTTGTCGAGGCGGAAATAGTTGGACCCGCCGCTGATCAGCCCGTAGTAGTGCTCAAAGCCGCGATCGCAGGGCCAATGCGGGCGATTCTCCCCGACATGCCATTTTCCGGTCATCAAGGTGCGATAGCCGGCCGGACGGAGCGCCTCGGCGATGGTCACGCAGCGGTCATTCAAGTAGCCCTGGTAGGCGGGCGTTCCGCGGTTGTTGACCATGTGCCCAACGCCGGCCTGATGGTTGTAAAGCCCAGTCAGCAGCGCCGCTCGGGTGGGGCAGCAGCGGGCCGTGTTGTAGAAGTGCGTGAATCGCACCCCGCCCTTGGCCAAGCGGTCCAGATTCGGCGTCTGAATCTCGCCGCCGTAGCAGCCGATGTCGGAAAAACCCATGTCATCGGCCATGATGAGAACGATGTTGGGCCGGGGCTTGGACTGCGCTCCGGCCGTTTGGTGGAGACCGGCCAGGCCCGCCATCCCGGATAAGAACTCTCTCCGTTGCATGCGGAGATGATATCAGAGTCCTTCGCGCACCTCGCCGCTGAGTGCGCGCAGAAATCCAGCCAGCGCGCGCTTCTCCTCCGGTGTGAGATGGAGCGGCTGAATTTCGGGATCGAGATTCGGATTGGCGCCGCCGCCTTTGTCGTAATGCTCAATTACATCCTCAATGCCGGCCATGCTCCCATCGTGCATGTAGGGCGCGCGCGCGGCCATTTGGCGCAGCGTGGGAGTCTTGAATGCGCCCCTGTCCCGGGGAAGTTTGGTCACCAGATTTCTGCCGGCGTCGGTAAAAACGCCGTTCCGAAATCCGATGCCTGTATTGTGGAATTGCTCATCGCTCAGGTTGGGGCCAAGGTGGCAGGCGGCGCAGTTGGCCTTGCCGCGAAACAGACGCAGTCCGGCGAGGGCTTCTTCCGGGAGCGCGAGGCGGTCGCCAGCGACATAACGGTCATAGGGGGAGTTGCCGCTGAGAACGCTGCGCACATAGCTGGACAAGGCGTGCGCGAGCGACTGTTTCTCCAGCGACGGATAGCGACCGGTCTGGCGCAGCCGGGCCAGTGCCTCTTCCATGGTGAGGTCCATCTCCAGGGGGTTCAAGATCGGTTGGAGCACCTGTTCCTCCAGCGTTCCGATGCGCCCGTCCCAAAAGAAGGACTTGCCATAGGCCCGGTTCAGAATCGAGGGAACGCGCCGTGTGCCTCGCTTGCCCGATACCCCCACCGACAATGGTTTCCCATCGGTGAAGGCGCGCTCCGGTTCGTGGCAGGTGGCGCAGGAGATGCTGCCGTCGCGCGAAAGGGCTTTCTCAAAGAAAAGACGCCGTCCCAGGGTCACTTTTTCAGCGGTGACTGGGTTGCTTTCCGGGACGGGAAAGAAGGCGTCGAGGCCCAGCGGAACCCTGATCTGGGCGCAAGCCCCGGCAGCCAGCAGGAGCAGGCAAGAACGGGTTCGGAAACCAAGGCTCACGTCCGTATGATACTGAAGGCCCTTTCATCGTGTATACTAGTTGGAACGTTTTCCGTTAAGGAGTCTAAATGTTTCCCAGTCGTTTTCTCGCTACGTTGTGTTTATTGCTGTCGGCCGTTTCGGTCACGCTCGCGCAAGACGCCCGTGCCCGTGTGCAAGGGCTTGTTTCCGATACCACACAAGCTGTCGTAGCCGGCGCCAACGTTACTCTGCGCAATGATGCTACCAGCATTCAAAAAACCATGCAGACCAGCCCCGTGGGGCAGTACCTGTTCGACTTCGTCAGCCCCGGCACCTACACCGTTTCCATGGAGATGTCCGGGTTCCGCAAGTTCGTACAGCGCAATGTGCTGGTGCAAAGCCGTGGCGACGTCACCGTAAACGCCACGCTGGAAATTGGCAGTGTAGGAGAGGCGGTCACTGTGGAAGCCTCGCCGATTGCCGTGCAGTTCAACACCACCACTATGGCGTTGACGCTCGACACCAAGATGGCGAACTCGCTGCCCATCATCCATAGAAATCCCTTCCTGTTGGTTTCGCTGAACCCGGCCACCGTAATTCGCTCCTCCAATGAGCAGAGCCCGTTCCACCATTGGGCCGCTTCGCAATTCGACGTGGGGGGCAACACCAGCACCAAGAACGACATCATTTTGGACGGCTCACCGTCAATGACCACGCAGAAGTCCAGCTATACACCACCGATGGATGCGGTTCAGGAAGTAAACCTGCAACAGAACTCCGTGGACGCCGAGTTTGGACACAGCGCCGGCGGCATTTTGAGCGTGCAGATGAAGTCGGGCACTAACGACTATCACGGGACCGGCTACTATCTGGGCCGCAATCCGGCCTTGAACGCGTTGGCCGACCGCACTACCGGCGGGAAGAATCTCACCAGCCAGCATGTATGGGGCGGCACCATCGGTGCGCCCATCCTCAAGAACAAGCTGTTCAATTTCTTCTCCTATGAAGCATGGCGCACTATTGAACCCAAGGCCGTACAGTACACCATGCCCACCGACCTTGAACGCACTGGCGATTTCTCACGGTCCCTCAACACGGTGGGCGCACTCCGCACCATTTATGATCCCTACACCACCAACACCGTGGGCAGTACCGTCACACGCCAACCCTTCGCTGGAAACGTGATTCCCGTCAGCCAGCAGGATCCCACGGCCAGAAAGATGATGGCGGATATCTGGAAGCCGAACGGCGCGGGGGTCGGTCCAACCGGCGTCAATAACTTCCTGTCCGGCTACGCCAATCGTTTCACCTATTGGAACGTTTCCAACAGAACCGATTACAACATCTCTGACAGGTTGAAGATCTTTGGCCGTTTCAACCGGTTCAAAACATTTACCAAGTGGGATGATTTCACCGGCGGCGCGCCCGCGCAGCCAGTGGACGGTTCCAAGCGCCACTCGCTCAGCTATTCCGGCGACATGGTGTACACACTGAACTCCTCCACCGTCATCAACATCCGCGGCGCCTACAACTCTATCGTCGATTCCTTCGGCGTCCCCTCGGCCACGTTGAAAGAGTCCGATCTGGCCAAGTTCTGGCCGGGCAACTCCTGGTACAAGCCGTATCTCGCCGATCTCCCCGATATCTATTATCCGGGCTTCACCGTCCGCGCGCAGTCCAATACCACGCTTGGCAAGGCCGGCTATTGGTTCCAGGAGCCTGACTCCTACAACATCGAATCCAAGATGTCCAAGAACATCGGGCGCCACTATGTGAAGGTGGGCGGCGAATACCGCAAGGAGAGGGTAAACGCTGCACGGCCGCGGCCGATGTCCTTTGATATTCGCTCAACCCTGACAGCCAATACCTACCTCAATCCCAACGTAACCTTGAGCGGCGACGGATGGGCAACTTTTCTGCTCGGCGCCCTGGACGGGAACTCCTCCATTCAGTCCATTCCGATCCAGAAACCCCGCGTCGGATTCGTAGGTTTCTTTGTTCATGACGATTACAAGATCACCCAAAAGCTGACGCTGAACCTTGGACTCCGTTACGAATACTTCTCACCGATGGTCGACCCGACAGATCGTCTGTCGCGCTTCCTCGATGTGACCAGTGCCATCCCTGAATTCCAGGGCGCCAGAGCGCCGGTCATCCCGGCTGCGGCGCTTGCCATGAGAACCGCCGCCCCCGTATATAACGGGGCCTGGGTCTTCACCGACAGTAACAATCGAGGTTCGTGGAATGCTCCGAAGACGATGTTCATGCCTCGCCTCGGCCTGGCCTATCGCCTCAACGACAAGTCCGCCATACGCATCGGATTTGCCCGCTACATTGTCCCGGCCAGTCTCACCGACGGCTTGAACATTCTTGGCAGCGTACCCTATCCCGGGTTTGATGCCAGCAGTTCCACCATCGATCCATTGCAAGGGATTCCCCAACAGCGCCTCTCTGATCCCTTCCCCGGCGGCCTGGTTCCGGTCACCGGTAAGGAGTATGGGCGCTACACTGGCCTCGGCGGCCCAACCACCTGGTATCAGCAGGACTTCAAGCCTGGCGTGAATGATCGCATCAACGTCAGCCTGCAGCGCGCCTTGCCGGGCAAGATTCTCGCCGACATCACCTTCTTTATGAATCTCGGCCGCAGTGCGCCGCTCACCTACGACATCAACCAGATTGATCCGCGTGTCGGTTACAGGCTCGGCAACGCAGTGACTGCTCCGGTGGACAATCCTTTCTTCAACATCTTGCCGAAGGAGAAGTTCCCCGGCCAGTTGCGTACCCAGAGCCGTGTGGCAGCGCGAGAGCTTACCCGGCTGTACCCGCAATACACCACGCTGAATGAAACCTTGCGCGGCGGCATCAACAACCGCTACAAGGCCCTCCAGATGCAGTTCCAAAGGCCGTTCCAGAACGGTTTCAACTTCGTCATCGGCTACAACTATAATGGCGAGCGCAACGAGGAGTATTACGACGAGCAGGACTACTACACCAACACGCTTACCTATCAACCCGCCCGGAACGCCAAGCATCGTCTGACCGGCGCGGCCATCTATGAGCTTCCCTTCGGCAAGGGCCGCAAGTACATGTCTGGAGCGAACAGGATTACCGATGCCGTGCTCGGCGGGTGGGCAGTCAGCGGACTGTTCAGCTACAATACCGGGCTGTTCCTGCGCTTCGGCTCCATGGTGGTCACCGGTGATCCCACAGTCAGCAATCCTTCGCAGTCGCAGTGGTTCAACAAGTCCGCCTTCGCCATCCAGCCGGCCTTCACGCGCCGGACAAACCCACTGCAGTACAGCAATCTCACCGGGCCCCGTTTCATCAATATGGATACAACGCTGGCCAAAGAGTTCCCCATCACCGAACGGGTGAAGTTTGAGCTTCGGATGGAAGCGTACAATCTCACCAACCGCTTCCCGGCCAATGACCCGGATGTGAACGTCAACTCAGCCAACTTCGCGCGAATTACGAGTCAAAAGGCCGGCGTTTTCGGGAGGCAGCTACAGTACTCCGGCCGAATTATTTTCTAACCACCGCCGTACTGCTTCTGGCTTGGACCAGTGGCAGCCTCCGGGCTCAGGAAAAGACTTTCCTGGGTTCGGGGGCCTGCCGTACGTGTCATCCCGCCCAGTTCACCGCGCAGTCTGCCAGCGCGCATGCCCGCGCATTGGCTCCCGCAAACGATACTCGCGTACACGCCGATTGGGCCTTTGGCGCGGGCGTGCAAGCTGTGACCTTTGTTTCCAGACGCGACAGCGATTCCTACCTCGAGCACCATCTCAGCTATTACCCGAGATCCAAGACGTATGCCGCCACTCCCGGCCACGCCGGAGCGCCGGAGCCCGGCGTGCAGTACCGGATCTTCTCGCCCGGCTCGGAAATCCTCCGCTGCTTTTCCTGCCACTCGACAGGTCCGCTTTCTCTCGATGCGGACAATCGCATTCAGCCATCCGAGAACGGCGTCCGTTGCGAGGCCTGCCACGGGCCTGGTTCCATCCACGCCGCCGCTCCCTCCAAGGGCAACATCATTCAGCCCGGCCGCTACAATTCCGCCGACCTCAACCTGTTTTGCGGCAACTGCCATCGCAAGCCCGCCGCGGCGGGCGAGGATACCGATTGGACCAATCCCTGGAACGCGCGGCATCAGCCGCTGTATCTGGCCGAAAGCCGTTGCTTTTTACAGTCCCGGGGCAAGCTGAACTGCCTCACCTGTCATAATGCGCACACGGGGCAGACAAAAACAGATTGCCAGTCCTGCCATGCTAGGCCGAAACATACGGCCACAGTTGCGGTGGCGGGGAAGAATTGCGTCACCTGTCACATGCCGGCCGTGAAGCCCTCGGAATTGCTGCGCTTCACCAACCACTGGATCGGCGTCTACCGCGCAGGCGCAACCCTACGGCCGAGGCGCTGAGGACTTCGCCGCGACAAGATCGGCCAGGTTGGACGCGCACGCTTTGGTCAACGCATGCGAAGGGCCCAGGCTTTCCTGCAGGATGGACAAGGCGCGCCGCAGTAAAGGCTCAGCCAGTACCAGCTTTCCTTGCGCCCCTAAGGCCCCGGCAAGGTTGTTGAGTGTGACGCCGGTTTCCGGATGCCGCGGCCCGAGCGCCTTTCCCTGAATCGCGAGTGCCCGGCGGTAAAGAGCTTCGGAAGTCTTGAAGTCGTCTTTCTTTTCGAGCAGCAGGCCAAGATCGTTCAGAGCTACGGCCGCCTTGGGATCGGCCGGACCAAGGAGTTCCAGCGCGCCGCGATAGCTTTTCTCAGCGCCCGCCAAATCTCCACTACGCTGTTGCGCCGCTCCCAGGCGCGAAAGGATGCCGGCTCTGGCGCCGGCCCCCGCCAGGCCGAGCGCCTGCGCCAGGAGCGGGATCTCCTGCTCCCGGCGGAGTTCGGACAGGTGCACCAGGCGCTCGGCATCCGGTTCCATCGCAACCGCGCGCAGGAGGTACAATTCGGCGCCGGCTCTGTCGCCCAGGCGCTGCAGGAAGAGGGCCAGATCCGTGTAGGCTCCGGCCGTCCCGGCGCGCTCGGCGGCCTGCTGATACAGAGGCAGGAAGTTGGGCGGGTTGACGGGCTCATACACGGCAAGGGCCAGCCACAATGCGGCCGCCATCACGCGCGGAAGTCCTCGCGCACGGGGGTGAAGACATCGAGCAGGACCACGCGATCAGTGAGCATCTCAATGCCATGACGCGTGTTGGACGGCGCAATGAACACTCCGCCTACACCGATCTCGCTCGCCTTCCCGCCCACCATCGCCTTGATCCGGCCCTCCATCACATAGCTCATCTGATCATGCGCATGATAATGCTGCGGGGCGGGCTTCTCGCCCGGCTGCCGGGTGAACTCGAGGAGCACCATGGTCAACCGGTCATTGAACCAGGCCTTGCGCCGCAATCCCGGGTTCACCTGCTGCCAGGGCTTTTCGTTCGCCGGGACGATCTGCGGCGGTACGGGCGTGGGAGCAGCGGACGCGTAGTCGCGCGGCAGGATACGATCATCAGTCTTCACAGGCGACTGCGCCTGCAGGAATGGCGTCATCGCCAACCACTCAAAGATACGTCTGGTCATACTTCCCATCATAATGAAAGTACCCCTCATCATGAAACTCTACGACAAGCTCCAGCGTTCGCTGCAAGAACGCGCCTCGGCCGGGCTTCTCAAGACCGAACGCATCATTGTATCCTCGCAATCGGCCGAACTGTTCCTGAAATCGGGCAACGCGCCGGTGCTGAACTTCTGCTCCAACAACTACCTGGGCCTGGCCAATCACCCGCATGTGGTGGAGGCGTGCCGGCACGCCGTCAACGTTTATGGATACGGGCTGAGCTCGGTTCGATTCATCTGTGGAACGCAGACCATTCACAAGCTGCTTGAGGAGCGCATCTCACAGTTCCTTGGGACCGAGGACACCATCCTCTACAGCTCCTGCTTTGATGCCAATGGTGGGCTGTTTGAAAGTCTGGTGAGCGAGGAAGATGCCATCGTCAGCGCGCGACTCAATCACGCCAGCATCATCGATGGCGTGCGCCTGACCAAGGCCCGCAAATTCACCTATCAGGAATCGGACCCCGCCGACTTCAACCGTGCGTTGACAGAAGCCGCGGGCGGCTCCATTGTTGCCGTCACAGACGGCGTCTTCTCCATGGACGGCCTACTGGCGCCACTGGACAAGCTGGCGCCCATCGCACGGCAGCATGAGGCCGTGTTGGTGGTGGACGACTCACACGCCACCGGCTTCATCGGCGAGTACGGGAAGGGGACCGGGGAGCATTGCGGGGTGCAGCCGGACATCATCACGAGCACGCTCGGCAAGGCGCTGGGCGGGGCGATGGGAGGCTTTACGACGGGGCGGCAAGTGATGATCGACTGGCTGCGCAATACCTCGCGCCCCTACCTGTTTTCGAACTCACTGACACCAAGCCTGGTGGCGGGAGCGCTGGCGGCGCTGGATGTCGTGCAGTCCGATGAAGGCGCCGAGCTCCGGGACCGTCTGCGCCGGAACACGACCCGCTTCCGCACGGCGATGACCCAGCTAGGTTTTCAGATCCCGGACGGTACGCACCCGATCACGCCGGTGATGCTGGGGGATGCGCGTCTGGCCACGCGCATGGCCACGCGCCTGCTGGATCTCGGCGTGTACGTGATCGGCTTCAGCTTTCCCGTCGTGCCGCGTGAGCAGGCCCGCATCCGGGTCCAACTGTCCGCCGCGCATTCGGAAGAGCAGATCGACCGGTGCGTGGAAAGCTTCGCCTTGGCGGCGCGGGAGGAAGGCCTGCTGCAATCTGCGCCCGGCCCGTTTGCGCCGGTGGAAGCGCGCAAGCCCAAGACAATGCGTGCCTGGGTTTATCGCTCTGAGCCGCAACCGGGCGGGGGACACCTGTCGCTGGAACAGTTGGAGGTTCCCGCGCCCAAGCCCGGTGAACTCCTCGTAAAGGTCAACTGCGCATCGGTCTGCGGCACGGACGAAGATCTGTTCCGGGGTAAGTTCAAACACGCCTACGACGGCACTATTCCCGGCCACGAACTCTACGGTGAAATCGTCGCTATCGGCGAGAACGTGAGGGGCTTCAAGATCGGACAGATGGTGGCGGCCGAATCCCACTACATTCTGCCCGGCTACAAAGAGGAAGGCATCATCGGTCTGTGGGGACCGCGCGTCCATGGGGAGCAGTACCTGATCCCGCTCAATGGAGGCTACGCCGAATACGTCGTTATCCCTACCTACTGCGCGCATCTTGTGCCCGACGTACTGGCCGCCAGCGGCTTTTTTCCTTCCTTGCTGGAGGGGATCGGTAACGACTGCCTGGTGGCCAAGCACTTGTTCGACAACCGCCTCACCGGACGAGTGGCCGTGATCGGCTGCGGCTATCATGGCCTCATCACGCAAATGTTCGCCAAGTCTTTCGGCGTGCGGCAACTGGCTGCGTTCGAGATTGACCCTCACCGTTTGGAAAAGGCACGCGGGTTTGGCGCCGACGGCGTCATCGATTCGCGCTCGCCGGATCTGGACGCACAAGTGGCCGCGTTCACCGAAGGCAATGGGTTCGACGCGGTGGTGGACATCGCCGGTGGAAGACAGGCCGTGCTCG
>ORMF011668355.1_pt1 | contig 14876 bp, 8 predicted proteins | sample 1779871 | NCBI WGS metagenome assembly ORMF01 (sample SAMEA104232316, study PRJEB22302) | groundwater metagenome | biome: forest; feature: aquifer; material: groundwater | place: USA | collected 2011-08-07 | depth 5.4 m | reverse complement strand
GCGTCGGGTCTTTACAGCGGCGTCCAAGGCTCTCCCGCTATTTTATTCCCCGCCTTGGCCTTGTGGTTGATCGCGGCTCCTTTTGGCGGCTTCGCCGTCGTCTTCGCGGTAACGGCGCTTTTTCCATTCGTCGGAGCCGCCGTGGGCGGATTAATCTCACGCCACCTGCCACGGCCGGTAGGTCCCCCTCTGTCAAAAGACTCCACGCCCTGGTGGCGGGAAATTTTTCGCTTCGTCGAGCGCGAAGTGTTTTTGCCTTCCCTGTTACTCTTTTGGTTGAATTTGGCTTTGCCGGCGTTCACCAACTTCAGCGTTCTCTACGCCCGCGAATTCGGCATAGTGAATTTCGCCGGATTCTTTATCGTCGTCGGTGTGACCAGCTTACTGGGTCGCCCTTTGCTCGGCCGGCTCTCGGACAAGATCGGCCGTTCCCGCTCGATCGCCGCGGGCCTCACCTTGCAGGTCATCGGCCTGCTCTTGATCGCCATGGTCGCCAATCTATTCGGCATGATCTGCGCCGGCGCCCTCTTCATGGCCGGCAACGCCATCGGCAGCTCGACGGCGCTCGCCTTCGCCGTGGAACGCGCCGATCCCATGCGGCGCGGTAAAGCGATGGCGACCTTCTCGATGGCGTATCCCCTGAGCTATGGTCTGGGCTCTCTGTTCATCGGCAGTGCCGTCGAAAGCACCGGCTACGTCGGCATGTATTTGCTACTCGCCGCGCTGGAAGCTGTCGGCCTGATCTTAATGCTCATGATCGGCACGAGGGTAAACTCGAATGGGTCTGAGCGCCTCTGACTCCATGGCACACGGCCGGCCCGAATCTATCTGGACGCGCACTTTCACGCTGCTCTGCGCCGTCCAATTTTTCGGCTACGCGCAGCATTTCGTCCTGCAACCGACCTTCCCGGTCTACATCACACATCTCGGCGGCTCGCCCGTCATCGTCGGATTAGTCATCGCTTGTTTCGGCGTCGCCAGCGTGCTCTCCCGACCGATCATAGGCTACTGGGCCGACCGTTGGAGCGAAACCGGTGTGCTTATCCTAGGGCTGCTCGGTCAGGCCGCGAGCATCTCGCTCTGCTTTATCCCATCCGCCGGCGTGACAATGTTCGCCAACGGCCTGCGCGGCATCGGTTGGTCCGGCATGACGACCGGTGGCTACACACTGTTGGCGACCAGCGCCCCCGCCGCCCGGCGCGGCGAAGCGTCCGGCTATTACGGCGCCGTCCAGTCCTGCGCGACGATCTTGTTTCCCGCCGTCGCGCTGTGGATCATCGACGCGCCCTTCGGCGGCTTTCACGTCGCGTTCATTCTCGCGATGTCGCTGGCGCTCGCCGGCGCGCTCACCGGCGCGGCGCTGTCCCGGCAGGTGGCGCGCGCCCCGCGCCGCCGCCAGACCGAGCAAAGTGAATCCTGGTGGCGCGATATCGTCAGCGTCTTTGACCGCGATATATTGTTGGCCGCCACGCTGCTGTTTACCTCGCACCTCTCCCTGCCCTGTCTCACCAGCTTCGCGGTCCTTTACGCCCGCCAGCTCGGCATCGGCCACTTCGGCTGGTTCTTCGTGGTCACCGGGGTGACCAGTGTGCTGGCCCGCCCTCTCCTTGGCCGCATCTCGGACCGCATCGGCTGCGGCCGCTCCCTCATCGCCGCGTTCACGCTGGAGAGCACCGCGCTGGTGATTCTGTCTTACTCTACCAGCCTCTTCGGGATGATGTTCTCCGGAGCGCTCTACTTCATGGGCTCCGCGATCGGCGGCACGCGCATTCTCGCCCTCGCCATGGAAAATGCCCCGGTGGAACGGCGCGGCCGGGCCATGGCGAGCTTTTCGGTGGCCTTCCCGCTGAGCAACGGGCTGGGCGCGCTGCTCAACGGACTCGCCGTCGATCTGGCGGGCTACTCGTGGATGTTCATCATCGCCGCCGTCATTTGCGCTTGCGGGCTCGCGCTCACCGCGAAAAATTGGTCGCTCTTGAAGTAGCGCTTCGATTGAATCTGCCCGCAACGCCGGACTCCACTGCGAACCGATCGATCAGCGTCTCGCGCGCGTGGCAACCCGGCCATATCACTCCTTGCACTTTCAATCTTCGTTCGTGATAATTGAGGTCTCACTTTTGCGATGATTGGGGTGATTCCCGACGCGAAAGTGGGATTGGCGTTTCTAGCGCATCGCGCGCCGTTTAGGGAGTCTCCCGGACCGAAGCGCGGCCGGAAATTGTTTCTATGCAGCGGGTCAGTGTTCCAAATATATTGATCGCCGCCTTGCTGGCGATCGGAGTATCGACCGCGACCCTAACTGGCGCGGCGGCGGATACGCCCGGGAACGCTGAACCGGCACCGGCGAGTTACGGCTGGACGCAACAATAATTGTGGCCGCCGGAGTCAAGGAGGACGAGATGGAACAAGTGATTCTTCAGAGCCGCGTTGTTTTAGCTGCGTTGCTGGTCGTCTTCGCCGCCGGGTGCGCCGCCAACATGGCGGCGCCAGTAGGCGTAATTAACCCAGCCACCAGCCCGGGACAGCCACAGCCACAATTTGACGCGGCGCGATCTGCGGGCGCCGCCAAGCCTGAGATGGCCGGGACCGGCATAGCCTCCGGTCTGGTCGTCCATATCGATCCCAACACCGGGGAATTTCTACCCGAGCCGCCGGCAAATGGCGTAACGCCGCAGCCAGCGGCGAATGCGGCCAAAGCTTCTGCTCCCCAACTCTACGAGGTCCCCAGCCCGACCCCCGGCGGCGGCGTCATGATCGACCTACAAGGCCACTTTCAAACGCCGCTGGTGGCTACGATCGATGCCGACGGCAAGGTGACGATGAAGCATGAACTTAGGGCGCCCATTGGAACGGAAAACAAGTAAACCAGGAAAAGCCATGCGCCATACGGTATCGATCGTCTTGGTGTGCGCGCTGGTTGTCTTGGCAAGTCTTGTTTCTTCGCAGCCGGCGCGCGCGAGCGCGACATTTACAATTGTAAATGTCGATGGCCCAGGTGAAGGCTTCAATGACCCGACCGCGGCTGCTCCGGTAGGCGGCAATAGCGGAACCACCATAGGCCAGCAGCGCCTTAACGCCTTTCAGCACGCCGCCGATATCTGGGGAAATTTAGTGAACAGTCCGGTGGTCATTCGGGTCGAAGCGAAATTCGACCCACTGTCATGCAGCACGAACAGTGCGGTCCTTGGATCGGCGGGACCGAAAACTGTGCATCGGGATTTCGCCGGTGCGCCGGTGTCTAATACCTTATATGTGCAGGCCCAGGCGAATAGTCTCTTCGGCGGCGATTTGAGTCCGGGACAAAATGACATTAGTGCCACCTTCAGCAGCAACATCGGCACTCCCGGCTGTCTGCAATCCAGTGGTTGGTATTATGGGCTCGATGCAAATCCGCCGGCTGGGAAAATCGACTTTGTGTCAGTGCTGCTCCATGAGCTCGGGCACGGTCTCGGCTTCTTGACTCTTGTGGATGATGGCACCGGGGCTAAATTTTCGGGATTGGACGACGCGTTCATGCTCCACCTCGAAGACCATACAACCGGCAAGGCATACCCCCAGATGACAAACTCAGAGCGCGTAGCCGCAAGCATAAACACGGGAAATCTGCACTGGACCGGCGCCAACGTGGAGGCCGCCAGCGGAGTCTTGACGGCGGGCAGGGTGGGGACCCATGTCCGGATGTTTGCGCCGAATCCCGCGCAGCCTGGTTCCTCGGTGTCGCATTGGGACACAGCGTTGAGCCCCAACGAGCTGATGGAACCTATTTATACTGGCCCACTTCATGACGTAGGTCTTGCTCTGGAACTATTCGCGGATTTGGGCTGGAACGTCGGTCCGACGCTGCCTGAAGTGACCATCGTCGCCACGGACGACAGCGCCACCGAACAAGGAACGACGACGGGCATGTTCACCGTGACCCGCACTGGGAGCACGGCTTCTGCTTTGACGGTGAACTATACCCTTAGCGGCACGGCGACGCCGGGAAGCGATTATTTCACTCTGTCGGGGAACGTGGCGATTCTAACGGGGCAAAGCTCGGCCCAGATCGTGGTCACGCCGAAGGATGACGCAGTTGTGAATGAAGGCGACGAGACGGTCATTGTCGCCCTGACGCCCAACGCTGCCTATACGGTCGGTGCACAAAACAGCGCCACGGTGACGATCACCGATAACGACATCGTCGCACCTGACATTATAATTAATTCCGGCCCGACGGTCGCCTCGGGAGGAGCGAAGAACAGCACCACCGCAGTCTTCGATTTCACCTCCACCGATCCATCGGCCACGTTCGCCTGTAGTCTAGATGGAGCTGCATTCATCGCGTGTACCAGCCCCAAGACCTATACCAAGCTGAAGGTCGGCGCCCACAACTTCCAAGTCCGCGCCACCGTAAACGGCATTACCGATCCTTCCCCGGCCAGCTTCGACTGGACCGTCGATACGAAGGCCCCGAATACCGCTATCACTTCGTTCCCTCCGGCGCTGACGAACAATCCCATCGCAACGTTCACTTTTACTTCGACCGAGGCGGGCGGCGGCTATCAGTGCAGCTTAGACGGCAGCCTATACGCGGATTGCTCCAGCGGTCAATTTGTCTCCGGCGCCCTGGCTGACGGGAAACACACCTTCCAGGTAAAAGCGTTCGACGCCGCCGGCAACGTGGATAAGTCGGCGGCCAAGGCCAGGTCATGGACGGTCGATACGACTCGACCGATCACCACCATTACGAGTAAACCAGCGGACCCAACGACGAGTCCCAACGTATCGTTTAGGTTTACGTCGGAGAAAAAGAGCACATTCCAGTGCAGCCTGGACGGCGGCGCATCCACGTCCTGCAAGAGCCGGCAGAAATACAGCGGGCTCTTTCCTGGACTTCATAATTTCCAGGTGCAGGCCACCGACGCGGCCGGAAACGTCGAACTGACACCCGCAGGTTACAGCTGGACGCAGAATTGATTCGTTTCGCGGTGGACGTTTGCTCTTACCCTGGGGCTTCGGCCCGGACACTAATGCTACATTATGAAAAACTATCATTCGATAGGACGAGACTTGAGGGCGTAAGCTTAGCCCAGGCTGACGATTGGTGAGCCATCGGGAAAGTAATGTTCATTTCCCAAAACGATTACGGAACAACTGCCGGCGCAAGCTCTTGGATTGGCAGGCTACCCGTCGGGAGTTCCACGAGTCTTTTAGCGCCGGTTACCCGCAGGGGCAGTTGGGGAAATCCATAACCACCCGTTGCGAGCGTTTATGGACATTCTGACCATCTTGGACCGAGTAACTGAGCCGGCGTGTCTCGTTAATAGAAGACACTGGATAGCTGCTTGGAACAAGACTTGTGAAAGGCCAGTAGGTTGCGAGGCGCCTTCCGTCCTTGGCAAAGCTCTATTTCCAATCGATTCGTGGAACCGCCGCTAGAAAGGAACCGGCATGTCAAAGGACCCGACTATAGAGTTATTTTCTTTCGCTTCCTCGGCGGCGGCGGGCCTGCTGGGAATTCCGCTCAAACCGAGCGTTATCTTGATTCGCTGGCCGGTCGTGATTATCGTCTGCTATCTGCTGCTCGATCCCCTCGAGCTATTTCTCCCCGCGGCGTTTTTCCAAATTTTCATCATCCTTTATATCTCTTCCAATGTTCTGCTCTATCTATTCAACGAAGCGCGATTCACGTCGCGTAGATTATTTTACCCGCTGGTCATAACCGACACATTGGCGCTGACGCTATCGCTCATAATCAACGGCCGGACGGAGACCAGTTTCTACTTAACATTTTTTTTCTTGGTTATCGTCAGTTGTATTCTTGAAGATGCCAGACTGCGTGCCGTGATTACGTTTCTCGCTCCATTGGCCTACGGCGCTCTCCTATTCCATTGGCGGAACGCGGTTGCGCCCAGTCATTTTTTGCTGCTGCCATTTTTGTTTGTCATCACTTTGTACTATGGCTATTTCACTCAGCTCGTCCGCGCCGAAAAAAGGTTGCGAGAAGAATCAGAACAACGCGGCCGCGGGAAGCGAGAAGCATTGGACATCCTCTCTCATGAGTTTCGCACGCCCCTGAATTTAATCGGCGGATACGCCGAAGCCTTGTTAGGGAGAATGTTTGGGGATCTCAATCCGGAGCAAGACCATGCATTAGGAAAAATTCGACAGGAATCTGACAATCTACTTTCGATATTGAATAGCATCCTACATCTGGCTCGGGTCGAAGCAGGGGAGTCGTCCGTCGAGACAAGCGCTGTCATGCTGGGCGAGTTTCTCGACGACATTAAATCCGGCTATCAAGCGCCGCTCAACAAGCCGGTCTCGTTGCACTGGTCTTGTCCAGATGGTTTACCCGCAATTCAATCTGACCAGGCAAAGCTGATGATTATCCTGCGAAACTTGATCGACAACGCCATAAAATTCACGGACGAGGGCCAAATAACGATCTCCGCGCGACGAGCGACGAATGACAACGCAGTTGAAATTGACGTTGCGGACACAGGCATTGGCATTCCCGAAGACGCGCAGTTGCTCATATTCGAAAGGTTCCATCAAGTGGATAGCTCTTTGACTCGAAGTCACGGCGGCCTCGGACTGGGTCTCTATATTGTAAAAGTGTTCGCCGAATTGTTGGGAGCAACCATAGCGGTGAAAAGCCAACTCGGAAAGGGAACGATTTTTACTTTGCGGCTGCCCGTGCCTGATACTCCTTAGGTCATCGCGGGTTATTCCACACGCGGCGGATCGGAGGGCGCTACGGTCCTCGATGGCCGGGATTGAGAGACTCCACCGGAAAAAGCCCGCGCCAAGCGCCGCTCTGAAATCTTCTTGAGTAGCCTGTTGGAATTCAACTATCACCCCGCGGCAGAGAGTGCGGCGATTGCCGGCGCGGAATTTGGAGCGCGGCGGCCAGCCCGAATAAGCCAAAACCGATCAAGTCCTGAATCAACCCTGGGTAGACCAAGACCAGTCCCGCGCCGATCAATAATCCCCGTTCGAACCACGTCGTTTTGGTCATCAGCCATCCCGTGAGGCCCGCGGCCAAAGCCGCCAGACCGACCGCCGCGGTGACGGTCGTCCAGATAATATTTTCCCAATTGCCCTTGAGGAGCAGTCCGACGCCGTCGGGATGGAGGGTGAACATGAACGGCACCAAGAACGCGGGAAGCGTATACTTCCACGCCATCATGGTGGTTTTGTAAGGATTGCCGCCCGTGATGGCGGCGGCGGCAAAGGGGGAGAGCGCGGTGGGTGGGGAGACTTCGGAGAGCACGGCGTAGTAAAAGATGAACATATGGGCGGCGTAATTCGGGACGCCGAGCTTGATCATCGCCGGCGCGGTGATCACCGCGGCGATGATATAGGACGCGGTGACGGGCATGGCGAGACCGAGGATCCACACGGCGATGCCCGTATAGACAACGGTCAAGAATAAATTGCTGCCCGCCAGGCTTAGAATGATGATCGAAAATTTAAGCCCGAGGCCGGTGAGGGTGACCACTCCCACGATGATTCCCGCGGTAGCGCAGGTTGCGGCTACCGAGAGCACGTCGGTGCCCCCGTCGATGAAAGTTTTCCACAGGCGCGGCGGTGTCAACGCCGTGTCGCGGCGGATGAAACTCAGCGCGATGGATAACAGCGTGGCGTAGAAGACGGCCAGGATCGCCGTGTAGCCCCACAGCATGAACAGTACGATCGCGATCAGCGAAACGAAGTGGTAGCCGTACTTCCGGGTGAGACTCCAGACGCTTTCGCCTTCCGCCGACACCGGTTTGGCGCCGAACTTATTGGCGTCGAGCTCGACCATCGCGAAGATCGACCAGTAGTAGAGCAGGGTCGGGATCGCCGCCATGGCGATCACCTGCAGATAAGAGATGTGGAGAAATTCCGCGATCAGAAAAGCCGCGGCGCCGAGCACCGGCGGCGAGATGATCGCGCCGATGCCGCCGGCGGCCAGGAGCCCGCCGGCTGAATCCTTGTCGTAGCCCGCTTTGGCGAGCAGCGGCCAGGCCACTGATCCCAGCGTGATCGTCGTAGCGACACCGGAGCCGGACGGCCCGCCGAGCAAGAACGAAGCGAGGGTGACGGTGCGGCCGGCGCCCGCCGGCTTGCCGCCGGTGGCGGCCAGCGAGAAATTCACGTAAAACTCGCCGGCCTTCGAGTTTTCGAGAACCGCGCCGTAGATCGTGAACAAAATAATAAACGTCGCGGCGACGTCCAGCGGCACGCCGAAGATTCCTTCCAGCGTCATATACATATGGCCGACCAGACGATCGATACCATAGCCCTGGTGGGTCCAAGGCGATGGCAGCCAGGCGCCCAGCCACGCGTAAGCGACAAAGGAGATGGCTACGGCGGGAAGGATCCATCCGGTAGTCCGCCGCGTCGCTTCGAGGACAAGCACGATGGTCAGGGCGCCGAAGATTTGGTCCTTATTGGTCGGTAGAGCGGCGCGGTAGATAAACTCTTCGAAGTCCCAGAGCGGATAGCCGATGGCGAGGAAGCTCAAGGCGATCAGCAGCCAGTCGAACCACGCAAGACGAGGGAGCCGGACTTTCCGCCGGGCGGGATAGAGCAAGAACGTCAGTACGAGAGAAAAGAGCAGGAAAACCAGCCGGAGAATCTGCGTCGTCACCGTGGCCCAAGCCCAATACATAAAAACGAGCGACATGGCCACGGCTACGCTCGACGCAATCCAACCGATGGTACCCGTGAGCCGCCGGCGCGGCCCCTCTTCTTCCTGGGCGATCTCTCTTGCCGCTTCGATGCGCGACGGGTCGATCAGTTCGTCAGCCATGTTATTTTCCCGGGCAGGCGCTCACGGATAGCCGGGCATGACCGCCGGACGAGGACCCTTCGACGCGAACCCCGGCCTTGGCCGGGGGCTCTTGCTCAGGATTCCGCCCCACGGGCGCAATAGAAGGTGCCACGGGCTTGCCCGTGGGGCTCCACTTTCCGCCGAGGAAAATTTGTTGATCGCGAAAGTCCACCCGCATGGAAGCGTCAGGGCTCGCGCGCAAATCGAGGGCGGCCAGCTCAGCGCCCCTCTCCTCCACCACCCACCAGCCATCTTCCCGCCGCGCCGATTCATGACCGTAGAATTCGACCAGCCGCTGCTCGGCGTAGCGCAGTTGGACAGGCTGGAACGCTCGGGCGCCGATGCGAAAATGTGCTTCAACCTGAGTGCCGTAGATCGAATGGGTAAACGCGAGCGCGAGCTTATCGCCGACGGCGACCTCGAAAGTCGCCTTGCGTTCCCCCGCGTCGACGGTGAGGCAGACCATCTCAGCTCCGGCTAAGAGAATGGGTAGCGTAGCGATGAGAAGCCAGAACGTTCCCGCCGCTTGGGCGAGCGTGCAGGGTATCACGGCGCCCCCGGAACCTTGATTCCCTTTTCCTTATAATAGCGCAGCGCGCCGGGGTGGAACGGCACCGGCGATCCCACCACCGCACTCTTCAGCGTGATTTCTTTGGCCGCCTGGTGCACCGCCACCAGATCCGCCGTGTGCTCGATCAAAAGCTTGGTGATTTGATAGGCGAGCGATTCCTCCATGCGCTCGTGGGCCACGAGCAAATTGGTCGCCGCCGACACCGAAACGTCCGTCTCAACCCCACCATAGGTGCCTTTGGGGATGGTTGCGACGAAATAGAGCGGGCCATACTTGGAGGTCATTTTCGGTACGGAATCGCCGTGGGCAATGATTTGAATTTTGATTCCCGGCGTGGCGCCCAGGTCAAGCACCGCCGCGGTGGGCAGGCCGCCGTCCCAGATGAACGCGTCGAGCTTGCGGTCCTTGAGCGCCCCGGCCGACTCGGCGACGCCCAGGCGGTCCTGGCTCTTAAAATCCTTCGGTGTGACGCCATAGGCTTCGAGAACCCGCAGACCGCGGATTTCAGTGCCCGAGCCGGGAGCGCCGGTGGAGACCCGCTTGCCCTTGAGATCGGCGACGCTTTTGATGCCGCTGCCGTCCAGGGCGACGATGTGCAGATAGTTTGAATAGATCGCCGCCAACGAGCGAACCGCGACCTTCTCGTTCAGGCCTTTGACTTGACCCTGGTATGCGTCCCAGGCGGAGTCGGGCAAGGTGAAGGCGACGGCGATCTTGTTGGCGTGCAGCAGCTTCATGTTATCGATGGAGGCGGTGGTTACTTCGGCCGTTGCCTCAACGCCGGGGATGTGCTTCGACATCAGCGCCGCCAGACCTCCGCCCAGCGGATAGTAGACGCCCCCCGTGCCGCCGGTGGCGATGGAGAGACGCGTTTTTACCTGGGCCGCCGCCGGCACCGTCGCAAACGCGATTGCGATCACACCGAGCGCGGTCGCCAGTTGAAAACGCTTTCGCACCGTCATTGTCATCATAATTGGACCTCCTAAAGTTCAGTTGCCGTAACATACGTTCGCCGCCATGAATCTGTCAACCGCGAATCTGAGCTTTCATCCGTACGTCAGTAGTCTTCGATAAGGGCCTCCGCGCGGCCTCGTTCGCCTATCCTGTCGAGATCGTGATATCTTTTGTCAGGTGAGCGCTCTAAGTTCGTCGCATATCGGCCCGAGATTCCAGTTGACGGTCACGTAAACTCGAAAGGAGACACGATCATGTTCGTTTGTTTATCGCCCGGAGGGCAGTCGCTGACGAGCGGTGAAACGGCGACGGAAAAGCTGCTCGTCGGCACGGTCAAGGGTATCTTTTCGTTCGTGAAGCAGGGCGCCAAATGGAACCAGCAGGAAACCATGCTGCCGGACCAGCATATCAGCGCCATTATCTTCGAACCCTCGAGCCGGACACTCTTCGCCGGCAGTTATAACGGCGCCATATTCGCGAGCGACGACGACGGCAAGGGTTGGCGGCAGAGGAATCAGGGCATTGTCGACAAGGAAATCTATTCCCTGGCGAGCCAATTGGTCGGCGGGCGGCCGCGCGTTTATGCGGGAACACAGCCGGCGCACCTTTTTTACAGTGACGATCTCGGCAAGAGCTGGATGGAGCTGCCCGGGTTACGCCAGGTGCCGGGGGTGGAGAAGTGGACGTTCCCGGCGCCGCCGCATCAGGCGCACGCGAAGAGCATTACGTTTCATCCCAAAGATCCCAACATCATTCACGTAGCCGTGGAAGTCGGCGGCTTTCTCCGCACCACCGACGGCGGCAAGAGCTGGACGACGATCGACAACATCAACCCCGACGCGCACCGCGTGCTGATTCCGCAAAACGATCCGAGCAAATTGTACGGCACCGCGCCGACGACCAACTGCGGACCGGAAGTGACCGCGGGGTTCTGCGTCAGCAACGACGGTGGCGCGAGCTGGCAGAGCATGACGCCGCGGGATTTCAGGATCGGCTATGTCGATCCGTTCTTCGTCCATCCGAAAGATCCGAATCTGTTATTCGTCGCTGGCGCCAAAACCGGTCCCGGCACCTGGCGGAAACTGCACACAGCGGATGCTCGTGTCGCGCGCAGCCGCGACGGCGGCAAGTCTTGGGATATTTTAAACGGCGGGCTGCCGGAGCATATCCGCGCGAATATCGAGGGCATGGCGATGGATGTCTGGAACGGCGGCTACGCGCTCTTCGCCGGCACCACGGACGGCGATGTCTTCTATAGCGAAGACGAAGGCGATCACTGGACGACGATCATTCGCGGCATCGGCCCGGTGTCCAAGTCGCACCATCACCACAACCTGGCGCTCGAGGGACAGGAAGCGCACCATTAGTCGGCGACGAACAATATCTTTGCTGGAGTGTGCAGGGTGGTAAATTCAAGTGGGGAGTGAGGGGTTTCGCCCCTCACACTTGACATTAAGTTACTCAGTTTCGCAATGGGTTACCTGAGCGAAAAAGTTTTCAAGCAAGTCGATACGCTGTCGCGCGAGCGCGGCAGACTATATTTCCTCGCCGGCGCGGTGAAACACATCGAAGGTGATGCCTGGCGCGTTGGCGCGAGAGTTCAAGGTTCGCAGCTCTACGGTGTCCGCATAGCCTTTGCGGACGATTTCTTAGAAGTAAACTGTTCCTGTCCTTTATTCGATAGGGATTTAGAGACTTGCAAGCATATCTGGGCAGCCGTTCTGGCGGCGGAGCGAGATGGGTTCCTGAAAGGGCCGGCGAGCCGCCCATCGCTTGAACTTTTTGAAACCTATGACGGCAATGATGAGTTTGCCGGCGAGATCGGTCAAGATCGGCGGCCACCGAGGGAGCCGCCCCCGCCAAGCTGGAAGCAGCAACTGTGGACGCTTCGGGGCGCCATGGAGTCGGCGGAAGCTAGCATGGCCGGTGTGGCGCTGCCGGAGCGAGAGATGCTCTATTTGATCGATGGCCGCGAGGCACTGGAGAAGGGACGTCTAATCGTCGAAGCCGCCCAGCGCGAACGCAGGCTGAACGGTAGTTGGAGCAAACCCAAGAGCCGAAAGCTTCGCGCGGAAGAAATTGCGCGTCTTCCTGATCCCGCCGACCGGAAGATTGCCGCCATTCTCCTCGGAGCGTCGCAAGAGCTGGGCTACAGTTATCCATCTTACTATTACAACTCGGCGCCGGCACGGTTTACCTTGCCGATCACGCTTTGGGACCTCGTGTTGCCGCTCATGTGCGGCACGGGTCGCTGCTTGCTGCGCGTCTCCAGGGCTGGGGACGAGGATACGCCGCTTAAATGGGACGATGGGCCGCCGTGGGAACTCTGCCTTAACCTTACGCGCCAAAGCGATGGCACCCAATACCAGCTCGCGGGCGCGCTGCGCCGCGAAGACCGCGAGTTGGATTTGACACAGCCGGTATTGCTGCTCGCCGGCGGCTTGGTGTTCTACAACGGACAGATCGCGCGGCTTCAGGACCATGGCGCTTTCGTCTGGATCTCACTCTTGCGCGCTCATGGCTCGCTGTCGATTCCTGAAAAAGACGCCGATTCCTTCCTCGGCGAGCTGCTGTGCCTGCCGCGCCAGCCCCGCACGGAGCTTCCGGCGGAGTTAGAGTTCGAGACGGTCACCCCGTGCCCAAAGCCCGGTTTGGTTATCAAGCCTTCGGGGCAGGATAATTGGTTCCGGCCGCGCCTCGTCGGCAAGTTGTCATTTGAGTATGAAGGAGAGACGATCACGGCGGATCACTCCGCCAGAGGCATCTATCAAAAAGAACGGCGCCGGTTGATCCGCCGCGACCTCGAGGCAGAGAGCGCCGCCAGATCGCGCCTCAAACAGCTCGGTTTTCGCAGCACTCGCTGGACCGGAGATTCCGAGCTTGAATTGTCGTCGGCCCAACTCCCCAAAGCGGTGCGCGTTTTGACCAACGAAGGCTGGCAAATCGAAGCCGAAGGCAAACTCTTCCGCACCGCGGGCGCGCTCAGCATGGAGATCAACTCCGGCGTCGACTGGTTCGAGCTCGAGGGCAGCGCGCAATTTGGCGATACCGAGATTGCGCTGCCGCAGTTGCTGCGGGCCATCAAGCAGGGCGAGCAGACCGTACGGCTGGACGACGGGACACTCGGCATCATTCCCGAACAGTGGCTGAAGAAATACGGTCTTCTCGCCGGTCTCGGCGACGTCGAGGGGAATCGCCTGCGTTTTACCCGGTCACAGGCCGGTCTGCTCGACGCGCTGCTCGCTTCCGAGCCGGAGGTGACTGTCGACGCGGTCTTCGCGCGGGTGCGCCAAGAGCTCCAGAGCTTTGCCGGAGTCACGCCCGCCGCCGCGCCGGCGGAATTTTGCGGCGACCTGCGGGGCTACCAGCGCGAAGGGCTTGGCTGGCTTTATTTTCTCCAGCGTTTCGGCTTCGGCGGCTGTCTGGCCGACGACATGGGGCTCGGCAAGACGATTCAAGTTCTGGCTTTGCTGGAATCGCGCCGGGCGAGCCGCGCAGAGGGCGCTGCGGAATCGCTTCGTCCCTCGCTGGTCGTTGTGCCGCGCTCGCTGGTTTTCCATTGGCAGCAGGAAGCGGCGCGGTTCGCGCCGAAACTGCGCGTGCTCGATCACACTGGAGGAGGCCGCCTCAAGCCCGGCGATCACTTCGACGGCTACCACCTGGTGATCACGACCTACGGCACGCTCAGTCGCGATGCGCTGTCATTCAAGGACGTGCGCTTCGATTACTGCATTCTCGATGAGGCCCAAGCCATCAAGAATGCCGGGACGCTCTCGGCCAAGGCGGCGCGCCTGCTCGGCGCCGATCATCGCCTGGCGCTCAGCGGCACGCCGGTGGAAAATCACCTGGGCGAGCTATGGAGCCTTTTTGAGTTTCTCAATCCCGGCATGCTCGGCAGCGCGGCGGTCTTTGGCCGGGCGGGGCGCAACCCGGATGAGCAAACCCGAAAGGTCCTGGCGCGCGCGCTGCGGCCTTTTATCCTTAGACGGACCAAGGACAAAGTGGCCCGCGAGCTGCCGCCCAAGACCGAGCAAACGATCTACTGCGAGCTCGAACCGAAAGAGAGAAAACTTTACGACGAGCTGCGCGCCTACTACCGCTCTCGGCTGATGAAAAATCTCGATCACGACGGGATGGGCCGGGTGAAAATCCAGGTGCTCGAAGCGCTGTTGCGCTTGCGCCAGGCCGCCTGCCATCCGGGTCTCATCGATAAAAGCAAAACGGGAGAACCCAGCAAAAAGATCGACACTCTCCTCGCGCAGCTCGATCAAGTACAAGATGAGGGGCACAAGGTTTTGGTCTTTTCGCAATTTACCAGCCTGCTCGCCATCGTGCGAAACCGGCTCGATGCCGCCAAGATTTCCTATGCCTACCTCGACGGCCGTACGCGCGACCGCGAGGCGCGGGTGCGGGAATTTCAGAACGATCCCAATACGAAATTGTTTCTGATCAGCCTCAAAGCCGGCGGCCTTGGGCTCAACTTGCATGCCGCCGAATATGTTTATCTTCTCGACCCCTGGTGGAACCCCGCGGTGGAGAACCAAGCCATCG